>JAALOO010000428.1_pt1 | contig 37845 bp, 33 predicted proteins | sample 7257641 | NCBI WGS metagenome assembly JAALOO01 (sample SAMN14085613, study PRJNA598686) | mite metagenome | biome: ENVO:01001000; feature: ENVO:01001002; material: ENVO:01001226; isolation source: single female mite from University of Michigan culture on fish food culture... ...
CCTTTTCAAAAATGTATCACATGATTTCCTAATATTCTGACCAAAAATGGGGCGAAGGCCTATGGACACTTGTGATCACTCTTTAAGCAACTCGGTCAAAAAGACTACTCACGTGTCCAAGGCCAGGTCCATCTTGAACTTCATCAGCTGGCCCGTGTTGACCAGAAAGATGAACAGCATTTTGAGGCTGCTGCTGCTGCTGCTTTAGCAGTCTGTGCCTATCAGTCAGACCTGAACAGAGAAGAGAAGTCTCGTTCGGGGGTACGCATCAAGAAGAGAGAGAGAGGAGAAGTCCTGGTGAGACGTAGAAGACGGTGGTGTCAGAGGTGGTGAACACTAGGCGGGAGATCAGTGGAGATAAGAAAGAGAGAGAGAGAATTCGAAGTGGGAGGGTGGCAAGGACAGGTGTAAACAGATGAAGAGGGAGAGACGGTGCTTGTCTCGTGATTGCCTTTGTCGTTCAAGTCAACACAATGTGCTGCACCAGCAGCAGTGAAATGAGAAATCGCGCAGTGCACGCAGAACGTAGAACGTAGTGTGAGCGCGAGAGAGCCATCAACAACAAACACACACAAACACACACACAAGCTGCTGCTGATCAGCTGAGAGAGAGAGAGAGACTCCCTCTAGGAGCAGCCAGACGCGCTCCATTCTCTCGGCTATATAGCGCATCTGCTTCTACGTAGATGCGTAGATTCTCTTTAGATCAAGCGAGGGAAGAAGATGAAGAAGAAGAACAAAGGACGCTCTTATTTTGGGGTAAGTGATTGAGTATTTTTTTATTGATTGATATTGAGGTGCTGAGCGAATTTTTTTCTTTTCATTGTTGTCTTTGTCTTTTAGGAGGAGCTCTGTCTTTACTGCTGTTGTTGTCTTTTTCGCCCTTATCGTCTTTATTGTCCGAGCCTCCTCCTCCTTCACAGGAGCACATCTCCGGCGGACAGTTGGAGTCGGCGGAGTTGCAGTTGTCATTGCACCAGTGGTACATGCCCGCCTGGTTCTTGTAGGCGCCAATGGAGGCGCACAGCCTGAAGCCAGGCGCCTCACTCCCCTCCATCGGGTAGCAGCCCTCCTGAAGGGGCGGGAAGCGGTCGCGAATGTTGAACGCCTCCAGCACCTTGCTGTAGACGACAAAGCGGCGGAAGGCCTTCACCTTGTAGACGCCCTTGCACTCCAGCGGTCCGTTGATGGCGTTTGTCGTGTAGCCGAACTTGCCTTGGCGAATCTGGGGAGAGGAAAGGGCTTTTATAAACCAGAAAAACTTTAAGAAGCGATCTTTCCTCAAGACTTACCTCTGGAATGTCATGCACGTACTTCCACCAGTACCAGAAGGCGGAGCCCCAGGCGCCCTCGGTGGTGTCTGAGACCAGATCCGGATCCTCCACCAGCCTCATGTCGCCGTACATGTCCAGCGAGCAGTTGGCGTAATTTTCCAGCCACGTCAGCTGAATGTACCCTCTGCCGTAGTAGTACTTGTTGGGCGCCTCCCCTCCCGACCGGTAGCTCTTGGGGCACTTGCTTACCGCGCATGCAATCTCCTTGGTGTGCTGCAGCCCGGCCGACTCCCAGAAGACCTGGGCGAGGAACATGGCCAGCTCCTCTTTCGAATCAATTTCGAACCGCCCAGCCAGGTCAATGACAGTGTTGTACTGCTCCCGACTGGGTGCGGGGAAGTTGTTCATCATCAGCGACCGCTTGAACTCCTTCCAGGTCACCAGCGGTTTCTCTTGATTGGGAGTTTCTGTGATCGTTTCTGAAGCTTCATTGGGTCAATGTTGTCATTGTTCACAGATGAAACCCAAATCCTCTTACCTTGTTTTGGTTTAGCTGCAGCTGCCAGCTGACAGAACGAAGCTGACAGAAGAAAAAAGACGATAGCACTCCTGGAGACGATCATGTTTGAATAGTGGTTTTCAGAGTGACACTGTAATGTCCACCACCGGCTTTTTATACCCCGCGGAGCAGCACACACACAATTCTCGTCGCTGACCTAGTTCTCGTCGTCTGTTTTTTTTCGTTTTCAGTGTGGGATTTATTTATAGCCGCTGGCTCGTCGGTTTTAGAGTGCAACAACAAGTGTCTTTTTCTATTTACAAGTGCTGCTTCACCTTGCTGAACTTTACCTTACCGCTCAGCGAACAATGGAGAGGACAATGTAGAGCAGCCAGAGGGCGATGAGCGCGGCAAAGGACAGCCAGGCGAGCAGTCTCGGTCCGCCCAGCTCACCACCGCCACCAAGTCGACGACACTTTCGCCGAGCGGTCATCAGCAGCAGCTGCAGCGCCGAGAAGAGCATGAAGAGCCGCACCGAGAAGGAGAGGTCATCCAGCTGACCCACCTGAAAGGTCGTCCCTTGCCACCGGTGGTAGACCGCTGCACAGAGCCAGGGAAAGCCCAGTCCGAAGAAGATGTTGTAGGCATTGCTGCCGTTGATGTTCCCGATGGCGTCATCGGCGAATCGCTCCCTCTTGGCAGCTACCCTTGAAGCAAATAAATCTGGCAATGAGGTGCCCACTGCCACCACGGTGATCGAGGTGGTGTGCATGTCCCAGCGAAGGGCACAACCAAAGGAGGAGGCCAGGTCGCCCATCAGACCGGTGAGCAGGGCGATCCAGAGGATGGAGCAGAGCAGGGTGGGCCATCCACCGAGTAGGTAAGCAGGTGGAATGGTGACCGAGAAGACCACCTTCCAGAAGAAGGTGAAAAAGTGAGAACATAGATTTAGGCTCTTGTGCTCGTCGTCGTCCACCTTAAATGCTTCGGTGATCTGCGCCGACCACTTCTTCTTGTGACCGTCATCTTCTGCAGTGGTTACCATCATCAGATCATCTCCTTCGTCGACCACCACGACGCTGTCTTCTTTTTCTTCTTCATCGTCTCTGCCGCCTAAAAATAGACTCTTCTCCGCCAGGTAGCCACTGGCGACCATGGCGGGAAAGAGCAGCAGCGTCACCGCCGCCTCCCAAATGGTGACCACGTTTGGCGAGAGGACGTTGAGCATCAGGTAGAGCCAGGCGTAGGCGGCCAGACTGAAGGCGGTGGTCGTCCAGAAGACCTTCAGCTTTCTAATTGACTTCACCTGACCGGCGGGCAGACTGACCACGCAGAAGGCGGTGATGACGAAGGAGTTGAAGGCGGAGGCACCGACCACCGTTCCCGGGCCCAGCTCGTCGGCTTCGAATCTGGTGAAAAAAACGTCGTTGAGATTTTAGGTTTTCACCAAAAGCAGTACCTGTTCTTACCTGTCCTTGACAATCTCAATCGTCGCCAGGAGGATTTCCGGCGCGCTGGAGCCAAATGCCATCAGCGTCAGATTGGCCACCGTCTGGTTCCACACTCGAACTCTCACCTGTTCAAACTGCTGCTTCTCAGCGTTGAACCGCCTCATCACTCTTCGCCGGTTGGTTATCCTCTCTACACCACTCATAAAGATGTCCGCCACCAGTGCAATGCCCAGGAAGATGTACAGCATTGAGAGGAGGTAGAGGCCGCCTCGAACGTATTCATACTGAGCTAGCTGACCGAGCAGGTCGAGGATGACCGTCGATGGGTGATTGGAACAGTTTGATGTGCTCATAATGGCTGATCAGCATTTCTAAACAGACCACGAGGGCAGCCTCATGTTTGTGCCACCACCTGTTGATTGGGTTGACACTGGTAACACCCCTATTTCAATTGACAGAAGGCAATCTATTGTTCATTGTCAATAGTTTACGATAAGATAAGCAGACAGACAGCGCTTTTTGCAGTGACTTTATTGAATCAGTGCTAACTGGACTGTGTGTTATAAGGCGACTACTGATTGGGAGTACATCAATGCACTTGTGCATTTGAATTTAGATGATGGAATCTGCTTCTCCAGGAAGTGTTTGACCATAAGACCGGCAGTTTTAACGAGTCACTTAGTTCACCTGTATAAAAAATAAAAAAATAGTTAGAAAAAGTAATTATGTCACTCCTCTTTTTGGAATCCAGAATCGGGAGTGGGTGTAAAAAGTGGGCATGGCCAAACCTGTGAGTCTCCGCCCCAAGTGCTTCCGCCATCGGCGCAAATATTCTGTCCGGTGAGAAAAGCAGAATCCTTGCTGGACAGAAACAGAATGAGGTTGGCCATATCTTCAGTGGTGCCCAAACGTCCAAGCGGGTAGCTCTTGCCAGCCTTCTCCAGCTCAGGGCTCATCACCTTCGGGTCAAGACCCAGTGACTTGGCAATAAAGTCGTCGGCAATGATGGCCGGGTTGATGCTAAATTTGAAAATAAGTTAGTTGAAAATTTTAATCATTTCTGAATCAACTTACGAATTGACTCGGATTCCCTTCGGGCCAAGGTCCAGAGCCAGGCACTTCACCATGATGTCCAGGGCGGCTTTGCTGTGAATAAAAGGATAAAAATGAAGTACTCTGCCACACCCCTTTTTAAACGGTCAGCAATTACCTCATGCAGTAGGGCATGTAGATGGAAATCTAGTAAAAAAATTGGTTAAGAATTTCATTAAACTACTCAGTCTCTTAACTACTTACCGGCTTGAAGGAGAGCATCGACGAGGTGACCACAATGGCGCCCTTGGTCTTCTCCAGGTAGGGCACGGCAAGCTGCAGCAGTCGCAGCACCGGGCGGACATTGGTCAGCATGGTGTCATCGAAGATGTTCAGCAGCCGGGGATTGTCGATCAGAGCGGAGGAGAAGATGCCCGCATTGGCCACCACCACGTCCAGCTGGCCGAACTGGGTGATCGTCTCGGTGACGATGCGCTTCACGTCGTCGGCGCTGGTCAGATCGGCCACCACCACCAGGGCCTCGTAGCCTTTCGGCGAGAGGCACTTGCAGGCCTTGGCGGTGTCCTTCAGGCGGTCTGAGTTGCGACCGGTCACCACGACCTTGGCGCCAAACTACAAAAAGTTAGAGAAAGTTAGAAAAGATTTAAGCTAAAAATAACAGTCTTCAAAAATTACCTGAGCAAACTTCTTGGCGGTGGAAGAGCCAATTCCTGAAAATTAAAAAAATTATTTTTTGAAATGACACATAACAGTAAAAAACAATTTAGTACCTCCGCTGGAGCCGGTGACAATGACAACTAGAAAAATGCAGAAACAAAATAAAAACGGTAAGTCAACTGCCAGCTAATTTGCATTCATCGATTGTCCCTAATTAAACTTAAGTTAAGAAGTATACCCTTGTCAGTGAAATCGCGAGCGTTAGACATGTTTGGTCAGTGTGTGTGTGCAAAGCTAATAAAAAAGGCCAGCCGAATGCTGAGGCACCCTTTTTATATATTCAGTGTCTGGCAGTGACTGGCTACTGTACTCCTTTGCCGCTGCTGCTCAGATTGGCTCTGGGCATAAAAAACAAGTACCAAAGCACTGCAGACGTCTGCTGCTGTCTGGCACACAGACACAGATATCGAAACAGTGAAAGCAAAAGTACACCACTGTAACGTGCTAGGAAGAACTGAAAGGTTTGTGCACTGCCGTTGTTGCCAGCGACGGTGGCCTTGAATAAACCAGACAGTGTGCTGCTGTTGTTGCTGAAGCTTGCCGAATGGAAAAAGAAGAAGAAGAAGAGTGAGATGACCAGTCACCATACACTCGCTCGGTCGGTATGTCTTTTGGCACTGAGATATTAATTGGCGCAATTCTCTCTCTTCCTCTTTTTTCTTCCCCACATTCACTTTACTGCTGACTGCTATTAATTGCCACCTCGTCCCACTCTACTAACTTGCCGTTTCATTATTATGCAAGCACATTTTGTTGTTCGTTGCCATTGTTGTCAGAAGGAGAAGCGCAGCCGTTAAATCATCGGCTGCAGCTGCTGTCGCTGCCTCAGAGAGTGAGGTAGGCTATAGCACTCTCCACTAAAAAGTTCTATCGAGCTGAAGAATCAGAAAGCTTTTCCGTGAATTCAAGTGCAGTGCAGTTTATATTATCTTCCATTTTACCGCGTCAAAACGACATTTTAGTGACTCTGTCACACACTCACTCACAATGATTGGCTATGTAACACCACCACCACCACCACCATTACCATTTTTCTGTGGAACTCACGCACACTTTCGCTAAAAGGCTTATGCTTGTATCCAGTGCTTTTGTTTCTTCTTCTTCTGCCGCCTCTGAAGACTAAATTTTGCACTTGCATCGCCACGAGGTCATCTCGCGTCTATTCTTTGATGGCACGATAAATTTTTTCCCCACCATCTCATCCCCATTCTCAGTGATTTGTTTGTTTTTTCTGCCGAGCTGTCTCACCCTATTCTTTCTCTCTTTTTCTTTCCAATTCAATCTCTCTTTGAATGTCCAATTGAGTAGTGTACATGTGTGCAGTCAGTGCACTGCACACATTCAACCACCGTTTTCTGCACTGTTTTTCCCACATTTCAGCACTGAGCAGTGTGTGCAGGCGGGCCAGCACACGTCTCTGTCTTTCTCTTTTTTTATGTTGTTGTCAAGACACTCATTACCGCCGCCACCGCCGATTCAATTGATCGTCCACTGAAAAAGATGTGTACTGTGTAATAAATTTACAAAAGATGACAGTTGCGCTAACCAGCCAACCTGTTCGCCTGCCTGGTCATCATCTTTATCATTGTTAATTGCAAGTGCACTCAGTCACACACAGAGTCCCGGTGCAAGCGCTGCCTGTGGTAAATGCTATGCAATCAGAGAGAGGAGACAGCTATCTAATCGATGGACAGTGGGAATTGTTTCCATCCATTTCACCATTTTGTTGTTTCTTCGTTTTTTACAATTTTTAATTTTCTATTATTACCACTAGCAATAAAAGGAGGCATTGTTTTTCATTTCATTTCACTAATTGCTGATTGCCTGGCAGTTGTGGGGGGGGGGCAGAGGTTTTTCTGAAGAAAAAACTTTGTCTCTGTAGGTTTGTCACTGATCAGTGAAGTACTTGTCCATGTCCATGTCCATTGTCTTCCTGCTGATGTTGCCGAGAAGCTGTCGAACATGTCTCTCATCAGACGCTCTTCTTTTTCTTTCTTCGGTAAAATTGCTGACAGAATTGACATTGTCTTCCGCTACTGTGCTGTTTGCATGAAATGTGCGATCGCCATGATCAATCGAGTTGGAAAAAGTGAAAGCAGTGCCAGAGCAGCAGCAGCAGCAGCAGAGACCGCAGCAAGGCCAGTCAGGCTCATTCTCGGTGTGTCATCAAGTACTTTTCGTTCCATTCCTGCCCCCCTTCTTCACCTGCTGCACTTTTTTTCACCAGAAGCACCAAAAGCACTGCAGCAGTGCCATCGATTTTCAGCACAGGCACTGTACTTTCTTCTTCACTGCCCCCTCCAATGCTACTGTTGCTACTGCCGCCGTTTTCTATTAATGGCATTAGCACTGCTAGTGAACTAGTGATTCACTGGACACCTCGCTCACCGCTCATTATGGCTGTCATTATTAATAAATGTGGGCTTGTAATAGTGGTGGTGGTGGTGGTGGTGGTGGGCGCTGGGGGATGATTTAAATCTAAAGTGCGATCATTCGGCAATTTATATCTTTCCCAGCACTGCTGGCGTGGCGTTATATAATTCATCAGAACTACTTCCCTACATAATATGGCACACATTTACACGGCTGCTATTTTCTGCCTATGATGATTTTTTTGCTCCACTGACAATCGTGTTTTTGCATTTCACCAAGGTCGCCAAAATCGCCCCGCTGACGAGACATTCTGGCGGCTGCTATCTGCTAGCTGACCAAGCCACTGCTTTTTTCAGCCGTAGTTCAGTGCTACCGCTACAACCCGATTGCAGGAATCGAAAGAGAGAGAGAGAGAGAAAAAAGCGAAAAGAGGAGATTTCATCGCCAGGCAACAACATGTGGGAAGTCAAAAAACTGTCTGGAAACAGCAGCAGCAGCAGACGGCAGACAACAGCGGCACAGGCTTTCCAGCAAGGCTATAAATGCCAGTTGCCGCTTTCACTCCGCTTGCCAGTCATAGTGCGTTTCCATTCTCTGCTGTACAGCTGTATTTGCAGCAGTACAACAAATATAGCAGCACAATGCCGCAGCTGATTGTAAAAACGAATATCTCCAAGTGCAAGGTGCCAAAGGACTTTTTTGCCAAGTCGACGCAAATTGTGGCAAACATGCTGGACAAGCCAGCGGCCGGCACCACGGTAGGGACTGCCTGATTGAATAGTAAAACAGACTGATTAATTAGTCTTTTTTTTCGGTCAACTTTTTTAGGTGGTCGTCGATGCCGACGCCGCTCTGACCGTCGGCGGAACGCAGGAGCCGGCGGCGCTCGTCTGGCTGCAGAGCATCGGCTGTATCAGCCGCGCGGAGAATAAACAGTGGACGGCGCTGCTGTACCCGCACCTGCAGAGTAGTCTGGGCATTCCCGGCGACCGGATCTTCCTCCGCTTCATCGACATCAGCCGCGACGACCTCGCCTGGTATGGCAAGACCTTTGACGACATACTGCCGCCGCCTGAGTAAACAACCCTGCCTCCCACTCTTGTTCCATATTGCTGTTGACAATAGACATTTAGAGAATTGAGAGCGAGGGCGATCGATAGTTTTGATCCAAGATCGTTACCAGGTCTAAATTGAGACACAATAGCACGCAAACGTACACACACTATTATAATCATTTACCGTTGTTTTTGCACTAGCCCTTATAATAAAGTCACCCTCACCACCAATTCTAAGCTTTTCTTTTCTCAGCGTCTTAGCCTGCTAATCTGCAGTAAATAGAAAATGAATATGCGCACTTTGCCTCTCAGCATTGAGAAACTTAACGAGGGCATTTTAAAATTGGCCCAGTGGGACACAGTGAAGACAAACACACAGACACACACACACTTTTGTGTTTCTGAGACACAAGGCAGTGGGAAATTGGCACAGATCAATAGTCGCAGAGCACAGTTGTAGTTTTACCTAATAACAAACGGCAGCAGCCCATTTTGCAGCACTGTATATAAAAAAGGCACCTTTTACGACAGATCCAGTTCTGCCAGTTCCGCTGTGCTGTGTGTACACTAATCGCCAATCTGCTTTCAGTCCTTTTTTAAACTTTGCACCTTTAGGACCCAGATTCCCCTCGGTACTTTCGATACTGAAAAAAACGATGACCAGCAGCAAAGGTAATTTTTTGGCAGTGAAGTTGTTTTGCCTCATCATCAGCTCCACATCTAGTTTGTACTTTCCAATTTTGTGCTTGTTTCATTGTTTTTCTTCCTATTCATCTTTTTTCAATTTCTACTTTCTAAGATTACACCGATAGAGGTAAGGGTTAATTTTATGCTGATTGTAGTGATTGGCAAATTAATTACACAAATATAAATTACATTCAATTCACTGTGTGCAGTGTGCATCGTCACCGGCAGCAGTTCAGGAATCGGTGCGTGCACCGTCAAGAAGCTAGCGGAGTACGGCGCAAAGGTTTGTGCCTGAAATGTTAGAAAAACTTTGACCTAATCTACGGCCTTTTTTCCCTACCTGAAAAGGTGGTCGTCACCGGCCGAGACGCCGTCCGCATCGCCCAGGTGGCCGACGAGTGCAAGCAGCTGTCGCCGAATGGCTACGAGCCGCTGCAGGTGGTCTGTGATCTGACCAAGTCGGACGACATTCGCCGACTGGTCCAGTCGACCATTGATCGCTTTGAGAAGATCGACTTGGTGGCCGCCAATGCCGGCGTCTTCTCATCGGCGCTGATTGGTAAATTGATTGAGGTAACTTGTGAAATTTTTTAAAAGTTTAGTTTGTTGTTGCAGACAATCCCAAGCTGGTAGAGACGTTCGACTTTACAATGCTGACCAACGTCCGACCGGTGCTGCGCCTGCTGCAGCTTTGTGTTCCTTATCTGGAACAATCTAAAGGTGCAATCGTGGTCACCAGTTCGATGTTGTCTTTTAAGCCGATTGCAAGTGAGTGAAAATCGAGGATTGTACATTTGATTTCCAGTAACAATCTTTATTTTAACCTACAGTCTACATGCCCTACTGCATGAGGTACTTCTGAATGTCAACAAAGTACCTCATTTTTAATCATTTATATACAGCAAAGCTGCCCTTGACATTATGACCAAGTGTCTTGCTATTGACCTGGGCCCCAAGGGCATTCGAGTCAACAGCGTCAATCCGGCCATTGTAAACAACAACTTTATCGCTCGTTCACTTGGTAAGCTGCGCTTATGAAATGTTATCAGTTTTTTCAACATCACTTTTCATTTCTTTAGGACTTGACTTTGATCAAATGTCAATTGAACTTAACAAAGCTGGGCAATCTTATCCGCTGGGACGTCTGGCCACTGTGGATGATATTGCAAACTTGATCTTGTTTTTGGGATCTGAAGATGCTGCATTCATTACCGGACAAAACATATGTCCAGATGTAAGCTGATGGTGTCTTTTGATCTTTATTGATCTAATTCTTATCACATTTAATAGGGTGGATCAACTTTTGCAGGAGATTCAGGTATTTTTGCCATTCCTCCATTTATCTTTCTAACTACTTTTTCCATTTATAGAGGTGAACTAAAATCTTCAGCAGAATGGCGGATGATCACCGAACAAAACTTATCCCTGTCAAAAACGTGTCCTAGATTAGCCCCGTACAGTACTACCATTATTAAAATGATAGAACTTTTTTCAATTAAAGCAAACATTGTGTTGACGTGTTGCAAAAAAAGAGACAAAAAGCGATGACTCTGCTTACTGTTTGTCATTTCTGCCTGTCTTTCTAGCTGTCCCTGTTATTACTCTCTTTCTTTCTCTGGCAGAGTACTGCCAAACAGCACCCAAACAAACAAACGACATGCCAAACAACCCTGCCGCGAGGACCAGCTCTCAGGGTTCAGCCGGCAGCACGGCGAGCCAGGAGTCGGCGGGCATTGGCGCCGACCTGGACCGCACGCCCTCCAGTAACCTCGACGGCCCGCCGAACCTGACGCCGGAGGGCTTCGGCCTCGACTCGACCATCAAGGTCTACGACGCCATCGTCTACCTGATCTACTGTCCGGAGCACGACAAGGTGGCGGTGACCAATGTCCGCCGCGCCCGCGTCGTCTGGCTGCCCTTCGTCTACCTCCCGGAGGGCGTCACCTGGATGAAGGCCAGCCAGGAGGGCGTCGCGCAGATCATCAGCCAGCGCGACAAGGAGATGGAGGCGGAGAAGGCGGCCCGCATGGCGCCCGTCTTCGAGATGCAGTGCCTCAACGTGCTCCGCTTCCAGACGGCGGAGAAGTTCATCACCCGCCTGGCGAACCTGGTCATCCTCCGCAAGTCACCCGCCAGCGACTTCAAGTGCTGCACGCCCTCGCCGCGCATCAACTGGCTGCGCGCCACGGACGTCGTCCACGACCGCATCCTCAAGGTCTGGGGGCCGGAGCTGAAGAACTTCCTCAAGATGATGGGCGCGGTGAACAATGGCGCGGAGGGAGGTGGGGGCGGTGCTGGGAACGGAGCTGGGGGCGGAGCTCTGCACCACCACGAAACGGTGCTCACCGAGTACTCGCTGGCCAACGCTCAGCACTACCTGCAGCTGACCGACTCGCCGGAGCAGAAGCTGCTGGCCGCCGCCCACGTCAAGGCGGAGCACGTGGCGGAGATCTACGAGAGCTACGTGGAGCACTGCTACCCCGCCTTCAGCATGTGCTTCGAGTCCTTCATGCACTACATGGCACTGTACGGCGGCTACGCCAAGACCGACCCCACCCTCAAGTACCTCTTCGGCGCGGCGATGCTCTACGGCCACGACTACATCAACTTCCACGAGATGCTCCTCTGTCTGGTGACGCTGGAGCCGACGACGCCGAACAGCCTGGAGGCGCGCCTCAAGTTCGTCTTTCGCTACTACGACTCGCGCGGCAAGGGCGCCATGACCATGGACGAGCTCATCTGCATGGTCCAGGAGATGATGCAGCTCGAAGGAGCTGGGGCTGGGGCTGGGGCTGGGGCTGGGGCTGGGGCTGGCAGTAAGGAAGGAGGAGGAGGAGGAGGAGGAGGTTCTTCACCAGCTGATGATCAGAAGGAGCTGAAGGCGAAGATCGAGGAGGTAGTCCGCTGCGTGGGCCTCTCCGCCAGTCAGGAGGTCTCGGAGGCGAACTTCATCAAGGCAGTGCAGACCGGCCGCCTGAAGGGCACCGAGAAGCTGTGCCGCTCGCCGAAGCCGATTCTCCCGCAAATTAGCAAGCTAATTCGTGGCAAGCTGATTGAGGGGAAGAGCAAGCGTGATCAGACGGCTGGTGGCGCCTCCTCCAAAGATGCGACCTTCCTCGCAAATCGCCCCAAAACCAAGGGCACCTGCTACCGCTGCCAGGCGCCCAACTACGCCTACCGCCTGCACTGCGTCACCCTGGACACCGGCGGGCGGTGCGTCGAGCCCCGCATCATCAACGACCAGTGGATCACGCCCTGTCCGCCGAATGAGATGAACGAGCACCGCTACTCCACCGAGTACGTCTTCGGCAACAACTCCATGCCGAACATCATCGCCGAGCTGGTGCGCAACTTCTACTTCAGCAGTCAGGCGGCCGCGGCTGCTGCTGCTGCTGCTGCCAATGTTGATGCCGGTGCCACTGCCGCCAAGCCGGTCCCACTCGGCCTGATGACCAGCAAGGACGACTGGAACGTCTTCGCGAAGTACACGCACATGCTCTGCGAGGCGATGAAGGGCCTGCTGCTGAATGAGGACAAGCTGCTGAAGGTGAACGCGCCGGCGCTGGTTCTCGGCGACCTGCAGGGCAACCTGCACGACCTCTTCGTCCTGGAGAAGCACTTCTGGCAGTCGGCGCCGGCCATCGCCACCAACGTCCTCTTCCTCGGCAACTACACCGGCCTGCTGGCGCACGGCGTCGAGTGCCTCGCCTACCTCTTCTCGCTGAAGCTGATCGCGCCGAATAAGTTCTTCCTCCTGCGGGGCTCGCAGGAGATGCGCTCCGCCAATCGGAAGGCGCTGCTGAAGGAGTGCACCGCCAAGTACGGGAAGAAGATCGGCGGCAACGTCTACGACATGGTGAACCAGGTCTTTGAGCTGCTGCCGCTGGCCGCAGTGGTCGACGAGACCGTCCTCTGCGTCCACTCGGGCATTCCCAAGTCGATGAAGCTCGGAAAGTTGAATGAGCTGAAGAAGGACATTGACTCGGCGGAGAAGGAGGCGCCGCTCGCATATGAGGTAACCTTTTACTTTTTTCCTCTGATCAGCTAATCTTATCACAAAACTTATCTTCTTTCCCCATACAATTAGCTACTGGTGAACCAGCCCGTCGGCATTGATGACTCGCTGAAGAGCAGCACCTCCCAGTTCAAAGAGGCCGTTCTAAAGCAGAACAAGGCCAGCGGAAACGCCCTGGGCAGCAACATCAACAGCTTCACGAAGAAGGCCGCCTCGGCCGCTGCTTCGGCCGCCGCTTCAGTGGCCGCCGCCTCCGCCGCCGCAGGCGGTAGTGGCCACCTGAAGAAGGTGAAGAGCGCCATCAGCACTACCTCCACCATCGAGGTGAGCGGCTTCACGCCCTCCGACCACTTCCCCAACGCCTTCACCTTCGACGAGACGGCCTTCGGGAACTTCTGCCGCGCCGGCGGCTTCTCACACGTCATTCGCTCGCAGAACCTCGCCCTGCCGAACGGCTTCGATCTGCGCTTCAACAACCGCCTCCTCACCGTCTTCTCCTGCAGCAACTACCTGCAGCACTACGCCGCGGTGGTCGGCGGCGCCAAGCCCGAGGTGGCGAAGAAGGAGCCGCCCAATCTGGCCACGGCCGTTTTCATCGACGGCAGCAACGCCCGCCTTCGTCTGCTCTCCTTTGACACCAGCGGCCAGCTGGTGCCGGCCAGTGCTCCGCCGCCGGGCAAGGACTGAGGCAAGAGATCAAGAGCGAGCGAAGGTGTTTTTCATTTTCCATTTCTACTGCTGTTATTATCATTATTCGCACTTTACACAGCACCATCTCTCTCTCTCGGTTTTACATTGATTTGATCCCCTCTTCTTCATTTCTCACCACTCCGATTACTTGTATTTTTTTTGACACACTGTCTCGTTTAGCTGTCTGGTTCTTAACTGTTTAGTGAGATAGCACTGCCTATCCTGGAACGCTTCCCTTGCTTGGTTCAAAACTGGCGACGCCAGATGTCGCAAGACGCAAGAAAAAAAGTATTTTTTCGAGCTGTTTTTTTTGCCTCGGTGACTTCAGCAGAAAGAGAGAGAGAGGAGGCGATCTTGTTGTTGTTGTTTAGTTCTAATATCAGTTCATCTCTTCTCATTTCTTCACCATCTAGGGAGGCATCTTCTTCATCTCGAGGATCGAGTTTCTCTGCTGCTTAGTACTCTATCCTCATCACTATGTTCCCCATCTTTCTTCTTGAAGGACATAGACTTGCAGTACAACTTTACATTTAGAACTTTGAGTTTGCCTCATCCTTCACCTCATCCGTTCCACGATTCTACTTCTCCAGCAGCAGCAGCAGCAACTGTTCCATCTGGTTCACCATTGCACACATCACCACTACCAGCACCAGCACCTTTTGATCAACGGCGGCGTTAGGCGCCAGGCCACTGGGATCAATGGGGAACATCCTCCCGCAGCGAGGCCCACCCGAGAGCGGCGCCGAGCAGTCGTCCTCCTCGGGCCTGGGCGCCCTAGGCCTCGGCCAGCAGCACCCGCCCTTCAACGCCCAGTACTACTACCCGCCGCCGCGCGGAGGCATCGGTCACGGGAAGTACTTCGGCGGCACCTTCATCATGGGCGGCGACAAATTTGAGATGTCGCAGCCGGAGGCGTACCTCTTCGGCGACAACCTCGACCTGAACTACCTGGGCGGGCGGCCGTGTCCCTTTCCCTACAGCGCGCCGCTGCCCAACGAGCCGATGCACATGCTGCGGGCGCTGGTGAACATTCGCAAGGAGACGCTGAAGCTGGTGGCCGTGCCCCCCGGGCCGCAGGAGGCCGTGGTCGTCGCGATCCAGGAGGATGGCGAAGCTGATAACCTCTCTGGAGCAGAAGTTCCGCCTCCGCCGCCAGCAGTACTACCATCAACAGCTCAGCAGCAGCAGCAGCCACAGCCACAGCCACCGCAACAGCAGCAGTACGCCATCGAGTTCATCTTTGACGCCGACGTCGACTGCACCATCACCATTTACCTGCTCTGCCGCGAGGAGATCCTCCTCTGCTCCTCCTCGACCTCCACCACCACCACCGGAGTTCGGTACACGCCAAAGGATCCTCGCCACCGCTCGCCGCCCTACCGCTACAAGGCGGGCATCGGCCAGCACTTCTCGCAGTCCAGTCCGCTCTTCAATCCGCACCAGTACCATGCCCCGGACCTTTCCTATCACGTGCTGGATGAGAAGGGCGAGTACAACGCCACCGCCCTCTACCCGCTGGTCATTCACGTCGTCGCCGATGGGGACGGTAGTGGTGGCGGTGATCGAGGTGATGGCATTGAGGATATTTGCCTCAGCACCTCCTCCTCCTCCAAGCAGTCGCACACGCTGATCGCCTCCCTGGAGAAGCTCTACGAGGAGGTCTTCAGCCTGAAGCCGCTCAAGCAGAAGCTCTTTGTCGACGGCCTCTCCTACCTCCTGCAGGAGATCTACGGCATCGAGAACAAGGTGGCCAGCAGCAGCAGCAGCGCCAGCAGCAACACGGCCAGCAATGGAGTCAACAAAAACAGCTCTGAGAACGCAAAGAACTCCCCCACAACCACTGGCCACTTTCTGGCGAGCAGCAGCTGCACCGGCGAGGAGGACAGCAGTGAGAACTCCTACGAGTGCGTCATCTGCATGAGCGACCTCCGCGACACGCTCATCCTGCCCTGTCGCCACCTCTGCCTGTGCAAGAGCTGCGCCAACTCGCTGCGCTACCAGGCCAACAACTGTCCCATCTGCCGGGTGCCCTTTCGCGCCCTCCTCCAGATCAAGGCCGTCAAGCGGCAGCAGCAGCAGCAGCAGCCACCGATGATGATGATCAACAGCTCTGGTGCTGCGGTCAACAATGGCGTCAACAACAGCGGTGGCGGTGGTAGCAGCCACAATGTTCACAACAGTGGAGGAAATACCACTACTGCCGCCAGCCTAGGAAGTAACCTGCTGAGCAGCAACCACATCATCAACATCAACAGCCAGCAGCACCTGGTGGTGAGCGAGTCGCTGAACGAGCTGACGGTGGACATTCCCCCTGGTTTCGAAATTGTGCCCCTCGTAGAGGCGTTGAACGGCGTCGTACAGCAGCAGCAGCAGTCAGGCGGAAGTAATCACCAGCTGTCGTACAGTGTGCCGAAGCACCTGAAGCAGCAGCAGCACTCGCCGACGCCCCAGCTTCCTCATGTTCTTCCTTCATCTCGAGACGGAGGAATGGACCTCTCGCCGGAGGAGCACCTCAGCGAGAAGAGCCTCGGCAGTGCTGATTTTGAAGCAGGGGCGGCCAAGTCGAAGAAGTCGAAGAAGAAGTCTGGCTCTAGTAGTCTGGAGTCGATGAGCAACTGCTGCAGCAACAACAACAACAACAACAACAACAACCACTCTGCTGCAAAGTTTGACAGTGATATTGACTGTGGTGAAGGAGGTGGAGGTGGTGGCGGTGAGTGTGATGTGCAGCACCCCCTCGAAGACATCGTCTCCTTCCGGAAGAAGAGCGGCGCCGATGAGTACGACATCAAGTACTTCTACTCCAACTCATCTCCTCCAAAGGTGTCCAAGGGTCAGCAGCCTCAAAAGTCGACCAACCGAAGTAATCACCACCACCACCACCACCACCACCAGCCAAAGATGTACATCCCAGTGGCCACCAGCGCGCCCACCACGACCACCAGCACCAGCACTGACGACAGCACCAGCGCCTCCTCTTCGGTCTCCTCCTCGGGCGGCGCCTCCGGGGTCGAGGGCATGGGCGTGACCGTCCAGGAGAAGACTCGTCTGCTGAGGAAGTCCTCCTCAAAGACTGGTGGTGGTAGCTTGGAGCAGCCAGCAGCAGTGATTGTGGGCAGCGGCAATAGCAGCAGCAATGGTGGGGATCACTGCTATCGCCATTCCCAACCTCATTCCCATTCCCATCATCATCGTCAGTTGGATCAGTCTAGTCAGTCGGATGATTACTGCGCTGAAGAGGCAGCAGCAGCAGCAGTGGTTGTCGGTGATGAGGAAGGTGAAGAGGTGGTGGTGGCGGAGGTAGACCCTGATGATGATGATGATGGTGGCCGCCGCCATTCAACAGCAGCATTCCTCAAGGGCGACTTAGGGCCTTGAATTCTAGGTTGAACAAAACGAACATCGGGTGTCCGCGCGCGCGCCTTCTGCATGAACCTTTTTACCTGATATTTATGACCTACTCCTACTACAAATCTCACTCACTCAACAGCACGTTCACTCAGACAGACAGATGTACATACTGGTGTAGCAGTCACTTTTTAGAAGGCCTACACGCAAATCGTACAAAAGCTTTCCCACAACTACTACTAGACTTGCCAAGCCAACTCACTCACTCACCCACACACACACCTCAAAGACCGAATCAAACTGAGAACTTCACAGCTGAATTCCACTTCTTTTTTCGCTTGTACCGGTACAGCACACACACAAACAAACAAACACGGATCTGAACACTGAACTTGAATCTCCGTTTCCTCCTCCTCCTCCTGTACACAACAGCACACACCGCCCAAACTTTATAAATGGATCTCGTCGTCAAGCGTCAGCAGGCCCTCGTTGTGGGTCGCCAGGCTGATGCCAAAGAGCGGCGAATCACCGTACAGGTGCTCCGTCTCCGGGGGAACTCGAAACGTCTTCAAGGTGGTGAAGGGCTCCAAATCCGGGTGCTTGACGCCCTTCTCCGGAATTACCGTCGTCAGGGTGCACCGCGTGCAGGGCTTGCACTTGTAGAAGCGGATCGCCCCCAGGCGGAACTCCTGCCAGGCGTCCTCGGCCCAGGCGCCGCCGCCCGCCCTCACCAGAATGTTCGGCCGAAAGTTGCGATAGGTGATCTGGGCGTCCGCTGCGAGACGGCCGTTGAGCGCCTCCACCGAGTACTCGTTGAGCAGCAGCGCCGGCGTCTGGTCCTGGTACAGAATTGGCACCGAGGGGTCCTGCTTCACCTGGCCGTCGCGGAGGACGTTGCCAGCCCGGAGGAGGTGATCAGGGGTGAACTTGACAAGACGACAAGGCGAGCCGAGGTAGCGGCTGAACCAGGCGTTTACAGTAGACCCACAGTCAATGCCTGCAGAGAAACACAGGTTTTGGTTACTGGTTTCGAATTCTAAAATCTAGCCCCACTTACCACTGGTGTCCTGGCCCCAAACCTGAAAGTGCACCACTTCGTTTTGTTGGTCATCTGAAGGGGTGGCATCACTTGTGATCGTCAGCCGCTCCAGGCCAGGCGCCTCGAGCACCAGTTGATCAGCGGTTGAGTTTGAGCTAAAGGACGTTCTGATTAGGGAGAGCTTCGGCTTGGCCCGTTGGGTGATCATCACATTGCTCGGCTCGCTCAGCAGAATGTACGAGCGGTCGTGGAAGGCGCCGTAGACCATGCCGGTGCGGGTCACCTGCAGGCGGTCCACCTCGATGCCCGCCAGCGACTTGATCGGGTAGATGATCAGCTTGAGAATGCCCTCCTCTTTCTTCTGTCGATGGTAAAGTCTTCTGAAGAGGAAGTAGGAGGAAAATGCGGTGGCCGCCGCCGCCGTTGCGAGCAAGGCCAACGACCGGCCATTTGCACTGGCCATCAACTGTGACATGATGCTTCTTTTGATGCTTAAAGAAAGTTAGCGTACTGCGTAACGAAGTTGTAGCGGCAGCACTTCAGTAGTAAGCGCATCTTTCCTTCTTTTCAATTTCTTGCTGTTTACTTATCAAGGACAGCAAGGTGATGGTGGTAATCAGTTGCTGGTGATTAGCTTCCACCAGTTGTAGATTTCCTAATCACCAAAAAGTTGCGAAGTTGCGCAAAAGGAAAACAACAACATCGGCGGCGGCGGCGCCGTCGGAATCGTCGTCTGCGACCGGCCCTCGCGTGGCAGACGCACACGCTTTTCGCAGCCTCACCTGCACGTGTGTGTGTTTTCATCTTCAAAAACTCCGAGGCAAAGAGAGGCCCGAGAGTTCCTTTTACCTTTACTTCTTTCACCGGTTTTCAACGATTTTACGCATCTTCTGAGCATCATCACCGCCGACAACAACACATCATCATCATCATCATGGCCACCGCCGGCAAGACCAGCCTGGCCAACCAGCTGGAGCGCCTGAAGCTGCCGCAGACGTCGGCGCACCGGGAGACGCACGGCGCGGCCAGCTTCCTCTACGACTTCTTCGAGGCGAAGACGATCGACGCGGAGACGCACTACTCGGTGGCGGTGGCCGGCCTGGAGTCGCTCGCCGCCACCGTCAACGACCCCGCCGTGGCCGCCTTCCGCGAGACGCTCTTCAGCGAGTCGAGCAAGTCGCTGGACCGCGGGGTGCTGAGCGCCGAGCGGAACGCCGCCATTGACGCCCTCCTCGAGGAGTACCTCTACCGGGTGGTGTCGCGGTACTTCGCCCACGCCGACACCCACCGGACGATCGAGTGGCTGCTGTACCGGTACCGCGCCAATGAGTACAACACCGAGGCGCTGATCGGCAGCGTCCTGCCCTACCACGAGACGCGCCACTTTGTCCGCCTCCTGCAGACGGTCTCTGCGGTGAAGAACCCCCGCAACAGCCTCTGGAGCTGGCTGAAGCCGATCCAGGAGAGCGGTGTCCCCCTCACCAAGGCCGTCCTCCTCAACTACTGCACCCGCCCCACCGGCCTCGAGTTCATTCGCTTCATCACCGACTCGGTCTTCAAGGGCACCGCCGTGGACGGCGCCGGCGTCACCTTTCCCTCCTTTCTCACCTCCTTCTGCGTGAACCTGCTCGAGAGAACTTCGACCGCTTTGAAAGCCAACAACAGCAGCAGCAGCAAGCCTGAGCAGACCGTCCTCCTCATGGTCATCTCCGTGGTCTCGAAGGCGATGCGCTCCAGCAAGGCCACCCCGCAGCTCTTTACCGCCGCCTACCTAATCTTCGCCCACCTGTGCACTACCACTCGCCTGCAAGCGGATGTAGTGGAGAGCTTTCTCCGATCGCTGCTAAAGCGCCTAAAGAGCTCAGCTTCAACGAGCGGCGAACAACAGAGCAACAACAACAACTACGAGGGCGTCCTTATGGCGCTCACCATTGTGGTGCACAGTCAGGCGCTGACGAAGCTGCCCGCCAAGTACCTGAACGACGAGCTGGTGGCCAATCTGGCGGCGGTTATAGCCGCAAACAACAACAGCGCAAATTCTGCCAGCAACAGTACCCAACAACCAACCAGCAAAGTCAGCTTTGAGCCTCTGATTCGCTGCCTGCTCTGTATGCTGATCGATGGCGCGGCGAAGCTTCAATTCGAAATTGATTCAGCCAGGTTTGAGGAGCCTCCCTCTTCAACTGCCTCTTCATCCTCCCCGTATACCCTGGAACGCTACAAGGCCTACTGTGACCAGCTGCTAACGGCGGAAAATGGCCGACAAGGACATCTCACTCGGGGCACCGTCTTTGCTCTGGTGGGAGCCCTCAACTGCGCCATTAAAGAGCAGAAACAGAAGCAACAGCAAGAAACATCGGATACGGGAGCCGCCACAGTAGACGAACTATTCACCCACCTCCTGCAGACGCTCAAGACTGCCTGTCCGGTCTGGTTCGAGAAGGCGATCGACTCGCTGGACAAGGACACCTCGGCCCTTCTGCTTCGGTATCCTCACCTGAACATTCAAAAGCCCGAAGTCGAGGCACCGATTAAGGAGCAATTGGTCAACGGCGATGCAAAAACTGAAGACGATGGAAATCCAGCGGCAGGCATCATCATCGAAAGTCTGGAGCCGGCCGTCGAGGCGCTGGACCGCCTGTGCGAAGAGCTTCGCGGCCTAAAGCCGCACGAGATTACCTCCGAGCAGGCGGTGAAGGTCCTCCAGGCGCTGGCCACTGTCAGAGGAGAGCAGGAGGAGGCGGAGGACTCCAGGAAAAGGGAAAAGAAGGCGGCAAAGCTGCTTCGCCGGTCAGGCACAACTGTGGCCGCCCTCCTCGGCCGCCAGCTGACCGAGCTGCTGATTGACCAGGCGTGGACGGGCAAGCTCTCTCGGGCAGTTCGCATCGCCCTGCTCGGCCTGCTGGCGGCAGTGGGCGACGTGGGCAGCAAGGCCGCCGTCTTCAAGTACTACTATGGGCGGCTATTTGAACGCAGCGGCCCTTCTGCTGCTGCTGCTGCTCAAAAGGTGACCGTCAAGGCGATGATCACCGCCGAGGACGAGAAGGAGATACTGGCGCTGCTCGCCAGTCTGAACATTGACCAGGAGGAGCTGTTTGCCGTTGAAGAGCAGGAAGAGGAAGAGGAGGAAGAGGAGGAGGAGGAGGATGAGGCGGAAATTGGAGACCGCCGCAACTACGTCACCGCCCTCTACCTGGCGGCGATTGAGCTGCCGGTGACGGCGGCCAAGCTGCAGGGAAGTCGACGCCCTCTCTCCCGCGACTTCCTCTTTGGCCTGTACCACTTCCTGACAAAGGCGACCTTTGACCGGCTGCGCGCCCTCAACCCGCCCTTTGCCCTGCAGCTCATTGTGGGCATGCTGCAGGTGCAGCTGACCCTCTCGGAGACGGCCACCTCCTCGACGGACATTTCGGGGGTGATTGTGGCGCTGAAGGCTCGGCTGCGCCGGCTGAACACCGACGGTCACCTGATCACCGCCGTCCTCCAGCACCTGCTGCCCGTGGAGAAGGTCAGGGATGCCTTTGGGTATGCCTCGAAGAAGAGTGCCGGAGCTGATAAAAAGGCCAGTGAAGGGCCTAGCTTGCCGGCGAAGCGAATTCGAACTAACAGCGGATCATCACCATCTGACAGCAAGTTCACCGCCGCCTGGAAGCTGCTGCGCATCTACATGAGCACCTTCCAGAGTAAGGTCTCCATTGAGAATGTGGGCGCGCTGATGCGCACCCTCTTCGACTACCTGCGGCTGACCTTTATGGAGCTGGGCGACAACTCGGCGGAGTACACCCGACAGACGCTGCTCTACACTGTGGCCAACTGCGTCGAGGCGGTGCTGGGCGGGGAGAAGACGACGAAGAAGAAGCAGAAGTCCAAGGATTTGCAAGGTGAAAAACGGGGGTTTTATTGTGAGAATCGATGATTTACCCTTCTTAATTCTTTCTAGAACCCATGGAGGTAGATGAGCCTGAAGAAGGAGGAGGAGGAGCTGAAAGCGATGATAGTGTTCTGCCAGCCGAGCTGGCCGCCTTCAACGTGGACATCATCGTGGACTGCATGCGCGAGTCACGCGTTCGCGAGACGCAGCGCCTGGCGCTGCTGCTCATCGGCCAGGTGGCCGTCTACTTTCGCCGCCCCCTGCTCGACTACCTCGTGGAGATCTTCACCTTCATCGGCACCAGTCTGCAGCAGTGCGACGACCAGTACTCGCTGCAGATTCTCTTTCAGACGCTCGAGGCGGTGCTGCCCATTGCCCTCGAGGGAAGAGTGAAGGGCGGGAAGGTGATGAAGAAGAAGAAGAAGAAGAAGATGGACAGTGAGCCGCCGAAAAAGCCTAATCTCAAGGAGACAAAGAAAGGCAGCAAGCACGCAAGAATGAATGGAGAAGTGGTGGAGGAGGAAGAGGAAGTTGAAGAGGCGGAGGAAGAGGAGGAGGAGGAGGAGATCAAGGTCGAGGGTGAGAAGGACATTCGCGCCTACGTCGTCTCCATCTTCGTGAAGGCCTTCCCTGACGTACCGTCCTACCGCCGCCTGCCCCTCTTCACCAAGCTCATTGTCCTGCTGGGCGAGCGAGAGTACCTTCCCATCGTCTCGGTGCGCCTGCTCGAGGAGGCGGTGCTCTTCAAGGGCCACCACGGCGCTCGCGCCGAGCGGGAGGTGGTGCAGAGCTTTCTGCTGGCGCTGCTGGCCTCCTTCCCACCGAAGACGCAGCTGGAGACGCTCTGCACGCTGCTCGACCTCTTTGATCGCAAGTTCTTTGACCACCACCTGAAGGCTCGGAAGGGCAGACAACAGCAGATGAAGGCGGAAGATAAACCCTCGGGGCTTCTTTTGAACAGTCCAACGAAGAAGCAGCAGCAGCAGGAGTCTACTAGAGATGACCATGAAAAGGCTCTGGAGGAGTTCACCGCCGCCTCGGAAGCCATCTGCAGCGCCTTCACCAGTCGCATCGTCTTTGACTCGGACAAGGCGGCCTGCGGCGTGGAGGTGCTCCGCCTGGTGGTGGCCCTCATCGGCAGCACCCCATTTGTGAACGCCTGTCGAGGAGCAGGAGGACCAGGAGCAGCAGCAGGACCGGGAGAGCTGGCCGACTCTCCGCTGCTCATTCACATGCTCAGCCAGCTGCTGGAGATGATTGTTTCGCTTGGAGAAGGAGGAGGAACTAGTGCCAGCAACCTGAAGCCCACCCTGGTCGCCTATCGGCGGCGGATCAAGGCGACGCTGGACGAGGCGCTGCTCAAGTACCACCGACTGCTCAGCAGCCGCCGCCTGATTGAGGTGGTCACCGAGGAGCTGCTGCCTCAGCAGCGGAGAAGATCTTCATCATCAGAAGACGGAACCTCCTCTTCCCCCTCTGACGGCCTGGTCAAGCGGAAGGCCCTGGAGCTGCTCAATGAGAAGCTGCTGAAGATGGCGGTGGAGGAGATGGCGCCCGAGCTGGCGCTGGCGGTCCTCCGCTCCCTGGCCGCCCACCTGATCACCAAGCGGAAGCGCATCGACCGCCTGGACGAGCTGGCGCTGCACAATCTGCAGCTGACGGTGGCGGCGGTCAAGTTTGCCACCCGTTTCATTCAGGGAAGTCAGGCTAGTGGAGCAAGTGGATTGAAACGAAAGCGGGCGCAGATTGAAGAAGAGGAGGAGGAGGAGGATGGGGAGGAAAGGGAGCAACACCGCCAACAGCAGAATGAGGTCCTCTCGGCGCTGCTGCTCAAGGTCGGCCAGATGACGGCGGCGATTGAGCTGGTGGGCGAGCAGAAGAAGGGCAAAGAGACGAAAGATGCTGAAGATGAAGAGGCTCCACCGACGATGACGACCACCACCAACATCACCGCCTCTCGCCGAAAGTCGCTGCAAAACCTGAAGGGCAGCTGTCTGCTGACGCTGACGCAGCTGCTGGTCAGCATGTCCCTCGACGGCCTCGCCCACCTGGGCACCGTCGTCGAGCTGGTGCTGACCAATCTGGAGGAGGTGCTTCGAGGAGGTGGTGGCCAACAACAGCATCAACAATCGAACTTCCACCTGGACGACGTCCTCCTCCTGAGCAACGTCTGCGCGCTGAACAAGCTTCTGGGCGGTGGCGGAACAACCGGTTTTGCCGCCTTTCTCTCCCAGGCCCACCTTCGCTCCATCCTCCTCCACCTCCTGGAGGTGGTGGCCTCCACGGTGGCCACCACCACCTCCGATCAGGTGGTCTCGACCAGTGGCCTTCGCTCGAAGCTGACCGCCGCCTGGACGCTGCTCGCCCGGCAGGTGCCCAAGCGGGCGCTCTTTGAGGCGATTGACGCCGTCTACGAGGAGACGGCCGCCGGGCTGGGCCCGCGGGCGGTGGTCGAGCTGATGGCCCTTTTCCGCCTCGCCTGCGACAGCCTGCAGCGGGCGGAGGTGGAGCTGATGGTGAAGAGCTTCCAGGGCTTCATGATCAAGGCGCTGGAGTACCGGTCCAGGGTGAGCAGCGACAAGACCGAGGAAGGAGATGAGGGCCAGGTCGACCTGGCCACCATCGAGACGATTGAGACGGCCTTTGGCGAGGCCTTCTCCGCCTTCATTCCCAAGCTCAACGAGGCCACCTTTCGGCCCATCTTCTACCGCCTGCTGGAGTGGGCGCTGCAGATTGAGGCCGCCAAGAAGAGGAGGAAGAGTAAGGCGAAGAGCGGAGGTGGTGGTGGTGGTGGTGGTGGTAGTGGAGGAGTTTACCTGGCCGACGTGCACTACCACCGAATGATCGCCTTCTACCGCTTCACCTCGCTGCTGGCCGATCGCCTGAAGAGCCTCTTCTGCGTCTTTGTGGCGCCCTCGGTGGTGGGCAACGCCGCGGAGATGCTCGCCGCCTACCACTCGGACCACTTTGCTGAGGAGGAGGACCAGTTTGGTACGCAGAAGATGGAGGTGGATGGAGCTTTTGCGGCTGTTGAAGGTGGTGATAAGACGTCAAAGAAAGAGGCGCAGGCTGCAGAACAGCAGCTGAAGCTGCGTGATCCTCGCCTCGGCGAACCACTGGTCGGCGCCATTCTCTCGACGCTCTCCAAGTGCTTCCTCTACGACCTCAACGGGGCCTTTGTCAACAAGGACGTCACCTCGATGATCGTCAAGCCCATTGTGAATCAGGTAAGGAAGACGAAATGAGGGATTACTGACAGGCAAAGTTCTGACCCATTTTTATGTTTTCTATTTTTAGATTTCAAATCTCTTTGGCACGGCGGCCGACTTTGAGGCTCGCCTGGGACTGATACTGCAGTGCACGCAGTACCTGATTCAGAACAACAAGGACGAGGCGCTGATCAAGGAGTTCAACTACCAGATTCTCCTCAAAACGAGAGAGGCCAATGAGAAGGTTAGTTGGCGAGAGTTGCTGTTGCCTCACACTTTAATACTTGAGTTCTTGGTCTTTTGCTAACGATTTTGTCTTCTTTTCTAGGTTCGCGTGGGCGCCATCAAAGTACTACACCGATTGATACTGACCTGCAGCGAGGACTACCTGCCCTTCATTCCGGAGGCGATTCCCTTCATTGCCGAGCTGAGCGAGGACGACGCAGAGTCGGTGGAGGCCGCCGTGAAGAAGCTCATTGTCGACATTGAACAGCTGGTCGGTGAGCCCATCAACAAGTACCTCTGAGAACAGCATCTGATCTAACGGGGAGATGTGATGATGGTGTTGACGACGACATTTTACTGTGTTACTTCTTTTCTTTTTACATCACTTTTTTGTGGAATAAAAACTATACATACTCTAAATCAAACTTTGAGACAATGACAGAACACAGCAGTGATTTGATATCGCTCTAAATGAAGAAAAGTAAAAAAAAGTTGAGCTGAACTTCTACATTGGTGCAGTGTTCGTCGTAGCGCCACCAGCGTCGATTTTTTTTACTTTGCACTAAAAAATACCTCTGTGGAACACATGCTACCATCTGATGTTGGTCGTTTTAGTTTGGAAAAAAATCTGACCAATCCAAACCTGCACTAGACTGATTTTTTGCCACCATCTGAAAAATATTATGATGCACTGTTACTCTGCTAAGTTTAGATCACAGTCGCAAACAAAAGGATAAACGCCGTCCCTAGTATTAAATCTCTGCACAGTACCGAAGGACTACGACAAAATCATAACTTTTTTTCAGACCGCGAAAAAAACAACATCAGACTAACCCCTGCACTGATGAAGTGGAAACTCAGCCCAACTTTCTAATTCAAGTTATTTTGAAAAACTGAAAAACCTATTCCACGCCATTTATGAGAATATAGTGTGGCTTTTATTTTAATACATAGAAAATGCCAAAATGCAAACAATCGTATGCATCAGTGGCAGAAGTGGCTGTGTGTGTGTGTGTGTGTGTGTGTGTGTGTGTCTGCGTCTTAGAAAATGCCCGTGTTTAGTTTGTTTGTGTGTGTTTTGCGTGTCTAGTGTGTGTGGTCACTGGCTACCCCAAAGCAGCTGTGTGAGTGGTTTATCCTAAATGGCCACCTCCTCTCTGCGAATGTAGAAGAGAATGTAGGCGTGACTCTTCTGGACGGTGTCCTCGCTGCAAGCGGTCACCGTGGAGTCGTTGAAGTGGTGCCAGCAGTTGTCGTGCGTCGCATAGGAGGTGTAGTGGCCGGAGGCGATGCCGTTGCCGTGGTGGACGATCACCGCCGCCAGGTCGTACAGCGTCGACTTGGAGTTGCCGCAGTTGGAGTTGCGGGTTTCGTGCTGTCCGTAGATAACGTTAGTTGAATCATTAGCCTGACTGATAGCGAATCAAATCTCTCTCTCTTCCCTCTCCACTTACCATATTATTCAGTATAAAGTTGCTCATGTCGAGGTCCTTGATGGGAAACTCCACGTGCATGTCCAGCTTGCTGCGGTAGGTGTTGGTGTACTTGAAGCGCTTCAGGTGAAGACAGAGCACCTGGTCAACAGGAAAAGTGTTAAAAATTGTAGTAGCTAAGAGTTTTTGCTGCTGCTGCTTACATTGGGCAGCCGACGAATCCAGAACTTCTTGGTGGACTTTTGCTTCTGCTTGCAGTTCGGACAGTTGTAGAGTTCAGTCTCCGCCAGCTCCTCCAACTCGGTGAACTTGTTTAGACACTCTGTCAATTCAATTGCAAAGTTAGAAAACATCAGTTAATGAAAAGATATTTTCAATATTGCCCGACAGACTTACCAGTCAGCTGGCACACGTCAAGCGACGTTGGAACAGCTCCCTCCTGACAGTACCGTTGTGGAATATCCAGTGACAAGTCTGTCGAAAATAGAAAAGGTCAGTGTTGTGAAAAAGAAAGAAGTCATTCGAAATGACTCTTACCAAAGAAGGGATCCAGCTTGATGGACTCAGTGCCGCAGATGAGACAGCGCACCTCATTCTGCAGCGTGCCGCCGAAGATCCGGTGGACCATGTTGGCGTTCATGCCGTTCATCACCTTGGCCGCCCGGCTCGGCGAGAGGCTGCTGAAGCCACCGCCACCACCGTTGATGATACTTCCATTGCCATTGCTGGTCGGACAGATGGCCACCAGCTCGGTGGCCAGACGGTCGAGCATGTACCGGAGAAACTCGTGAGCGTCCTGTTGGTGGTAGCCGCGAAATCGAGGCACAATCTAAGGAAAGAAAAGGGAAAAAAGGTGAGTGATTTTGTGTAAACAAAAACAGTATAATCAGCGTAAAGGCCATTTCATCGCAAGCCATTTCATCGCGAGCCTTTTCATCGCATGCCCCAATCAACGTACCTTCCACATGACACCGTACAGGGACGACGGCGAAATCGCAGACTTGGTGCCCTCCAACAGCAGAACAATGGTCTTTCGAAGCTCCTCAGCGACAAGACTGTTGTTTTTGGCGGAGAATAAAGAAGGTAAGTTTTTGGATAAAAATTCAAAAAGAAAATTAAGTCACGTACACATCAATGGTGATTATGTTCTTTGGACTTTGATTGCGCAACTGCGGAATATTCTCCAGTGAGGGCAGTTGTGTGAAGTAGTACCGAAACAGATCAATGTTGCTGATTAGATGGAAGGTCAAGATAAGATTAGAAAATGATTAGAGGTGTGACATTAGTGAAGTGGAACTGGTTTTTTACTTACCAGAGCGATTGCACCACTGCATTCATGAAGCAAGTGTTGCCAAGATTCCTGAGACCGGATGCCTTCAGTTTGCATTGAGCTTTCATCTGATAAGAAAAAAAAAATATTAGAAAAAAGTTTCGGAAAAAAAGCTAAAAAAGAGTAAACAATTACCATCTTTTTGTTCTTGCTACTAAGAGTATTGTCATTTTCATTTTCAGGCTCGTACTCGCTGGGAACTGCAAGTACGGCGATTCTGCAGTAAAGAAAAAGAAAGGGTTAGCAAAGTATAAATTAAGCAGCAAATTCGAAAACTCACTTCTTCTTGTGGGTACTCTGCAGAATGCGCCGCAGTCGCTTGAAGTACTTGTAATTGTCCTCATTCACTACAAAGTCATCACAGATATAGCTGTCAAGGTGTAGGTAAACAAAGAAAGAAACGAAAGTGCAATGAAACGTCAGATCATCCTCATCACACCCCCTTATCAATTATCACCACTCCCTACCAGTAGATGGACATTTGGTGGCAGTCAATGGAGATGATGTGCTCCCTCTCCAGGTAGTGCTCGGCGGCGTGCCCCTTGACATCGCGACCACAGTTAAGAATACCACAGTGAATGCACATCCATAGGTTGCGCTTGGAGCGACACACTAGGGAGGGAAGACAGACCATTGTTAGACAATAATAAAAGAACATGCTAATGAGAAGAAGTTGCACTTACCCGAGCACTGCAACGTCTTCAGCTCGAGGCCCTCCTTGATGAAGGGGTTGCTAATCTTGGTGATGCCACTCAGGTGGGGACAGTCCATGCTGCTGCTGATGCTGCTGCTGGCACCGCTTCTGCTGCTAGTGCTGGTGGTGGTGGTGGTGGCACTGCTGGCCCCAACTATTACTCGAGGGCTGTGCAGACTACAGCCTCTGGTGCAAATGAGTGGTCTGAATTGAAGATGAAAACGGTAGTTTTGGTAGTGTTGGTGGTAAGCCAGTCAGGTCGTCGTAGTGAGGCCAGTGAACAAGAAAGCCAGAGAGAGGGTAGTGTGAAGCAGGGTGGAAGGTCGCCTGAGTGAGTGAGTGAGTGAGCCAGCGAGAGAGGGAGAAAGAATCGCTAGTGTTGCTCGCAGTGGCTGCGTCTGCTGCTGCTTCTGCTCAGGATACTCAACTCAGGCGATCCAAGCACTGCAAAGGATACCACCACCACCACCACTGCTGCTGTGTCGTCTGTTCGCTTTGTGTCTACTCGGTGGCTCCTTCGACAGACTGACTGACTGGCTGGCAGCGCACTTGGCTGTCTCTCTTTCTCTCTCTCCTCCTCTTCTCCTTCCTCCCCCAGCCTTGACCGTGCTCGCGCCTACTTTCGCAATGTTCGTTGCGTTGTGAGGCTTGTGACGCAGCGTTGATCGACGTTGTCGTCGACGTCGTGGTCGCGGTGGTCGTCCGATCAGGGGATCCTGTTCTGTGCGGTGATGTCTGCTCGGTCTGTGCTGTTGAATCGAGTGTGTTGCTACTATTGCTACTAGCCTGTCTGTGCTGACTGGTTGGCTGCGAGCGACTGTCCACTCCACTCACTTGGGTCCGCTCACTTTGCCAGTCGGGGCCATCGATCTGCGTCTCTGCCAGCTGCGTGGACGGGCCCATTTGATCGGATCGGTTCTCCAGAATCAGAGTGAGAGAGAGAGCACGCTTCTCTGGGGTGCATTTCAGTGGCTACTGCATTGTTACTGAAGGGAGGTAAAATTCAGAGGTAGAGAATCAAGATTTTCTGTGATCACTGTTGATCATTACTTCTTGGTGTTGGCAGTAGAGACTATTTCGAAATATTTCCAAACTGAAATTGGTGGCCAAAGATAAAAGTCTGGCCAAAGAATCCGATTCTCTGTTGATGGTTATTAGCCCGTTTAGACGCTGTCAGTTGTTGCTAGCACAGTGCAAATCAGCTGCAGCCACCGTCGCCGCATGTGACTGTGCAGAAAAAAGCGGTGCCAAACACTCGACGATCTGTCAACAGTTGTTGTCTTTCCTTTCTTTCTCCAAGATCATCCTGAAACAAATCTGCAAAGACAATGGCCACATTCTTCGGCGAAGTCAACGAGATCTCCTCACGTGCTGTCTGGTGGTCAGACTCGGAAGAGGAGGAGGAGGAAGAAGAACAGGACGCTGTTGAAGAGGACGGTGATTACTCCAAACCAATAAAGAAGAGCAGCACTCCGAAGCCCACGGTCGCCTACCAGACGGAGATCCTCGATGACCAGCGCTGGACGACCTTCCAAAAGAGCGCCCAGCTGCTGTACGTTTCACTGGGCAAAGGAGAGAAGTCGAGGCCATCACAGTCTCTGGAAAATGATCTCCACCTCATTCTTCGCGTCAAAGTCGACGCTCTGGTTGGTGGAGGAAAGAAGGCCGTCACTGGTAAGTCTTTGAAAGCGATGAAAGTAACTTCGAAACTATGAACCAACCTCTTCTTCTTCAAACTCCAGCCAACATTGCCTCACTGCTTCACCTCTCCAATGGCGACTACTGGCTGCTGGTGGACAACAAGCTGGCCAACGGCGCCGAGCTGGCCATCTTCTGTCCTCGTCTGGTCGATTACCTCGCCTCGGAGGTTCTACTTCGCACGTCGGCCCGCCTTGACCTGCTGCTCATCTCCAAGGAGCTCTCTCGCTGGGATTTTGTGCTGTACATTAGCAGCAGCAGCGGAAGCAGTTCGACCATGACCGACCGCCTGGCCCAGCTGGCCAAGGTGGTCGACCTGCGACCGATGCTGCCGCCGGCGACGGTGAAGAACGACCTGGAGCTCGCCCTCCTCGAGTACTGCATCATCTTCGGCAGCAAAAAGCAGGCAAAGTTCAACTTTGCCCTCCTTCTCCTGCCCTCAGAGTACGCCGAGACGCTCGACTTCCTGCCCAAGGCGGTCATTGCCAGCGTCGTCGAGTTTACCTTCTTCTCGCACCTGAACATCGTTTAATCTGAATGCTTTATGTTTTCACATAAACATCCCTTTCTGGCTGGGATTTGCTGTTATTTTTCCTTCTCCTTCTCCCCATCAATAACTAAACGGTCCTACACTTCTTAAAAAGCAGCTCCACCGAACGGTGGTCCTCTGGTCCTCTTCTGCGCCCGCCTCTTGCGCCACCGCTCACCTCGCTCCACCTCATCATCGGAGTAGTCGACCTCCTCGGGCGGCGGCTCGTTGTTGTGCTTCCAGCTGGCGTCGCAGCCCTTCTCCCGCTCCAGCTGCTGCACAAAGACGTACCGGGTGAGGCTGTCCGGCCGGGCCGCCGCCTGCTGCTGCTCTTCGGCGTAGTAGACGGGCGCGTTGAGTGTCAGCTTGCAGTCGACCACCGCCTCTTCGGGGCTGTTGAAGCGCAGCACGTAGTTGGGCTGCTTCACCGGGCCGATCACGTCGAAGATTTGGCCTGAGGAGAGGGTGGGGGGGGGGAAGAAATAGAACTTTAGTGAGTACAAAAGTGTGAACTGATAACGGTGTGTGTCCTCACCGATGGACGTGCCCTCGCGGCAGAAGAGCACCGTGTCCAGGTCGAGGACGGGCACCGACTTGAAGGACTGCACCACCACCAGCTGGTTGACCATCGAACAGACGATGCCCACCTGCGTCAGACAGCGCACGTCGACGCTGATCTGCAGGCGCTCCATCGGCGGAAGGTCGTCCACCGTCAGCTCGCCCTTGGTCACGCAGTGCTTCGCCTTTGATCTGCCTGATGGCTGCTGCTGGTTTTTGCCGTTGATTTTAGCCGAGGTATTATTGCCGTCAAAGTTCTCGTCTCCGTCCTCATCGTCGTCGTCGTCTTCGCTAAAGGCCGACCAGATGCTGAGGTCAGAGTCAGAGTCTGAGCTGGAGTTGGAGTCCTCATCAATAGAATCGTCGTTTGGAGTGCGGTACTTGCTGGTGGAAAAGGGGTACTGCTGCTGCTGCTGCTGCTGCTGGTGATGATGATGATGGTGATGGGTATTGTGGTAGTGGTGTTGATGCCGTCGTTCCACTCTGCTGATTAGCGACTCGACGACGCTGAGGATGTCCGCGTCAAAGAATGTTGTTGTTGATGGTTTTACTGATGGGCTGTCTGGCTGCTTCTCCTTCACCTCAACAACCTCCATGACCTCCACAATATCATCATCTTCCTCTTCGCTGCTGCTGCTGCTGCCGTACTCGCAAATCAAACTCAGGGAGGCCATCTTTTTTTCGTTGGCTGATCTCTTCAAGGCAAGAGGTTGGCTCTTTAACAAAATCAAGCGTGTTTTTGTGCTGAGCCCTCCACGTGACTTTCTGTACTGTCGTCTACGAGCGGCGTTTGTGTTTATTTTGCTGTGACTTTTCTGGTAAACTGCAAATTGCATCATCGCCATCAAATGTCTTCACTTTTCATCAGAAAAGTCAATCGACGATCATGGATCTTCGGCAGTTCTTCGAGGGCTTTTTTCGACTGAACGAAGAGCTGAGCAGTTTCTTTGACCAGTCAATGTTCAGCGGTGATCATGGGGGCTTCTTCCAGGAACGGGGCGACGTTCCAGAGCCAGGACAAAGTCCGCGAGATATGATGCTGAAAAAGAGAACAGAACGAGCAATTGATCATCATCACAATCATCATCAGCTTCAACCACACTCGTCAGAGGACCACCGTCCAGGCGACGGATCTTCGCTGATGGACCTGCTTGACAGTGGTCAAAACTTCTTTCGATCTAGTCAGTTCGAGAAGACGTTCAGCGGTGATTTTGGTGGCGGCGGCAGTGTATGTGGACGGGAGTTTTGGGTTTTTAAATTGGCCGATAACTGATTGAACTCTTTCTTCAGAGTGGCATGTTCGAGGAGAAGATTGTCATCCGCAATGGCGACGGCACTGAGAAGGTGATCACCAAGCACTCTTCAGGCGGACGAACCACTCATCGCGAGGTGACACGACGCGACGGGAAGATCATCGCCGAAAGTGAGGTCGTCTCCGATATTGGCGGTAAGATTCTTTCATCTTCATTCCTGAAGTTCCTAATCCACTCATTTTCCTCTACACTTGATACAGATGACATTGGAAAGATTGGCAAAATACCCTTCAATGGTGGTGGTGGCCGAGAAGGCGGTTTTAATTTCGACACCAGTGGAATGCCACCAAAGCCAAACGACAGCGGCGGTAACCGATCGTGGTCCTTTTGGAATTGGTTCAAGTGAACTCCATTTGGTAGCCACCCATTATTTTTTGTGATAAAAACCTTTACTGTACATAATAGAAAAGATAAAAAAGAGGTTTATTGTTGTTACTGTTCTTGATCAGAGGAGAGAGGTCAATTTCCTCAATCGGTTGCTGTTGGTCATCATCATCATCATCATCATCATCATCGTCATCATCATTGGCGAATGCGAATAAAGAAATCTGATTGGCATTTAATTGAAAGCTTTCAATAGTTTAGCGTTTTCTCTTTGGATGCAAAATGATTTGTTGAGTTGGCAGACAGTGGTTTTGGCAGTGATCACCAGCCAACCAACCAACCAATCAACCAACCAACCAACTCACGGACGAATGCAAAGGCAGCAACAGCAACAGGCAGCACCGCTGATTGGAAGGCCGCTCTTCCAGATCATGTACGCGTAGATGAAGGCGATGAAGGCGGTGAAGAGGGCGAGCAGGCCACCGCCCACATAGCCGGCGATCAGCAGGTAGAGCGCCCAGAAGAGGAGGTTCAGCGCCAGGTTGAAGATGGTGCAAAATTCCTCCAGGTAGACTCCCAACAGGCCGCCCAGCAGGACGACCATGCACATCAGTCGGATGAGCCAGTCGAAGAAGTCGCAGTGTGGACTGTTTTTGCTCGTGCACTGAATCAGGTTGACAATGAGATAAATCAGCACTGAAATGAGGAGTAGGTTTTGAGATTTAGGCTATTGTCAGGTTATACATCACTTACTGGCTATGACGAGGATGGCGAGGAAAACTCGCATCACAGTGCTACAAATGCCAAAGTAGTCGGCGGTGCTGTTCACCTGTTCATTGCTGCGATGCGATTTGCCGCCTTTAGAGTTGTTGTTGCCTTTTGTCTCATTCTTCTTGGTGGAGCTATTTTTGCCGGCCATTCTATGGTATCACAGAACAGGCCTTGGACAAGTGTGACTCGGAAATTAGTTTTGAGAAAAAGTAAAAGAAAGTTTGAGGTGTTTTATAAGTGAACAAGTGTAATAGTAGTTCGAAAATTGGAAAACAGTCAAGTTGTTCTTTTTTGTTGTTGTTAATCAACTGATGTGTTTACCGTTGCTGCAAAAGGATAAACATTTGTGCAATGTGTCAAATTGAATGTGAAGTTTGGTAAACATTTTCAAGTGTTTGTTTTCCTTTACATTTTCTTGCTCGAAATAATAGGCAGCGGCTGTCCGACTGAATTGAAGACCCACTTGTCCAGCGGCAGCACCGAGTCATCGCAGAAGATCAGATAGAGGTACTTCAGCGTGGCGCCGAGGAACTCCGCGTACTGTAGGCGGCCTTGGGTGGGCGGCACCGTGGTGACATCTTCCAGCTCCACGTAGCCGCAGTCAGTGCGACAGCGGGCGTCAATCGCCTGCACCAGCTGCCAGGCGTACTCCCGGTAACGGGCATCGCCGGTCAGGCGGTGCAGGATGAAGTAACTCTCCGCCAGTTCTTGCCTGTAAGAGGCAGTAGCTGTGATGAAATGATTACAAGACTACAAAACAACCGTTGTCAAACCACTTCCACTCACCGCTGAAAGTACTGCGCCGAGCTGTGCCGCGAGTTGGTGGCATCGTCCACCCGGTCGAAGTAGTAGTTGCGAGGCATCAGCCCGTTGGGTGACCGCCTGCCCGCCTCGTGGAACGTCTCGGCGAGCTCTCTTGCTCGTATCAGCGGGCGGTACGCCCGGTGCACTTCTTTGCTTCTCGGTCCGCCGTACTCACTTCCTCCCTGAAGAAAAGCTTCTTTGAAGAGCAAACCCGCTGGTTTAGGCTGGTGAACGGCGTCCAGCGCCAGCACCGCGCTCAGGTAGCAACCAGTGTTGTTCATAAAGTCGCCGTACTGTCTGCTCTCGTGGTCGAAGTTGCGACAGTAGACCAGGCCGCCGCGGGAGACGGCAAAGAGGCCACCTTCTTCGGCGGCGTCCATCAGCCGGCGAAACTGTGATATGGCCGCCGAATCCTGCCTTCCCGATTGAATGTACCGCTTCAGCAGGCCGGCAATGTAGTCCCGCGAGGCGCCAAAGAGTGACGTTGAGGAGCTGCACCAGGCGCCGGTTTGCGAGTGAATTCGCTCTCTGCAAAGGAGGCCTCCTTTGGTCGTCGTCTTCTCCGCAGTCCGCTTCTCAATGAAGCCCCGAATGCGATCGACGCGCCGCTGGAACTCCCGATCACCTGTCAGGTAAGTCAAGTAGGGGTACTCCAGCAGGCCGGTGCCCAGATAGGTCATGTAAGGGGTGACGCCGCTGGCAACTCCCAGTCGGGGAATGATCATCTCAAAGGGCAGTCCGGTCATGGTGCGGTAGGCTGGCCGGAGAAGGGCGGCAATCTGACGGGCCCTGGCGAGGAACATCGAATCTTTGCCGCTGGTGAGTGCATAGCAAGAGAGCAGGCCGCCAATGTACTCCGACACCACCTGAAAGACATTCACCGGTCGGATGAGGGCGCTGAAGTGCCACTGAAGCTCGTTGGCCACCCACTCTCGAGCGGTGCGAAACTCCTCCTCCAGTCCCATCACCTTCAGCGTGCTCATCGCATTGACGATAGTCTGGCCGGAGTTGGGGCCGAACACCTCCTGGTGGCCATCTTTGGTCAGCGGTCGAAGCATGTCATGCGGCCAGGCGTACTGTACGTAGCCGTCCCAGGCTAGGCGAGTCATGCGAACCACAAACTCCCGACGTTCATCAGTGGTGGACATGTTAGTACAGTGTTTGACACTAAGTGCACCATCAACCACAGAAGAGTTCACTCATATTTCCCTTTCATTCGCTCAAGTTCGAAAAGTGTTTTCACAAAATAAAAACTAATGCTGAATAGTGTTTAACCAGCAGTGCAGCTGAGCTTTGTTCAACGACAGTCACAGTAGTACAACTCACCAGCAACAACTCACCATGAGTGATTCAGATGATCAGTCGGCGAAGGAAGAGGTGGCGCCCAATGATGGTGCCAATGAAACTGCAGCGGCGGCTGCAGAAAATGCGCCACCGCCAACTCAAGCGGACAAAAATAGCAGCAACAACAACAGCCTGAAGGGACGCCAATCAGAGGCCAACTCGGACAAGTCCACCCAAACCAGCGCATCGACGGGCTCGCGCATGAACGCCAAGCCGAGCAAGTCGGGCAGCGGCGCCAACATGGAGAACACCTGGAACGCCCGCATTGGCTTCATCGGCGCCGGCCGCCTTGCCGAAAGCATCGCCCGTGGCCTCCTTTACTCCGCCCGCATCGGCCCCCGGCAGCTGTTTGTGTCGGCGAAGAGCGCCCGAAACCTGGACACCTTCAAGGCGCAGGGCATCGCCACCAGCACCCGCCCCTACGACGTCTTCGGCCGCTTCGACGTCGACCTGGTGTTCATTGCAGTGCACGGCAACGTGGTGCGGCGGTGCTTCCAGGGAGGGGGCACCCGACCGCTGGCCCTCACCACCAACTACATTCCCAGCCGGCGGCGCCGGCGGTTGGCCGTCCTCTCGCTGGTGGGCGGCATCCCGCTGGCCGACCTGAAGGCGACACTGGTCAATCCGGAGAACAGCGACAGCAGCCCGTCGGGTAAAAATAGTCGAGTAGAGATGCACCGAGCGATGCTCAACGCCTCAGTCGCCTACGGCCTGGGCCTGGGCGCCCTCGACGTAGAAATCGACTCAAAGCGGTGCTCGCCGCTGATTCGCGACACCCTCCAGCTGATGGCGCAGGTGGAGCTGGTGGCCGGCGACCAGCAGCTGGACGCCTGGTGCGCCCTCGCCGGCCACGGCCTCACCACCGTCTACTACCTAATTTCGGCGCTGGTGGAGGGCGCGGCGAAGGTGGGCCTGCCCCGGCCGGCCGCCACCAAGCTGGCCACGAAGATGGTGCAGGGAGCGGCGCTGGCCATCCTCCAGACGGGCAAGAGTCCCGGGCAGCTGCGCGACGAGTCCACCTCCGCCTCGGGCCCGGCCGTCTACGGGCTCGCCCTGCTCGACAAGCGGGACGTCGCCTCGGGCATTCAGGCCGCCGTCGAGGCCGCCTACCGTCGAGTGAAGGAGCTCGCCGAGTAGCAGACAGGCAAAGGGGCATGATCATCAGCACAACTGCTTTTTTGTTTCTTCCAACAGTCACCTGATCTGCACTTCTTCATCACTGTTTTGTTTTGTCAGGCAGTGCTTGAATGAAAAAGTAATTAAAAAGGATTTTTGTTTTTAGGTTTTTTAGTTTGAGGACTGCTGTTTCTCTACTTGTTTTTGTTGCTTCTTTGCACACAAATCCCCTACTGTTATTAAAAAATTAGCTTTGTCGGTGCGTTCGTCACAGGCGCTACTGCGCATGTTCCCCGCTCTGCTGGCGAAGCAGAGCGGAAGGGGAGAAAGGGGCAAAGTACAGTGGAAAGGGGAGCGGGAGAGGAAAAGATGTGGGAACTGTGTTGCTTACTGTTGGCATTGCTTTTGATAACATCAGAATTTTT
>JAALOO010000429.1_pt1 | contig 37834 bp, 22 predicted proteins | sample 7257641 | NCBI WGS metagenome assembly JAALOO01 (sample SAMN14085613, study PRJNA598686) | mite metagenome | biome: ENVO:01001000; feature: ENVO:01001002; material: ENVO:01001226; isolation source: single female mite from University of Michigan culture on fish food culture... ...
AGAGAGAGAGAGAGAGAGAGAGAGAGAGAGAGAGAGAGAGAGAGAGAGCCTGTGTGTGTGTGTCTGCTACAGTGGCCACATCGGAGGTGCCGCTTGTGTCGCAATGTTAGCCGGTGTGCTTTCGCTGCCTTCGCTTGGAAGGCGCGCCAACGCAACGCGCGCGCACACGATCCACGGGGATCCACTGACAAAGACCAGCCACAGGAACTGAATCCACGAGCACTGTGGGGTAGGGTAGGGGAATGGGCAGAGGAGGTGCAGCGCAGTTGGCCGCAGTGTCCGCCGTGCCACTACCTCTGGTGGTGGCGGTGGTGGTGCTGCCGCTGCTGGACGACGACGAGTGCTCGGTGCGGCAGCTCGAGCCGCTCAGGCAGCCTGCAGACAGAGCCAACAGTGAAGATCATCAGCGCAGCCGAAGATCGCATTGCGACCAGAAGTGCGAGGCATCAACATCCAGTGCCCGACAGAGTGCGGAGACCCAGAACCGTGTCCACGAACATCCGAAGAAGACCATCCGCCACCGATTTACCATCAGTCAGGAGCACGGGTAACGGGTACCAGCGGAGACTACCATCACCAGCAGACCATCTCTCCGTGTAGAGATCCTTCCACTCGAGCCTTCTCCAATTGTGCGGACGACATCTCTTCCTCTTTCCGCCAGTAAGAACTCCAGTCGGAGAGTAACATCACCTCCCTTACTTTCGACATCAGCAGCAGTACAGCAGGTACCGACAAACCGTTTCGGTAAGTCCATCCCGAAAGTGCCATATCGGCCGGCAGCACCGGTCTCAGGAGCACACCGGCACAATGGTCTTCACTGCACAGGCAGGCAGGCACATTGCAATGACTGCTCTCCTAACCGGCTTTTCTCTTTCCTCACTGACAGTCCATCTCTGCCTGACAACACCCCTAAGCGCAATCGAAGAGAATGACTGAAGTCGACACCCAGGAGCCTTCCTCCCCCGCCCAGTCTGATCCAGTGGCCAACGACGACACCTCCGACCAGTCGCCTGGTGATGACTCCAACATTGGAGACGTCAAAGTGGGCGACACTGCACAGGGAAAGAAAGTGCTCGGTATGTTGCTCCCCTAAATAACACACTGCACAGACAATCCACCGTTGCGATGCACCATTGCAGTCGTACTGCATCCTCCTCTCTGTTAGTTGCTAGTCTTTAGCCGACTTGTGCACTTTCCCACTCTCCCAATGGCTTTATCGCTTCCCTCTTTCTGCAATCATGCATTCTCATCAAGAATGCTCAGGCATGAATAAGGGAGAGAGAGAAAGAAGGGGCAAAAGAGAGCACTGGCGTGTTTCATTGCACTGTTAAGGCTGTTCGCAGCACACGAGTTGCTATTAATACACCCCATTTGCAACGATTCCCCGTGACTAGGTTCATTTAGTAGCACTGCTGCCATTTCACTCCAACTCGACGTTCTGTGTCCACATTGCCGCTTACTAAAGATATCGTCTTTTTCTTCTTCTCTTCCTTTTGCCATTCCTCCTGTTCCCTTGCTCTCTTCCTCGATGACTACTACTGCATTGACAACTACTACCACTGCTTCCACTACCTCAAACTCTTATCAACAGCCATACGTGTAACGGGCACTGTCAAGTGGTTCAACGTGAAAAATGGCTATGGCTTTATTTCGCGCAACGACAAAGACGGCGAGGACGTGTTTGTTCACCAGGTAAACACCAGTCAAAAGTATACAGTGCCGGATGATTAGTGCACTTTATTTGCACTGACATCTCAAGTTGCACACTTAAAGTGCTATCATTTGTTTTCTTACCTAATCAACCTCTATTTGTTTTCTAATTTCCTTTCCAGTCGGCCATCAAGCGCAACAACCCGACCAAAGCTGTGCGAAGTGTTGGCGATGGCGAAGTAGTCGAGTTCGACATTGTTGAAGGAGAAAAGGTATTTGTAGTTGTACAAAAAAGAAAGAATCGTCACTGACACCTTTGAAACAATTCTCGCAGGGCAACGAAGCGGCCAATGTGACCGGCCCAGGAGGCACCAACGTCAAGGGCTCGCCCTTCGCCGCGGAAAGGGGCCGATTCTACCCTGGCCGATCGCGTGGCGGATTCCGCGGACGTTTCCGCCCACGAGGTCCCCCTCGTGATGGCAGTGTGCCCTATGGCGGCGTGGCCGAAGGCGGACAGTTGGCCACCTCACCGCGTGGCGGTGGCTTTCGCGGCGGTCGAGGCCGCCCGTACATGGCTCGACGGCGCTTCTACGGAGGGCCCGGTCGTCCGGTAGGTCAGCCCGGTATGGTGGGCGGAGGAGGGCCCGTGGACGGACAGCAGCAGGTGGTGGCTGCTGACCCCGCTGGCGATGGCTATCAACAGCAAACGCAGGACAACTACGAGCAGCGCCAGCCACGCGGCAGACCCCGCCGATACATCCAGCGCTTCTTCCGCCGACGACCTCGCGGTCGACGCGGAGAGGGCGAATCGGGTGAAGAGGGCGCCGAGGGAGAGGTCAGTGCACGCTCCGGCCACATCTCCTCCACCCACTTTCAACGCATTACTAATGACTTTGACACACACGTACAATTGCAGGCGGGAGAGCAAGATCAGGCCGGCAGTCCTCAGGAGGCTAACGGCGGCGAGGAGGTCCAGGAGGGAGCCGCCGATGATCAGGGTGGCGCACGCCCTCGGGGACGCGGTCGATACTACAACCGAGGCCGTGGTGGCTTTCGTGGCCGTCGACCATTCCGAGGTCGTCGAGGAGATCAGCAGGGATTTGAGGGGGAACAGGGCGGAGATGGCGCCCCGGCTGATGTTCCCAATGGTGGTGGCAGCGGCGGCGGTGGCGGAAACGGTGGCGGCGCCTCAGGCGGCGAAGCTGCCGAGCCGCAGTAGGTGGCTGTGGAAGAGCAATGCCCCTCCAACGGCGACACCTCAGCAGAATAGACGACTTTACCTTGATCTTGTAATCCTCGGCCACGAATATATATTCTATAGTTAAGGGAATGACACAGTTTGCATTGGCCAACTTTCTCTCCTTCTCTCTCCACAACATCCACACATTAACACACTTACACTTACCACCAGTCTATTCTGCATCTTTCAACATCTTTCGGAAATATCTTCCCTTCTCTCTCTTATATTGTAGCAACACCACTACCACCACCACCACCACCAACTCCAACACTACATCAAGTACTACACCAACTACAGCTTCTACAATCAAAATTCCACAATAGTGCTATCAATGGTGTGCACCATTGTGTCCATCGAACTGCTTTCAGCCACCATCCATTAAGCAGCAGTGTCTCTTTCTCTCTCTGGTTCGAGTGTTTTTCGCATGAATCACTGATTTCTCAAAAGAGCACACTACTTTGTTTGAAGTTCAGAACAAGCAACACTCACTTTCACCACAACCAACTCACACCTAATAATAACACCTACTATCGTAATACCTAACGTAATACCTAATGTTTTAGGAACATGCTGCAGATTAAGTGAGTTCCACAGGTGTGTAACATCCTACAGTTGTACGAACACCAACACCCGCACTACTTGTTTACATCACTCCGGGAAATACCACTCTATCTTGGGTTATACTATTTTGCAATCCTATCCTAAACTTTGTTCCACCATCACGAACACTTCTAAAACACCACACCACCAGTGGCCAATCCTGTACCACCCAAAAGGCTTTCACAGAGGCCATCAGTTTCACTGATGTCCATCTGTGAGGGCGCCCTTTCTTATGAAATACAAAGTACATTGGCTCTTTCTACTTTATCTGTTTTTACTGTCCCGCTAAACTAAGTGGGCATGCCGGGGAAAGAGCATCTCTGGGAGGAACACAGTGCAGGTAGTGGTGCAGTGCCCAGTTTCCATGGCTACCGTTTGTATTCATTCGGCGCAACCATTGTGAAGTCCACAACAGACAATCAGCACTTGACTGAGAACCATCTACAAAAATGACTAAAGCCATGACTGCTGTACATGAAAAGTGCCTTCCTGCTGTGGCAGCGCACATCGACTATCGTACACTAATCAGGCGGTCACGTTACGAGCAAATCGAAGCTGAAGTGGCCAAACTCAAATGCAGATTAGCCGCTCTTGAAGGGCGAAACCGGCTCAAAAGTGAAAATCCAATAACCCCATCAATTGTCACAGAAGTGCAATACAAATCTGACCAACCTCCAGCGGAAAGCAAAACTGACCGCCTGAATCAAGCTCTGGTGAATATTGAGGATGATCTGCACAGGATTCTCTACATTTTGTTGCAACAGTGTGAAATGGTTCATCGAAAACGACACACAAAACATTCGAATGTTTGTCTAGCTCTAAAACCAACTGAATCACGGAGCTCTAAAGGCGGAGAGACAAGAAAAGAAAGGCCCAAACTAAGCAGAGAATCTCGAGCCATTTCCCAACCCAACCTTTTTAGTCAGACAAGTGAACAGCAAGACGCTCACGAACTAGCTGCCAGTTCTAAGCACATTCGCCCACAGTCAAATGAACGTCGCTCCAGTTTGCCTAGAAAACAACAAAAAGGGCCTGAGATTTGCCATGGTCACTATCACATCACCAAGCCCGATGTTCACTGGATACTCGGAACGGTACTTCGCCGTGGGCCCCTTACTTTTCCTTTCACTAATGATATTTATTATTCTGCCATAGAGCTCCAATCCTAGCTTCTCAATGATGGCAAGGAGGCAAATTCAGTTGGCCAGTCTGAAGCAGCACGGAACACTTTGCATGAAAAGCACACCTAATCTGCTCACTATCGACTGTGCTCCTGAAGATCGCGCCCAGATGATTAGTCGCATTCAAACTATGATCAATGAACTGCAGTTTGAGTATGATCGGTGGTACCGGTAAGACAGGATGAATGGATGACAAGAGTGCAATTTGTTTACTAGACTAATTGGCGTTTACCAATGCAGAAAGCTACAATTTCAGCAATCAGTAGACGACCACTCAAGGGAGGATTCAGCCGAAATATCACACCTCTCCAGTCATTTGATACACATAATGGATCAACTAGTGGAACTGCATCAACTAAACAAATCCTTTCTATGATAAACAATGAACAGATATTTCCATTTTAATAATTACAACTAATTACAATGTATAAAGTGTGCCTAAAGGGCAAAGTCAATACGACGCTTTCTCAACTTTTCAATGTGTTGACTCAGTCGATCTTCAGCCGTCATATTCTCCACCACTGGTCCCTGTGCTGGGCCATATCCTACCGGTGGCTCGCCTTCCACAAGCTTCACCATGTAGTGGGTGTGGTAGTAGTGAACAATGCCAAAACGCATTCTGGCGTGCTTTCGGTACCCTTTCAGGATCAGGCCTTTTGAGCAGAAACTCTCGGCAATCCACATTTTGGATTTATATTCAAAATTGTGTTCTGCTACAGCGATTTCTTGCGCTTCTTTAAGCACTTCTTTCACAACACTAGCGCCCTTCATATTGATGTAGGTCAGCTGTTTGATGGCTTCATCAATTGACATTCCTCGGATCTAGTGACATGTAATCAGCATGATCATTATTGTAAAAACCAAAAACAATAAATTTTTCTCACTTACAAAACTGGCAACGTAGTACATCTTCTTGGGAGAGTACTTGATGTTATCACGATAGTGACAGTAATACTGTGAAAAGAAGCATTTTTCGGTAAAATCACACAATAAATTCAACATTGTAAAGTAAACATACCCGCTCTACCGGTCCATCTTCAGGTTTATGTACCACATCGTTGTACAGTGGCCATCGGCGAGGTTTTGGGAAAATGTTATCATTTTCTAGTTTATCATCGTGCATATATGTCGACACTGAAGCGGATTGTTGAGGGTGAACGACTGATAATCTGGTTGGGAAACTAGAAGCCAACAGACTAGAAGATGCTTGCTTGAGAAACAAGTCTCCACCGAGCACACTGCTCAATCGACCGACCGAACAGCTGGTCCGCAGCAGCCGAGGAGCAACTGTCAACATGGCTTAATCTGCGGTAGTGATCCAGTAGATCCTCCTGCCAAATGAATCCTCAGAACTGTAGCAGGCGGCAAAACCAGAATCCAATTTACAAATCAACAACACAAAAATCAATCACATGGGGGATTGGGCTACTCTGAAAGTACGGATGCCGTTGTTTCCAAAGAACTTTTTTGAGTTTCTCTTCACCTGCAGATTAATCAGCCAAAGTAATTAATGCCAATTGTTGACGTTCACTTCTCAAATCAGAGAAAATTGATACACAGAACCAGAGAAGCTATCTGAAGATTTCTAATCACCTTTTGTACACGTCATCTATGAACTGAATTGGATTTTTTGTGCAGAATTTTTTTCGTATACGTGTTTTGCTTTTAAAATGTTATCACACAGCATCAACTTTTGACATCATCATCCGGTTGGTATCATATTTAGGAATACTGAGCTTTTTTATTTCTAACATTGTAATTACTCTACCTAAAAAGGTTTTATTTTGATTACCTGAAATTATCCCGTTTTGATTCTTACAGAATCTGAAGAATTTTTTGTTTACACCGAATCTCTTTTTTATTTTTGAGTTTAAAATTAAGGTGAGTTTGTCTGTTTTGATTGCTATGTTTACAAATGTAAAGAGAATTTTATTCTGGTTGTTTTAAAATTAAAGAAATTTTGTTTTGCATGTTAATTTAGCTACGTTCTCATGTTTCAGAATGATCTGGCCGTTTATATGAACTTTTGTTAACTACTAGACTAGTACATCAAAAACGGTGTAGATTTGTCTAAACCTTGTATTCTCATGGTTTAGTATTCTAAGGCTTTTTATCTATAATACCGCCAGACAGGAAAGTATGTTTGCCTACAACATTTTATCGATCGTTTTATGCACAACTCAAGCTTACTCGATTTCGATTTTTCCAGCAATTTTTCAGTTGATAATTTAACCATTCAATTAATTATCACTTTTTATTTACAGCTTATTTCCTCTGCGCCGAGCTTTTGTCCGGTCATTTTGGAGCAAACACATTTTTTAAGTTCATCATCAATTCATTTTGCATTTTTAATGGACAACGATTCGTCCTTAAAAACGACTACTACTAACGCCACTAGCAATGGTCACTTTAGAAAAAGTGCGTTAAAGTCTTCAAACGGTCAAAAGAAAGCACCAGATACAGGTCACTCATGTCCGTCGCCGCCTTTGAACGCCTCAACCGGATCATCCGGTACCATTTTCTCATTAGTTTCTAGAAAAAGCTCCACCGTCTCAACATCACCTACAACATCCTCCACATCTTCCACTCAAAACACAGTGATAACCTCAACGATGCCTTCCAATGGAATTTTCATTTCCGCAATAACCATCCTATCACGATCAAAGTATTACTTGTCCTCACTCAGACCTGGTTCTTTCGTGACCTCACTCATACCTGTGTTACTGGGGGCACTGCTGGCTGGCAAGACAACCGGCCAGTTCTCCATTGTTATCCTTGGGGCCACAGTTCTGACCGTTATATCGGTTCATGCTGCTGGCAACCTGGTTAACACCTATTGTGATTTTGTGCGAGGCATTGACAGCCAAGAACGACGCTCCGATGATCGAACACTGGTAGACAGTATTCTCACCCCAGAAGAGGTTGTCCATCTGGGTAATATTAGTTGTCCTGTTCTAATCATCAAGTGTGCCTTTATAACGTTCTTTTTCACATTAGGGGTTCTATTCTACTTGATTGGCTGCATCGGATTTCTCATTGTCGTACTGACCAGTCCAGCCCGAATGGAACTACTAGCTTTGATGTACTTTTGTGGTATTTCTTCATCGTTCCTATACACCGGTGGTGGTTTTAAATACATTGCTTTGGGCGATATCCTCATCATGGTCACTTTTGGACCGGTTAGCGTGCTCTACTCTTTTATTGCTCAAACTGGTAAGAACATTTTTTGTTATATGCTTCTTTCGAAACTAACCTTTCTGATTTCTAAGGAACAATTCGGCTGGTCACTCTTCTGTACGCAATTCCACTGGCACTGAACGCAGAGGCCATTTTGCATTCAAACAACACCCGTGACATTGAGGATGACCGAAAAGCTGGTTGTGTAACTATTGCGGTTCTCATTGGCCCTTCAGCGTCTCATGTTCTCTTTGCACTGCTGCTATTCACACCGTACATTCTCTTCATCGTGGTAGCCTTCCACTACTCCTTGTGGTTGCTCTTACCAGTAATCACTCTTCCATGGGCGTTCCAACTGGAGAAACAATTTCGCAATGGCAACCTTCGTAGCCTACCAAAGCAAATGGCACGACTCAACATATATTTTGGCATGTTCTACCTGTTGGCTTGTTTGTGTTCACAATCAAACAAGCTACCTGGACTTTTTCAGTTTTGAAGGCTGAAGTTTTGTGCAATTCCTTTTATACTTAACCGGGACCGTATATTTGAAAAGTTTACTGCAATATCAACTCTGAAGATGTGTGCCAGCTTACCTTTATCGTGATATCGTGAGCCATAAACAAAGCCAATTATCTTTCTCCCCAATTCTGCCAACCTACTTTATTCAATTTTCTGGAACACCCCACACATTAATATTAGTTGTAATTATGATGAACTTCACACATGTTATACAATTTTATTTGTACTCACAAACTTATTGTAATAATATATTTATTTTACTAATTTTAGCAACAAGTCGATGGATTGGGAGTTCATTTTTTATTGATCAGTTGGAAAGGTACATTAATTGTGAGAACTTATGGCAATAACTGAAACTTAACATTATTGCAACTGCAAGAAGTGGGAGACGGTACTTTTATGGTACGAATTTACAAAGATTGGAAAAAAATGAATGGAATGAATGAAAAGTGGTATTGCTTCAAAAGTGTCATGGACAACGATGCTTGACTTGAGGAGTGGAAATGTGAGATCAAAAGGTACAATTAACGACAATACTGATATGACTGGTAAAAGGAAGAAAAGGGAGAAAGAGAGTGGTAATGAAAAGCAAAGCAAAGACTAGGGACGACTCAACGACAAGAGGAAAAATGTGGAATGCAAAAGATGAGGAATTGGTGCTGCTTGGGGTGACTGGCTCTACGATGACTGGCGGTGACGACGGACTCGACGACGAGGGCCAGCCAGAGGACAGCCGGAGGCGGTGCGATGACTGCTGTAGCCTCCAGTGGCATGGCCAGAGCCGTCACAGTCAGTGGTCGGACATTTCAACTGTTCTTGGTGGGCTGCAATGATCGTGGCACGGCTGGCGAAAGGACAACCAGACAGGCTGTCGGTAGAATGAATGTGTCAGTTAGTTTGAGAGTGGCTAATTATAACTCATATAATCCTAAGTACTTGTACCTTCTATGTGAAGCATAGTTCCCCGAAGTGTGGCCGGCGCCATTGCAGCCTACTGTTGGACATTGTGCTCTTTGATCACCTTGAGAAGATCTACAATGGATGTCACCTAGGAAAAAATGATGTTTTAAATATTGTATATTGTTTAGTGGCAGATATTTACCACTGAACTGGTCCTTTGAAAAGCAGTCTTTTGACTGATGGGATGAAAAGTCTAGTGGTTGATCGGAGGTTTCGCTGATAGAGCTACTGTGAAATGAAACAAAAAACTTTTGTTATTTCCTCAAATTCGTATACCCACTTTAACAGAAAACTCACTTGTGTAATTCGGCTTTGAAATAGGAATGTGATGATGAAATACTAGAGTGTAGAGGTGATGAAGGTAGCAGAAAGGAGTGTGCTTTGTGAGTGCAGGGTAGATGAATGTGACTTGATGATTTGCAAAAATCAATGACTGCAGAGCGTTTGACTGTGTTTTCAGGAAATTGAGTGCTGCTAGGAACGTCAAGTGCGACTGTGGCACTGCGCCTGGTAGTGGTCGTGTGTTGTTGCCCCAGTGGGTGGTATGCGAGGTTATTGCGAGAGCAAAAAGCTTTGATAGTTGGCATTTACTTATTTGACTTATTTGTTTATCAATAGGTTGTGTAGTTTTATTATCTACTCCACTAGTGTGACTTTGTCTAACATTCTTTGCCTTCTTCGGGGTCTGCTGTTACAGTGCTCTGAATTGTGCGACATACCTCGATTTTTCAAGCTGCCCAGGAGAGCTGGTGCCTTCTGTGAGATCGTGGTCACGAGCATCACTGTCATCTTCGCACATTTCCGTATTTTTGCGACGACTGCCACCACCTGCCAGACTGAACTCATGATCGTAGTTCATTGCCAATGTCGGGGCGGGAAACTCCTCTGGAAAGAACATTGCCATAGAGGCAAAGCCACCCGAGCCCGACGTTGAGCGCAGTCGCTTGGAAAAGGGCAGAGTTGAGGGATCTTGAAACTCGCGAGGACTCTGAAACTGACCCTCGTAGTTGCTGTTGTTGTAGTTGCCCAGTGCTCCACTGCCTCCTCCATTGCCCAGGTAAGAGTCGTAGGGGGCGGCAATTGGCTCGTAGTGACCCAACTGAGGGCCACCTGAACTGGCTGTCATCGAGCCGGACTGCAGCGAGCTGTGGGTGACACCATTTGCCTGGCTGCCTGAGTTGCTTCCTGGCTTGTTGTTGGAGCTTTTAGAGCCGTTTTGGCTGCTGCTCGAGCGGTTTCCTGCTGAACTGCGATTGGCGTGAATTGCTTTATTGGCATTTTGCTGCTGCTTCTGTGCTAGCTTCTCCATGGCCGCCAGAGGACATCCAGAAAGACTGCAGTGATTGAAAGATGTATGCTTAGAAAGGCAGAGCAAACAACAGGGCACACTTACCTTCGATGTGAGTTGCGAGAGGAGTTCACATGACCGCGGCCATTGCATCCTGGAGTTGGACACCTGTAGTGGTGACACCATAGCAGTGAGCTGTCATGTTTCTCGAATAATGTTTGCAAAAAACTTACTTGAGAATAGTTTCGTGCATTGCCAGAACTGTCCGGATGCGTTTTTGATAAAAAAAATTAAAATTTGAAAGTCGGAAATTAAGATGGACAAGCGGACGCGGGTTGAAGAAACAATGAGAAGTGTTAGCGAAGAGGACTACCATGGCAGTGAATGGGTTGTGAGAGTGTACTTACTTTCGGGTGTCACTTGACGTTTTCGAGGACAGCCGGAGAGACTGCGGTGATGGGTGTAGAGGCCAGTGGAATGGCCAGTGCCATTGCAGCCCGGTGTTGGGCACTTCGAGTCTGCAAACATAGTCGCCGAGAGAACAATTGAGTGAGTTAATTAAATTTAGATACATTTAAATATTTTTATAATGCCAACTCAATTGAAATGTCTACACCACTGTTACTGAAACTGTCCCTATTGTCTGTGTATAAATTAAATTTGTAACGATAAATGCGATTTGACTGTTTGCTTAGTTTCTAAAGAGAGATTTGCTCGAGAGGTTTTTTCTTCAAATTTACAAATCTACCAGTAAAACAGTTTGACAAAAAACAGTCAACTGCTGCAGCATCGGCCGAATAATATCTCGCGGTTAAGTTGACGAAGAGAGTTAATAAACAAGTGACAATGCCCTGGCAGAGCTTTTGTCTTTGTTGATAGCCAGCAGAGGCAGCAACAGCAGGGCCATTGTGTGTCGGCCAGTGCTGAGGTTTGCAGAGGAACAATGACGCAAAGGCAGGAGCACAATGACGCGAAGAGTACACAATTTGCCTCCACCATAAGCTGTGCGTATTTAGTTAACATTTTTTGTTGTGCATAGGTTTTTGCTGCTAAAACTAAAGCTAACACAAATTCAAATTGGACAAATTCAGATGAATTCATAAAAACATTTATGTGCTTACTCGCATTTGGAAAACTCAAACTGACTACGGGTAGAATGGGAGAGCATTCCAATTTCTCAGGACTCTTGATCAGTTTGTCGACGGACGTGATAACTACGTCGTTATTCTCTCGCTTGGTGACATTTGTTTTTGAAGGTACTTTACTATTGGTCACTCTCTCCTCACCAGAACCTGGTAATGCGTTTTGTTGCTGCTGCTGTTGTTGTTGATCCGCCGACTCTGTTTGCAGCAGTCTGTCAAAGTAGCTAGCGACAAGAGCATTTCGATTTTCTTCACCGATTGAATTGAGATACTGTTCCTGAAGCAAAAGAAATTCCAGTGGGTTTGAAGGGGAAGCGCTTGATGAAGATGTCACTGGGGATGCCACCGGTGCTACAAGTGATGAACCATTAGCCAATGCTGGAGAGAGATTAGGTGAAGGAGTCGTTTCTGCCAGTTGTGGAGTTGATGATTGCGAAGACGTGTTGAGCATTGACGCCTGAAGATACAAGGCAGAAATTGCCTGACTTTGTAATAGGTTCCACCAAAAAGCATTCAACATTTTTGAAAAAATTTTCGAGAATGAATTTTCAATGAACTGTACTAAATGATGATCAACTTGCAAATGAGAAGACTTTTGGTTTGATCAACGAAGAAGATATCTGCCAGTTCACTTGCACTATCACTCTTCATATCTTTTACCCAATAGAGCCAGTTCAAAAACAACAAAAACTATTGTTGAGTGCAATTTGTGTTTTTGTCGCTTATGTTGCAGAAATGCCTTCAAAACACGAGTATCACAAAAAAATGCCCTAAAGGAAGATGCAACAACAGAATGTTCTCGGGTAGTCTGCAAGGAGACAACTTTGATGTGTGTGTTTTTTCAGTCGATTGATGAATACTTTTACAAGGAAACAAAAAACTGTTTTTATGCAAGTATAAAAGATGCAGCAAAAAACGTCGAGCAATTAATGGCACTAATTATAAATTGTCACTTGCACATGGCGAAATCAGTACACACACTGTTTCATTATGTCGAAAGCGTTTTAGGTGGATTTTCTGCCATTGATTGCCAGAATGTGCCAGCAGATGTTTAGTAGAATGTAGTGAAACCTTTTTTAACGATATTATATATTTTCAGAGAAATTAGCAATTAATTGTCCAATGATGACTAGTGATGCGACCAATGCGACTTTTACTACTACTTATATAGTCAAATTGTATTTTTGGTCAACTCGGTACATTTAAAATCATATTTGAGATTTAAACTGGTTGTGGGATTGTCGATTCAACCACTGCTGGTGGTTGATGAGTTTAGGCAAACACACTTGACTGTGGCTATCACTGAACCACTGCTTTTCTTTTGACACCTCATACATAACTGGGTGTTTTACCACCATTTTTCAGTAGCTAGTGCACTGAGCATTCTGCAGTATGTTTTTTCTTAATAGGAAAATGAAGAGAACTACAGACGAGTGCGGCAATTGGAGAAAAAGCCGCGCCAATTGAATTGGAAAGCGGGCAAATTAGAGAGAGAATTACTACAATTGCTGGTGGAGAGAAGTGAATATTAGGGAGGAGCAAGATGAGGCAGCATTCGCTTACCAGCAATTTTGGCGCCACTGAATATTCCACCAGTGAAGGTGAAGGAAACTGTGTTTCACTAGAAAATACTTCATCTCACTAAACAATTAAACTGATTAGACCACAGATATAATGTACTCACTTCCTTAAAAGCAAAAAAATGTATTAGAGAATACTTTTATTGAGTACCATTTGCCAAAGTACCACTGCAAAGTTGACCACTAGTTAACTTTGCCTATTGAAAATATTTACTTAATCCTTGAAAATGTCTCTACCACTGACATCATGCCAATATATGTCCGTTGGTTGCCTGGAAAATGGTCAAAAAGTTGGGGTGTAAATTAAAATACAATTGTCTAATTAAACGCCAACTTGCGTGCTGTTTTTATCTGTTTGCTTCATTGCCAAGTCTGTACAGTCGAACAAACTGGACTCATTTTTACTGGAACAATTTGTTATTTGTTTGACTTTACTAGTGCGTGTTAATATTGCTACTAAGCTTTTATTTAATACCGTTCACACTTTTATTTGATTAGACTAAGTTTGATGAAAACACAGTCAAAAACTTAACTTTGTTAAAGTTTTTTTACATGAAAATGAATAACATAAAAAAATTCTAGTTTTTATTAGAAATAAATTTTAAACTAGGATAAACACTGTGAAAAAACACACTGTTAATGTGTAAAAATCTTTTCTTTCTGTAGAACTGCTCATTTGTTAAATGTGCATTTGCCATAGAGACCACTCATTTGGTTGTCCCGGCCAGAAGAGTCGTGACCAGTTGTCAGAGAAAATGTGTTTGTGTATGTGTATTTGTGTGAGCCAGTGGTACTAATCCACCAAAACACTAAACACCTACATCCACTCGACATTGGCAATGACATCAATTACCCAAACATTTGGCACATTTTGTTCAACTGTTGGCAACAGTGAGATGCAGTACTTTGTGCGGAAACATTGCAGTACCTCAAACTGCACTACTATCAACTTTCTAACTAGATGGTAGTTGTGGTCATTGCCTTACAATGACACAATCACTGCACTAAACTACCGTTCAACTAATAGGCCGTCTGGCCGGTGATCACCAAGTATATAATTCGAGTTTACATAACTTTCAGTTAGGGATTGATGTGCATCACCACAGTAGATTAAAACGCACGCTGTCAACAATAACAAAAATTGCTGCGTTATACACTACTAGCCAAAGTGACATTTACCGTCTCCTATTCTTTCGGTAGTGATAGAGATTTTATTTGTGATTTTCCTTGCACTGCACATCACTTTTTTCTGTCGTTTTTTATAGATGAAACCATCTCGTTTTGCCACTTTTTACGCCTTGACAAATGCTTTGTTTCAAATCACACAACTGTAAAGTCTCGCCATTTTGCAACGTTCTGCTGAATTTTGTACGTGCTCAGTCTGCCGCATTGTGCTTGCTTCTAAAAGCATTTTTTGTCGCACTTTACTACATTTGATGTTTGCCTACAAATCGACGCTTTTTAACTCGTTTTAAATATAAAAAACTAATTATTTTTTGAACTCACAAAAACTGTTTTGTACTGAAGCTATCTAATTAGTTGGCTGTTTGTATCATTCAACAACAACTTATTGTTAAAAATTTGCAAATTTAATTGAAAAAAGTGAAAATTATGCCGCACATCTTTTTGTTTTATGCTAAAACAATCTGTTAACAAAGATTGTTTTCAGACAAACCTGCAATTTTTAAATTAACAGTTACACTTGAAACTTTGTCATCATTTGTTATGGCAAGTATTTCAAAATGTTTTTTAATCATTTTAAATTAAAATCAATTTATCATGTTTAAAAATCAAACCGAAAAAATATTTTTCTGTTTAAAATTGTTATGCTACAAATTACATTTGCATTGTTGTGCCAAAACCGCACTAGTTATTTGTTACCAATTATATCTTGCAGTTATCTATCAAACTTTCCATCAGCTTTGCCCAAATAGTGATACATTTAATTTATTTGTTTATTTATGCGTTGGTTCGTGCACATAAATCACTTTTTTTGTTGCACTGTGCCGTTTTTATCAGTGTGTTCAGCTATCATCAAAGTCTATCTAAGCATCTATTTTACAATTATTTGTGAGTAAATATTTTCACTAGTTTTCGCTATTCAACGGCCACTAGTCAGCAGTGGTCGCTTTTCAATTAACTTTCGATTCTGATTTGCTTTACCCGACGAGTTTTTAGCACAGCCGCATGATTTCATTTTCTCCCTCTCTTTCTGTCTGCGGGAAAACTACCTTCTACTGCAATACAACAATGGATTTACTGGGGCGCATTTACACGCGCCTGTGTATTTTCCTTTTAGCTGCTGTAATTTGTCTCGCCTTCAATGCTGTGAAGCCAAGTTCTTCATTCGTTTGCAATTCTTCTTGGAAGCTGTCGTGGAGCAAAGTTGCGACTAGTGCACTGCAAGTTGCTATTGCTGTTTGTCTTGTTTATGCTGCACTAGCTTTGATAAGATTTACTTTGATGATAAACGAATATTGATTTTTCCATTGCGTCGATGCATAGTAAGGGTGAGATTTTGGCAGTTTCCTATTGAATTTAAATTTTAAAATTATTAACGAACAATACAAATTCGTTTGTCCAAATGGAAATTTTGTAGTGTAGCATAAAAAATTGTTTTCTTTATTGCAAATGAGCTACTTTTTCTTTTTCATCAAAATGTCCTGACGGAAACGGAAATTGTGTTTACTCGTAAACTAATTTTCTTTTGCAGTTAGTTATCTTTATAAAAACAAATTTTCTTATGTTTTTCTTTGGTGCATGATTTGATTTTAGTTAATAATTTCCAAAAAAGAAATTGAATTTGAGTAGAAAAGAAAAAAATGTTTGTTTTAGTCATTTTAGCTACTTTGAATGGCTAATTTCCTGTTCTAATAAAACAAAGGTGACAAATGTTAAATTGTCATTACTTGGTTTTAGAAATTGTTTGTGCGGCATACAGCAGTTATGCAGTATTCAATTGAGTTTAGCAAATATAAAAGAAAGCAGAGCATTCGTAGCGGTTACCTTTGGTGAGAACAGCGTCGAATGACTGCAAAGATGCTGTTGGCGGTGATAGAGTGGTGAGATCTGTTGGTTACTGAATCTGTATTGCTTAGACATTATTATCAAAGTACTCACATTTAGGACTTTCTGGGTAGGACAAGTTGGAAACACTGGTCATAGACTGGTCATCATCGAAGGGGCCATGCTGACCAGGGTGGTGGTGTCCATTGATGTAGCCATTGGCGTGGTGGTGGTACCCATTTGATAGGGACTGACTTGCCTGCAGGTGGCTGCCAGTGTTGTTTGTGTGCCAGGGAAGGGCAGGGTAAGCGGTGGGCGTCTGAAGTGCGGGCACCAGAACTGCTGCGGCAGCTGTCGGGGGAGGCAGTGCCGGCGGTGCCAGCTGGGGCACTGAAGAGGGCACAGCAGGTGCGCCCATGGACGAGGACGAGCCAGAGGAGAGTGTGGGTGAGGTGGAGGAAGGTGGGTGTGAAGCACTGTACGCATGCAGGGAGGGGTGTGGTGGCGGTGGGGGCGGCGGCAGCAGGGGATGGTGGTGGTGGTAGGGCTGGTGCATGTTCGGACAGTAGTAGTGGTAGTGGTGGTAGTGGTGGTGGTAGTGGTTCGACTGGTTGATGATCGAACTTTGCATCATCACGTAGTTCCGATTGCTGTTGGCAGCCGCAGTTGCGCTGCTGTCGTTTCCGGTGCCGTTTGTTGCCGCCGCACTGCTGTAGGGCGGAAAGCTGGAGCCGAAAGATGTGGGCTCAGAGGTGGTCGAAGAGGAAGATGACGTCGATGAGTTAGAGTTGGTGGTGTGGTGCGGCGAGAGGAAGGAGTAGGTGCGTCGTCGTTCAGCAAAGTAGGTCTCACTCTCGACAATGCTGCCATTCGGTGTCACTCCCACTGCCGAGGTGGAGGCCATGGTGGTCGTTCCGCCGCCCAGTGGCACCAGTTGTAAGCTCTCATTGGAGACAGTGCTCGGCGTCGCGGTGGCCATCAGTGCGCTGCCGTTCTCGCTGCCGCTCTCTGGTGTCGGAAATTGAGAGTAGTACGTCACTCCTGCCATCGGAGAGGCGCCCTCACAGCTTGTGCCATTGCTGCTGCCGCCGCCACCGCCATTATTGCTGCCTTCAGCACCCTTCTCTCTGCCTGTTGTCTCCCTATCCGTTTGAGCATTCGATGACTGACCGGCATTGCCATTTGCCGCGCCGTAACCGCCGTACTCGCCTTTGTGGCTGAAGTCATTGCCGCCGAAATGTGCCGCCTCAAATTGCTCGTAAGTTGACGGGGCACTGCCGTACTCCTGTCGTCCATTGAAACCACCCTGCCAAAGGTTTGTCTGTTGTTGATGCTGCTGTTGACTCTTCATTCTTTCCTCTTCAGATTCAGATTCACCATCCTCATCTTCTTCGGTGTCTTCACATTCCTCTTCCTCTTCGTCTTCTTCCTCAATTACATTTGACTGTTGTTGCTGATGATGGTGTCCATTGTATTGGTGAGATCGAGCATGTTCATCATGTCTCGTTTGTCCAGTAGTCGTTGACAGAGAAGTGTGATTTGGGTGATTTGTAGCTATCACTTGTTGCTCAAGTGAATGTGATCCCATAATATGATGGTGGCCGAGTGGTTTAGGGAACAGTTCTAGTCCATCTTGCACTTGCATGGTGATCAACTGCGCTCGGTCAATCATGGCTGAGAGTGAACAAATTTGCCTGAAGGTGCCACATGTGATTCCTGCAAAAAAATTTAAATTGTTTGAGTTTTTAAACAAGTTAGGTTGACTTTATATTTAAATTTTTTTATCACAACTAATATTTTAGTTAAAATAAAAATGTGTAAATAAGAAAGCAGCATGAGCAGAAACAGTGCATAGTTAAATGAATTTCATTATGACTACTAATTTCTGAAAATATTATTGTTCTCTTTATTCATTCCTACTGCCATCCACTGTCCATAAGGGCAAACACGCGCCACTGCTGTCGTTGTGCTGTCAAAGTTAGTACTGCGAACACTCATGACCTCTTCCCCACTTCGAACACTGGGTCCATCTGTTCGACAGTGCGACTCATCTGTTTGCAAACTCTGTTCTCTCTCCTTCGTCTGTGTCTGCCACTTTTTGAGACTCTCTATTTGCTGGTCACTGGCAGGCGTCACAAAGGCGAAATCTGTGACGCAATTGTCCAGCAGTCATTTTACGCTAATTCGTTCTCTTTTCTTTAGTTATTGCATTTTTCTTTTCCAACTGGCGATTAAATTCTGACCAAATGTGACCAAATATCATCAACGTCTGCTTCTCACATTTGCCTCGCTTATTTCATTTATTAATCCTTTATCTGACTTGCAACTCTTGCAATTGCATTGGATTGATTCATTTACTTGGAGCAAAGTTTGTGCAATTGTTGTCGACTTTGGGGCTTCTTTTATTCTTTGCAGTCACATGTGTTGACTTTTGATTTAGTTTGTTGCTAAACAAAGGTTTTCACTGATGAAAAAGTGTCAAGAAAAGGCATATTGGACAGTTGGAAATAATAAATTCATGATTAACAAAATTACTAAAAGAGGGGGTCGTCAAACTGGCTAAATTTTCTTTCAATGAATTTATATATTATTTTTATATAATTAATGAATATTCTCTGCAAGCTGACAGTTTTGTCAAAATTTGTGCATGTTTGTCCATCTCATACTCAATTTCAGTTGCCGTACAATTAATGACCGGATGCGTCAAGTGTCAAGTTAATTTCTTTCGGAAGACTGCCGCTTGATGATATGTTTGCAAAAATCTTAGTTTTTTGCTTCATGTCTTTGGGAAATGGCGTCAAATCACAGTCAGTTTTCTGTCCTGCCAGCACTTGTTCTCCTTTAGGCAACTCTGATTTCTGCTGCAGATTTGCCTAATTTGTGTCCTTATTCAACTGGACCTTCTGTTGACTAGCAAGTGAAATGTACTCTGCTAAACATAAAGCCGCGATGAGAAGAATAATTTTCCGGCCAACCGCGCCACTGCTCTTTCTGCTAATGTATTTTATATTGTTATTTATATTTGTCGGCTTTTTTATCAGTCAATGCGATTTTCCGACTATTCTAGAGTGTGTTGCAGCAGTGAAGCTGAAATTTTTGGATGGTTTTTCTGTGTTCCGACAAAAAGTCTTCCGGCTCTTAACCTCATCCTCTTTGGATTTGGTCGCTCTCTAGTTCAGTGGCTGCCTTCCTGATTAAGAGTGTCCATCGGTGCATGCTAGTGTGCGGTCATTTGAATGAATCGGCATGAATATTCTCCGTCCATTGTGGTAATTAGTGCTTCTCTGCGAAAGTCAAAGAGAATAGATGGCGTCCCACTAAATAGCCTCTAGTGTTGCTTCCCATTAGAAATGCTTCACTGGATAACTATGCATAAATGGAAAAATAGAGAATGATGAGCTAATGATGGACGACCGTGGTTTCGCAACCTCGTTTCTCCCTTTCTTTCTTCTAATGTGGTCCACTTGTTATTAGTTGGCGCACTGGTTAGTTAGCGCACTGCCTCTTTGAGACAGGGAGCAAAATGGGGCAAAATGGGGCTGGCGAGTCATCAATTGGCGCCATGGTCGCTCGCCCGCTCGCCTCTGGTGCCCAGTTGCCGATGGCCGCCCAAGTGTTGCCAGCATCTTTGACACATCTGACAGTGACAGATCGCTTTGACGCCGATGCCGACGCAAACTTTTCCTTGTGATTTTTCACTCTCGCTAGCGTTGGCTCTGCGCTCTTCTCTGCTGCGAGGGCTGCACTATTCTCCAAAGGGACACGCACACACTTACACTGCCGACGTTTCTACCGGCGATTGAGCTTTCTTTCTTTTGTTGGTTGTCTTTTTAAAAGAAAAGCCATTCCAGCTATAATTAAGGGTTACCACCAGACGACTACCACCACTACTTCCACTACCCTTACTTGCACTGGTGGACAGAGAAACCAGAGAAAAAGAGTTTTTATATCAAGCTTTAGTATGCCTGTTTTCTAATCTAGCAACTTCAAGTCCATATGCTTTTACTCTTAAAACCAATATTGCTAAAATAGCTATTTCGTTCTTTTTATATTTTTAAAAGTTAAATGTTAGCTTAACCTTAAAACTTTTCAATTGCAATAATATTTTCTTACATTATAAAGTCTGTTTACTCTGTCTAGACAAGCATCACTAATTCAATTAATACATAAACTCGTAAAAATAGAAAAACATGTTTTAAAAAATAAAAATTTACTAAAAATGTTTCACTGAAATTTAATGGGTTTTAATTTTTTTCTGTTACTGCAAAGATATTTTTATAAAAACTATGCAAACCCATTATAACTGAACACTTGAATATTTCATTTTTTTATTTAGTTTTAAGACTTTAAACAAAATATGATTTAAGCGAATTGAAGCATTTGTACCTGTAAAACAGTTTATGGTATCCCTCTTTGTTAATGGCCAACTAATTGGAGCCATAAATCATAAATGTCATTTGACTCTTCTGCTGCCAGTATTCCACACAATCGGCAGATTTATTGCTTTGCCGCTAAAGTATAATTTTCCAACAATAATACAGCTAGCATTGATTAGCAATAAAAATCAAGTACTTAGAAAAATACTGACAGTTTGTCAAAAGACAATTACTTGACAGCGTTTTATTGAATTAAACATAAGAACAAAGTATTTACTGTTTAAAAATTTAGCTGATACGATTACCAACTTTTTGCTAAGTTTTAAAATTTAAATTTAAACTAAGAATAAAAACTTAACTTTTTTTGTGCTAAATTTTGTATTGGAATAATGAGAATAGACAAAATTAAAATTGGTTACATCAAGAGAAATTTATTTAATTTTAAATCTAACTTTAGTATCGAAAAATTGATTTATTTTCAATGTAAAAAAGTTTTTCAACAAAATTTAAATATTTCAGTTTTTGACCAACGCATGCCCAAAAAGTAAAAATTCAATCAATTTGTATATGCAGGTTTTTGAGAAAAGAAAATCAATGTCAAATTTTATTTAAATCGTCACTTTATCTACACTCATATTGCATTCAATATATTTTCAGTAAAAAGTTTTGAGGATTTGAATTTTAAAATGACTTTTTACTAATTTTTTGCCAAAGTTTATTCATGGACATTCAAATTTTATCAAAGTTTGGCAATGAACCGTTTTTGTTAATATGTTGCCAATTTTGCTGAGATTTATAAGTAAAAACAAAATAAAAATATGACAATAGTTTTGGCGGTATAAAATTAGGTTAAAGACAAAACTTAATTTGTGTTTTGTTGCAGAAAATTTTACTACATAATTTTTTTATTTAACAAAAAACCAAAATATTTAGTTTTGCTAGGTTACAACAGATTTTTTCAAATAAAGAGCAAATTGATTTTTACTCAAGTAAAATTGGCTACCTCTTGTGTTCAATGTTTTTTACCATTCACTCAAACCACAAAACGGACTATCCTTGGTAGACCCTGTATTTGTCAATTACGATCAATCAATTTATCTATTTTTATTTTTCTAAAAAAATATTTCTCACTGCTAATTTGCTCAAATTAGTAGCTAGAAGAACGGTTCTTTGAGTGCCTTTTCCTTTTACTTTCACAGAGCAAACCAACGCAAACAGTTCTTTTGTGTTGGAACCCCTCTGTTTGGACCGGTGCAATTAGTCCAATGGACAGACAGACAGGCACTGTGAGTGTAACCCGAAAATAGAGAAAGATAAATTGCTTTAGACTACTCCTCTATTAGGCATCTAAATAAAAAGCATCAAAAAGATACTGGGGAAAGTGGGTTGATCAAGTTGGCTGTTTGATGCATTGAGTCTCACTGAAGAATTTGAAGGTGGTTCACACCCGTTTAGGCTACGCTAATTTACTGAAATACAGTTAAACAAGCGTATTGACTTAATTAGCCCAATAAATAGATGGCTTTTTTAAGACTAATTAATTACAGTTTGCAGAAAAAATTGGTCTAAAAAATGCTTAATGAAACTTCTTTAGAATGCTTAAAATTGTATAATTGTGATTAATCTTAATATGCATTTGGGTATTTTGTTTATTCATTAAACAGTTGTACGTTGAATAAACTTTAAAACGTTATTTTTTGAATATATCATTGTGAGTTAATCAATTTTTAATAATGATTTTATTTTTAGCAAAGTTGTTAAGTAAATATTTTTTATTTAAGAAAAAAGCTAATCGATAGTTCACGTTGCTAAATTGACTTGGCCACACTTTTTTCTTCTCACTCTCGGGGTACATTTACAGTTTTTGGTTCATTGCCTTCTTTGCGCGTTGTCTGTGTTGTGTTGCGTTTCAAGTTTCATAACTTAATTATCGTTCGGTTTCAGAGCAAGTGAGCAATGAGGAAAAAGCAGTGCACTGTGAAACAAAAAAAATCGACCTTTCTTGAAAAAACTAAAAAACGTGCCCACTGCTCGCATATGTGTCTCACATGTTTGCTTGTCTCGGCGCCATTGAAGAAAAATGAGAAGTAAGAGAAGGGGCGATTCAGTTGTGCAGTCAATCAATCACACATTCTGCACTGCTCTGTCTGGTGTCAATGGTGCTGCCTTTCAGTGCCTACTCAAAGACTCCGTGGGCATCAGAGGACACTTTGCAAGTCAATCAGACTACAGTGTCAGCTTTGGCAATGCACGAAAGTGGCTCTGTAGAGCATTGCTTATGGAGCATCTAAATGGGTTAAATGGGTTGCCATTGCTCGGTGCTGACAACACTGTGCTTTAATGAATCCATCAAAACCAACTGCCTCTGCTTCTGCTCACTAACCTCACCCTTGACACATGTGTCACTCTTGCCAGTTGACTTCACTTAATCGATTTCGTAATTTGGGACAGGTTTTTGAATGCAAAAACGTTACTCTTAAATGCAAAAGCATCTGTTTATTATTATTAATACTTTGCAGCTTTAAAATTTTTAAATTTGTTGTTAATAACCCAAGTTAATTACAACAAAACTTGCACATGTTGATCCATTATCTGTTTGTCAAACTGCAGAACATAATTAAGTTTTAAAAATTATATTTTGCATAAATTAAACAGGTCTGTTCAATCTTGTCATTGACACATCGTCATAAGGTTGGTTTAGTATAATATAAATTGTAAAAATGAGATGCATCTTCTAGTGTTCATCGCTCATACATATAAACATGTGTTAGCATAAAATTTCAATAGACTCTTGCACGTCTAAATGTCACTTTTGGGTGCAATAAACTAGTTTTATTTTGCTTGTTTTGCTAGTTTTACTTTGATTTTAAAAACTATTTATTTATCATAAGCTAAACACAAACTAAAATATTTATCAGTTTATAAAAAGATTTATAAATTCTTTAGATTTTTAATTTGAAAAATGTAAAAAATATTATTTTTTACTTTTAATTTAGAAGCTAATCATAGTGAAAAAACCAAGTTGTATCATTTGCAACATGTTTGTTGTTGAAACTTTTAATTAAACACGATAAATAAATTAACAAATTAGCAGAAATATGTTTTTGAAACGAGTAGGCTGCATTTACAAATAATATGCAAATGAGAGTTTCGAATAAGCATACTGTCGATCTAAAACTTTGAACTGATGAGGGTGCAAAGTGATGATAGAATGTTATTAAAGTTAATTATTTGAATAGATTAATTAACATTGGTGTCCAGCTACTTGAATTTTAAAACAAAAACGATTTCAAAACTGTAGCTAAGTTTGACTGACAAAAGTGAAAACCGAATTTTTTTGAATCGAAAAAACAAACATCAAAGCAGCACTGGTTGAGGCAATAAAATATCAGTCGAATGCTAAACACGACCATTGTATTGACTCATTAGCATTATCAAAGACGGTCATGCAAGCAATGGATACTCTTTTAAAAGTCGTGACGCGTATTGCAGCCAGCAAGTGGCAGTGAGTGGGGGGGGGGGTAAAAAGTTGGTGAAAAGAGCACAGTTGACCAGTTGTTGGTCATTTTAAAATGGGGGTTCATAAACAACAGTGGCCATCTCGTCATGTTGGTCTTTTTCGCTTGCTCGCGTCTGCATCAATTCAATTTAAGCTCTGTTTGCTCTTTTATTCCCGGATGATTCAAGACGACTCGGGTCGACCAGTCAGCCAGAGAGTGTTGCTTATGATAGCATCAAGGCTCTCTATCCACTGCTGCTCAAGTGAGGCTGTGTATTAGAATCTCAAGAGAGTGAAGGCCATGGCGAATGATCGCAAAGATCGTTAGCTGTTGCCCTGGCTCTAGTCACTTCCGTTTGGCTAGTTTGTTCGTTAGTGGACATCGTCCATTCTTGTTTGTCTAGTGGTGAATGAGCTGCAAATAATTTTTATTTGTAAATTTAAAATTAAATCACTTTAATATAAAACAAAATAGAAATGACCATTTGTTAAATTTACATGCACTTTTCTATGTGAATACCTGACACAAAAAATTTTTGAACAAGACTCTTGTGAATAACTGAAGTTTAAAACTGTAATTTTGAAATAATTAAAAATCAAGCTAACTTTGTTTGTTTTTGAAAATTCTTTTGATTTTCAGTCACTTTTCATATTTTAAAATAACAAAAATCTTTGTCTGCATTCTTTTGTTTTTATCTAGTAAACAGAAGTAACAATAAATTTTGGAATGACCATAATTACTGAAGCGAATGAAACCGAAGAGACTCCAGTATTGTTTGTGGTCACAAAACGACACAGTTGGCAGGGCCTTTTGAATTGTTTGCTAAAGTATTTTTGGCTGCTATTTAAAGTTGAAACATTTGCATTTTTAACATTTTTATTTTAGTCAAAGTATTACATTTTGGCTTAAGGGCAACCGTTTTTGCCTTTAAACCAGAATGCTTCTACTTAAGGATATCATATATTAAGGGTGGTAATAATTAGCGATATTACGTGCTCAACTCAAATTAGCTACTCCAAACATAATTTGCTTAGTACGCGTAAGTGTTTGCAAGCCTAGCACACACACAAACACAAACTGTGTGTGTGTTAGCTTTTTAATGATGGTGCGACCGGGAATAATATTAGACGAAAGGATTGCTGAACATTGGCCCCGAATATGGTTTAAGAAATCGGGCTCTCTTTTACACGCCGCCAACAAATCGCACACATGTTCACGCACACAGTGAATACATTTAGCCATGGGTAATTCGACTGCGGTACTCACAAATCGGAGGGATAGGGTTGAAAAGTCAAATTAAATTAGACATGCTTTGTGCACGAAAAAGAAAGAAAACTGCTTTTTCAAACGGGAAGAGGGAAAAAATGAGAAATTTTTGGCTAGTCTTTTTAGCTTTTTTGCAACACTTGAGTCAAATAAAGTGTAGTTTTAGATGCCTCAAAAAAAGTTTTTTTCTGTAAAACTGATGCAAATAAAATAGTATTTAAATAAAATAGTTTACAATTTAGTAAAACAAAATAGTAAAACATTTTAAAATTGTAAATGACAATAATGCGCTAATGTTTATAAAGACAATAATTTAAAAAAACTTAATAAATTTTGCAAGTTACAAGTTTAACAAAAAAGTTTAACTTGTCAATAATCGTTAAAACAAATATTTAATATACATTGTTTTAAATTTTGTATTGTATGATTGCAGCTATATTAGTGTGTTAGTTATAATGATCTAACCAACAACCAATTGAGATCACAAACAAAGCCAGGCAAAGCTTTATGATAAATTATTCGTATTAAACTGATAGGACAGAGAGATAGTATTAGAGTCAAAAGAATCACGTTTCTCAACAAGGCGTTAAGGGAATTAAGTTGTGTAGACTAGTCAAAAGAGTACATTATAAAGAGACAATAAAAAATGGCAATCGTTAAACAAGCAAAAATAAAAAATCACACCATTGTTCACTTCTTAAATCGTGTTGCAAATAAATAAGCTCTTTTCATCTCCTTTTACCGACACGATTGATTCACTGTGTTGATTTCTTTAATGCTGACATCCGCAGTTTATACTAGTTTACTGCTGTCCTGCTATTGTTTTTTGAAAAACCGTAAAATCTAAACTGATTTTGTTGGTCAGTAAATAGTCGATTACTTTTTAATAAATGCCAGATTCATTGTCTTTAGAATAATTGCTCAAATTAATCATAAGTTTAAATGCAATTTAAAACTTTAATTTTTTTTAAAAGATTTAATTTTCTCAATATTTTAAAATTTGCTAATATGTGATTGTCACTTAAAAAATGTTTTACAACGTTTAAAATTTAAAAATACCACAAACTATCAATTTAATTAAATATTTAGTTTAACGGTTTGTTGGAATTAAAAAATAGTTAAATTTTTTTGATTTAAAGTGATAGTAAAAACCAGTAAGCAATTAAAAAATTCTTTAACTTAATTGTTAGTTTAAAATATTTTAGGTCATTTCAGCTTTTTAAGAGAAGAATGCACTAATTAAAAGTGTTTTATTTAAATATTGTGACAATTTTGATTGTATTTAAATTGTGTTAATTAAAATTAAGATTTTTAATACTAAGGATTAAGAAAGTTACTCTTTAAATTAAATTTAGAATTTTTAAAAAAATGTACAGACACTTTATTTTATAAAATTTTTAACTAAAACTGCAACTTTTTTATCAACTATCATAATATTTACAATTTTGATGTCCACTTTCTAAGGTAATGAAAAATTTATGTTAAAATGCCGTTTGTAAATAAACTGAAACAGCAAAAAATGATGACTGTGAATTTTTAATCAGTTTGAGTGGACTGGCGAGTGCATCATCAAAATGCTATAAAAAATTAACAAGATTCAATGCAAGTGAAGAGAAAAAGGAAAATGAAATGAGATGCAGAAAGAATTTACTTGAATTTGCAACTGATTTACAGCGCATTCAAGTTGCTTTTACAGTCAACATTGTGCTTAATTTTGATACACCGTTAGGTAATGAAAGATTGCAAAACTTTAGGACAAGTATAAATCTAAAATTCAGTAGGATTACGCACCAGTAAATGCGATTCAAGCAAATTCTTTTTCTTGAGTTTTCTGCTGCAAAAACTCAAACAATAATCTTGACTGCTAATTAAGCGCATCATTTTTTGTTGGATTTGAGAATTTCTTTTTTTAGTAGTCACCTAATTAATCTAATTTATTTATTGAAAGTAAATGCGCTTTTTACTTTACACTTTTCACAACAATAAAAAATGGTATCGCTAAACCAAATTCAATTGGCTTTTCTTTCAGATTATGTCACTTTTTGAATAGCAATGAATACTTATTTATACAACTTTTCTATTTTTTTATTGTGCTAATTAAGTATAATAAATTGACTTTTAATTATTAATTAAATGGTTTTGTGCTTTTTACTAAATATTTTTTAAGTTTAATTAATCAAGACTTACACTGTTATTGCTTAAATAACTTGTATTGTAACTGTAACTAATATTTTTTTGTTTTAAATTTTTGTACAAATTTCATGAATTAAAAAAATCAAAAACTTTAATTACGCAAACTTTTTGCATGTTTTGCTGTTGTAAATTGAATTTCTCAACAAAAAACAAACATTTTCTAGTTTTAATTGCCAATTTTGAGTGCTGAATTGGTTAAAGTGGACACTTGAAATGTTTTTTAAATTTAAATTAAGGGTGTTGGTGCCATGTCTAGAGATTTATTTTGTTTAAACACAATAGGTGAATTAAAACAAAAAAAATATTTAAATTATTTTTTTTAAAATTTCAAGTTAATTGTTTTTATTTTTTATTTATTTTGTTGCAGCACCAAAATTATTAAACAGCTAAACTTTGAACTGATTATAAGCATCTATCACTGAAATATAGTGTCGAATACATTTATATACTCAAAATACTGCATTTGACTTATAACATTGTGAACTTTTTTTGACAGAGATTTTAGATAATATTTTAATTCTTAATTTTAAATCGTTCATTTTTAACTTTAAAAAATAAATTTAAATTTTAAGCCAGTTGGTGGCACTGCGGTAACGATCGTTTTTTGCTGTACTGTAAACGATGTTCTCCAAGCATGTCGCAGCGGATGTTTTCAGCGATGTCTGCTACCCTGCCTCGCTTTTCTTTTCTCAACTCTGGTCTCTTTTTGCAATAATCATTACCTTAATCGAGCATTATTAAGCCAAATTGGCCCACTGTGGCCTTTGAGCGGTACTCGAGATGCTCTCTTCTTCCTAGTGCTATTAAACGTTTTGCAATCTGCATATGTTCGTGTTATGCAACACGCATCCAGTTATGCATTTATTCCATCTGGAGAATAATTCTCTCCGATTATTTAACATTTTCACAACCTTCACTTTTGCCCCTTAATGGTGGTTTCTACTGAATCCTTATTTTTTTTGCGCAAACGTTTGGGAACTAAACAAAAGTATAACCTTTTAATATTTTTGTTTTGAACAAATTACATGTGTGAACCACACACAATGATGATGAAAATAAGAAAGAAAACGTGTGATGATCTTTTAGTGATGGTAAAAAAAGATCGTTATCCTTGACACAAAACCAACCAAAAATTTTATTTTTCAGTTTTTTGCCGCAAAAAAACATTATAAGATTTTCTGTAAGTTAAAGAAATCATTGCTTACTTTTTATTTTCTTTTTTGAACAACAGTAATAGTGGCAATACGGTAAAATGATGATGATTATTAGCTATAATAATAACCGCCACTGCGGTGTTGCTCAATGTGCTGCACTTTACTGCTCCAAATGTGAACGTTTTACCCAAAAGTGTCACCAAAATACAGTAATTTGCATATATACGATTAGAGAACTTATTGACCGAATGGCACACAACGAGTCTGCAGTGACACCAATGAAAATATTGTTTTTTTAAAACATAACTTTCTAAACAAGCTTACCAAAATTGTGCCTATTATATTGCTTGATAAAATAAAAAATTTTTTTTTTAGTTTTAAAAAATGGTATTTTATTAGGAACTTTTAATATTATTCAGTATTTTAACATTTTTTGTTTATTTACTATTGCTAAAAAATTTAAATATTGTGGTTTTTTGTAAAGTTTTGACAAACTTAAAGTTAAATTGACCTCAATGCTATTTAAAGTTTAGATCAAAATGCTAAAGAATAACATCATTTGAAGTTCTTGTTTAAAAATTTAAAAAAATATTTAAATTAGCAATACTTTTGCATTTTAGTTTTTACATTCAGTTTATGTTTAATATTCTACACATTGCTTGTTAATTGATTCTCCATTGACGCGTTACTAATTTGACATCTCAATTATTAAAAACAACTGAGTTTTTTGTTTTTTAACTACGTTTTTGTACATTTCTAGATTAATCTTTTTTTGCTCAAGTGCAAAATTCTGCATTTGAATTTTTTTTGCAAAATATAGTAAATATGAAGTTGAACTTACTTGCAAGATTGGATCAATCAGCAATCAGTCGCATGCGTTTTCTACTCCTCTTTTGCAATTCCTCAAAATCAGTGTTTGCTTGAGTGCTTTGTGAAAGTTGGCACGCTGAGTTGAGTTTATAGCATTTGGTGTTTTGTTCTTAGGGCAAATGTGTAGTCAAGTTTTGTAGTTTGGCATTAAAAGACTATTAAAATGGAATAAATAAATCATTGAAAAACACAAACACTAAAAAAATTGAGGCAAATCAAGTGTGTATTTCTATTGCAGTCAATTTGTTTTTTAAAAATTTTGTTTGACAAATTATCAATTTTTAGTTATGTGTATTTGCATTGTTTAATTAAATTCTAGATGGGGAAATTTAAACCACACAAATCGTACAGAAAATAAGTTATTGGGTGTTTACGGATTTGATTTTGTTTTAAAAACGCTAAAAATTAGTTTTTTAAATTGAGCTTTTCAACTTCATATGTAGGTAAAAATAGTTTAAGTTATAAAATTTATGTTGCACATTTTTATTATGAATGGTTGTTTTTACCCTTTGGTTCTGTTAGCTTTTTCTTTTTAAATTTTTTGCATGCAAATTTTCTCACTTGCCTAATAAATCACATGCTGCCAAGCATTTGCAAGTATGTTGCAAACGAATAGTAGTTTTTGTTCCATAAAATTAAGCTCAAGTGAAGCTCATGTGATAAAAAACAAAATTTGATTTAGCAGCTTGTTGTGCACTATGAGTTTGTTTCAAATGGCCAGACATGCAAATGAGCAACTGCAGTCGTTTAACGCAAAATGGGTATGCTGTTTAACCAATTTATTTGATGTCCAAAGCTTTTTTCTGTTGTCTGTTCTTTACAATGTTTAGATAAATACATTTTTTAAAAACACTATTTTTAGATTAAAAAATTGTCTAATTGGTGTTGCTGAAAAAACGTACAAATTGCCGTCTTTTTAGGTCAAATTAATAGCGGTAGTGTTAAAAAAGAAAAAGTATAAATGAAAGTAAACATATGTCGCACGCGATGTAAATGAACTTGAAACTATGCAGTACGCGCGTTTTAGTGTTTTCACTTTTCTGGCAATTAATTGTTCTCTAAAACAAGTAACTAAAGTGCCGTTGATTTAAACTTACGAAACGCATTAGGTAACATTAACCCATTAAACTTTGTATACTACTGCCGTTATTATATTATGGTCATGCACTAATTAATTATTATTAATTATGTAAATTATTTATGCATCACACTTTTAAACTTTATATAAAATATAAGAAGTTTTTAAAATATAAAAAACAATCAGATTTATCTATTGTAACTAATTGTTGTTTGTTTTCTAAACGTTTTTTATTTACTGAGCATGCAAAAATCATTTTTAAAATAAGCATATAAAGTAATTTTTTTAAACTGTTGTTTGCAAAAACACCTTACATGTTACAATAAATCAATTTTCCACAGTTTTCAATCTCTCTGAAAAAATCTATAAATTCTTTTGAAATCAATATTTTCCACATCGTTCAAGTGTTTTACTTTACAAAAAAAAGATTTTACAAAGTTTAGATTTAGCCTGCAGTTAAGTAATTTTTTGCCAGTAATAAATTGTTTGGTAATCTAATAGAAAGCAAAAATATATAAAAACTGAAATGGTTTTTGGCAAATTGATCGATTTGGTTTCTATTTAACTTCAGATAATTGAAAATCATTTTTAAGTTTAAAGTCAACTTGAGTGCCGTTCACTTCATAAAGCCAATTAATTATTAAATTTTCAGCTAAAAATTGTCTTGACACTTAAACTAGACGATATATTTTTAAATAATAAAGGTTAGCAGATATATTTTTTAAAATTATTTAGCTTGTATTGTTAGAGCATGTTAATAGAAATGTTATGCAAATCAATGATATGACAACAAAAGTAAGTATCATTTTTATTTAAATTTTATTAATTATTTAAAACAATAATTGTTTAAATTAAGAGTTTGAAAATATATATTTTATCAAATTAAAATTTTTTAAGTCATTAAAATAGTGTTTTTTAAAAACGAAAGATATAACTTGTAAGTAAATGATGTTTTATCAAGTGCTTGAGGGCAGTTATTAAATGTAATGTCTAGATATTTAAATAACTAAACAAAGAACAATTGAAATTTTTAAATAAAAGTTGGTTTTAAAATGAACTTTGCGGTTTTTAATTGTTAAGTTTTAGTTTTAATTCTTTAAACAAATCTAAATTTTAAAGTATTGATTTCAAACAAATATATAATTGATGCAAAATTAAAATTAGTTTTTGTTTTTAAAAGTTTAATTACTCTTTAATGTTATTAAAAATTTAAATTATTTATAAATTAGTTTTATGTAAAATTCATTGTTAAGAACAAATGTTTATTTTTCAGTTTTTTAATGAATGTGGTAATCAATTACTTATAAAATTTGCGTTTGTTCTTGTTTCTGATCTAAATAAAACGTTTTTTGTTAAAAACAACCAAACACGCAAATTAATTAAACTCAGCGGTTTAGTTTTAATTTTACTAATTTATTAATAATTTGTAAGAAAACGTTAACGCTGCTTTTTATAGGGATTTTTATGTTACAATCTTAGTGTTATTTGCATAAAATCTATGAATTAATGTTTGTGTGTAATAGAAAAAAAATTCAAATCAAATTTTTTAAACTAGTTGATGTTAAAGTTAAAAGTTTAGGTGTAAATGAACCAAAACACGGAAAATGTCAATTATTTAGGAAGCCAAAAACAAGTTTAAAACTTTTAAAGTTCAACAAAAATCAAAAATATAAGCATCAGTTAAATTTGACATTCTTGATTTGTAATAAAAATTAAGATTATACACAGTGCTTTAATAATAATAAAGCTGCTTGTAACCATTCAATAAGTAAATTCTTAGTTAAGTTTGTTGTGGTTTGTTTGGTTATCGACGTTTTAGTTCTGTTTATCTGCCAAAATAATTAAACACGTCTTTATTATATCACTCAGCTAAAACAAATCAACTTTTCATATTGAAGAAACTACTTTTGCCCTTTGCTTAATTAGCTTTACTTTAGGGACCCTTTGTCTGTTTATTGTTTGCTGACCATTAGCTGGCTGGTTACATCTAGGAAAACTTTTTTCAATTGCTAAATAATTTACCACCAAAAGTCGGCGTTCATTTGTTTGTCTGACTGACGGGTCGTTTTGTGGTCAAAAGTGGCCAGCATTGTTTGCCGCAGCATCTCTTCATTGCAGAAAGGCCACCCACTAATTTGATTTGCCAGTCAAATAGGACAAGTTAACTTACACATTGAGGACTAGTTTTAGTTCTGCAGCCCTGTTAATTGAATGATTGAAAGCAAAATGATTGTGACAAATTAGTGCAGTACTAGTGCGGCACAATCAATCAATTGTCTCGATCGGGTTAAACAAACACAATTGTAGTTAGAAAATATAAATTAAAAAATACCTTTTTCTGGTTTGAAAAATATTCAACAATTAAACAAACTTTTTTAACAATAAAAATTGTTTTTACAAATTTATTAAATATTTTTGATAAAATTTTTGCAAAAAAAACAATGCACATATGTTTGCTAAAACATCTTTTTCCTAAAATGTTTTATGTGAAAATTGCGTTACTTGAGACAATAACCATTAACCGTTTAAAAAAATAGTTTTTTTTCATTTAGAACTGTGTGACCATTGGCAATTTTGTACATTCACCTAAAACCCTGTCTATTTTTATTTATTTTTTAAATTTTTACCCGTTTCAACTTTATTTAAAAAACTGTAAAACACATTGTTTTAAATTTTTAACTAATTTTTAGTACATTTTTGCATTAACTTGATAAAAAGGCTTTACATCAATAAATTAATAAACCATAAAAAATTGAAAATAATTTTAATTTGATGATGTGTTACGTAACAATTAAATTATCTTTTATCATTAAAAACTGTCATTTTGGTTGGTCAAGAGTTTTAATTTAGTTAAATTTTATTAGTTTAACTTGGTTTTTAATTTAACTATAATTTAATTAGTAAAAATTTTAATTTAATGATCTCAAAACAAACTTCCAAAACTAAGTTTTTTGCTAAAATTATTTTTATTTTTTAGTATCAAATGTCAATTTATTCTTTGTTTTTAAAACTTCTAAATTAGATGATTGAACTCTAAAAATTTAAAATTTAAGTATCATGTGTCAAAAGTAATTTTGCTTTTAAATAGTAAACGCAATAATTTAAAAACTTTTACTAAAACAATTTTTAAAAATAGTTACTTTAATTTTTAAAATACTTACTTTTTTAAGAAGTTACTTGATGTGATTTTTAAACTTATTACGACACAAAAATGTTGTTGCAAATTGAAAAAAACTTGTTTGTTTTAAAACAAATAACATATTAGAACACATGCAAATTATGATTTTAAAATTTAGTATTTTATTCAGCAGTTGTCATTAGTTGAATTGAAATCCATTGACTTACAGTGCTAACGTAACAGATGAATAAAATTGGCGGGCAAATATTCAAACTAGTTTGAACTGTTGAACGCAGGGTCGGGAAACCGGCGTCCAAAGAGAAACGGAGAGATGCTGTCGCAGGCAGTCGAATGAATGGCGACAAGTGTACATTAGGGAAGAGTGGAGACCCTTCCAAGTTCCCAGTGCACTTTTCTTTGTCTGTACACCGCTTCACTTTTCAGTGCACTTATTGGTGGGAAGTGGTTGCCGAATTCTAGCCGCACCAAGAAGGCTGAGCACCGCCTTTATGGGCAATTATTTTCGCCTTTTCCGCGGTTTCTCACCGAAACCAAACTTGAGAGAATATTCTCTCTCACTCCCTCACTATCCCTCTTCCTTTCTCTCTTTCTCTCTGGTAATATTATGTGTGTCAGATGCAATTTGCTATATGGTCTTGGAAAAAAAGTTGGCGCCAAGTTGGTAGGAGCCGAGCGCCGCCAACCAAAGCAGATCGATCAGTAGAGGCACCAGTTCAAGCGCCACAAGGACAGGGCGGAAAGAAGCGCACTGGGCGCCAAATGGGTGGTGAGAACGTCTTTAAGGCGATCATTGTGCCGGCATTTATATATTCGGGCAACTATGAAGGCGAGGGGGTCGGATAATAACTGTACCATTCACTGCTGCAGGTAGGCTTGGCGTCTCACACTCAGTGGCGCCCAGTAAGGAAATGTCTCTACATTTCTCTTCATTTCACTGTCAAATCGCTGTGCAACTACCCTTGCAGCTACTCACAAACTAATAAATATTTCAATAAATTTTACACTTGCACTCTTTATCAGCTATTTCCCAGTTAAACTCTCTTTAACCCTTTTCCTTTAGCTCTCTAACTCTCTGCCGCAACCTCGAACCCTTTGCCTGATGATGAAATCTCCATTTAAAGTAAAAACATGGGGGAATAATTTGTGAAATCTGTTTCAAACGGCCTTATAAGCTGTTGTGTGAGAGAAAGGAAGAGAAAAAGAACAGGCAACAGAAAAAGCTGAGGCCTGCAAAGCTGGAAAAGTTGGTTCTAGTGAGTAAGCAAGTCGAGGGAGGACAAAATGGGAAAAGTTTGCAAGTTGAAAACTTTTTCGCCATCACTAACTCACTGGAAATGAGTGCGCCCCAGTGTAGCCACTTGCATCCGTGCTACTCGGACCAAACTTTTGGTTAGTAAATAAAGATGAACATGAAGGCTGTAGAAAAAAAAGTTTTGCACTAGATGAGAAAAAAGTTTTAGGTCATCATCGCCACGCAGAATTCAACACAGCTAAGCAACAGCGACTTTTGCCAAAAATTTTTTTAGATGATTGGAAAATACACCACAAATGAGCAACACAAAGATAAAACCAATAATCAAAAATAAAATTTTACAATTTTCTGAAAAAAACTGTTTTGCTGCATAAATATTAAAACTTGTCACTATTGACTACTAATTAGATTATTGAAAAATGATCATGATTAATCGTTTTGCACTGCAACTTGTGGTCAACTCAAAACTTAAATAAAACATTTTTGGACATATAAGTTTCAAATTTGTGACCGCAAATACACTTTATAGATTAAAGAGTGTAGTTAGATTACATTAAAAATTGCAGCTAATTGATAACTTCAAGTACTGGCGTTCGACAGCTGGCAAAGTGAGCAAAAAACAAAAAACTTTTGATGGATTTGACGGTGTCAGGTGTTTTGAGTGGCTAGTCGTCTGGAAGCTTGCAAACAGGTTGAACCTATTGTTTCTGCTACCTTGTTATAAGTATGTCACTTGTACACATTTGCTTGTTATTTGGCATTGTTGGAGTTTAGCAAAGAGGATGAAAAGCAAGTTGTGAATTATGTGAAAAGAGAAACATTTGGGTTAAAATGAAAAAACGATAGTTACAAATTGCCTGAATGGCAAACAAACAACCTGTACAAATGCCAAACTTTGGTGTACTCAGTTATTGCATGGTAGTTAGTTTAGAAATGCTGTGATAAATTGCTGGCAGGTTTGTATTGCTGAACTAATTTCTTTTTTTATTTTTAACTTATTTGTAGTGCTAAATAAAATTTAGTTTTAATCGCAATAACTCACTTTTAAAAATTCATTTGTTCAACTTTTTGTTTATGCAAATAATTTTTCTCTTGACTACTTTAGTTTTTCTGACAACTGTGAGTTTGTAGTTTGAAAAAACTGAAAACTTTTGACTTGGCACATTGTTTTCTTTGGTGTATTGCATTCAAATTTAAATCAAAAAGTTTTCTTTTTAAAAAACTACATTTTATTTATCTATTTACAATTTTACATTTACATAAAATAAATTTTCATTGTTTTCCGCAGAAATGTTGTCTACAATCATGAATTCAAATGCAATTCAAGATGAAAACGACGTTTTGCAGCAAGTGTCGACAGAGACGCTTTCGTCTTGGTTTTTTTCCCAGAATTTGCCCGAGGAGTTGGACACAGTGCCTACCACTGTTGAAAACACGCATTTAGGTAACTATAAGCACTTTTTGTGTAAAGCATGTCTTTGAATAAATACATTTTTGCAGATTCCACTAATTTAATAAGTAAATCATCACCATCTATCACCCATTCCTTCAGTTCATTTTTTAGCATTTTTCAGCAGACTAATCTAGTCGAGAATTTATCTCTAATTTCTACGTTGGCAGTATTTATAGTATTTCTTTTAGTAACCATCTACGCGATTATGTTTACATACCGTCGTCACCAACAAATAGAAGATGAAAAGCATCGTGAAGAATATAAGAAACGAAAATGGGTTAAGCGACAATCTAGTCGATACTCCATTGATCTAGACCGATTTGTTGCTGACATTGTTGGACCTGACGGTGAGCTGCAGGTGAACCAAAAAGTTCAAGAGTTGAAAATTCCCACCAAGCCCAAACTGCACTCGAATCAGACACTGAATCCATTAGCCGTGTCCATTATCGATCTACTAGCACGTAATTATCAGTAAGTGCAGCAATATGATATTGTTAGATAATTGAATTTATTAATGCTAACAACATTAACGTACTTCCAATAGATGTGACCACATTTCAGAGCACAATCACAATGAACCTCTTCCCAACAGTGCAATGCAATCATTGCATTTATCTCATGCTGATGTCAAGTTAAAAGCAGTCAAAGAAGACGATGAAGATGTTCTTTTTGATGAGCGATCACTTTCGAGACAAGGCTCAAATGCCAGCGAGTGTACAGTAGAGACTATGGCTTCGGTGACCGCTTCGATTGACGAAGAACCACACCTTCATCAACAACCAAACATTGAAAATAGATTTATGTTTCCCCTTAATGATGATTCTTCAACAAATCATATTACGAATGACTTTGAAGAAACTTTTAAACTTGATTTTAATTTTAAAGACAGTAATACAAATGTTGAACATACTGATTTGTAAAACAACAACAATTAATATTTATTTTTTAAAACAAACAAAACTTGTCAAAAAAAATCTTGTTTGCAACATTTTGCCAAAAAGGAATATAAATAAAACATCTTACAGACACATATGCTTCAGTATTAGAGGTTTATCTGTTGCAAACACTCAAGTTAGTTATTATTTGTTGGTTATTATTGTCATCTTTTAAATTAAATTTTCTAAATTTTTATCATTATAAACAGTCAATTAGCGTAAATACAGGGTGAGTCAAAAGTTCTGTCAGTACTTTTTCCGAGAGCGATTTTTCT
>JAALOO010000431.1_pt1 | contig 37761 bp, 37 predicted proteins | sample 7257641 | NCBI WGS metagenome assembly JAALOO01 (sample SAMN14085613, study PRJNA598686) | mite metagenome | biome: ENVO:01001000; feature: ENVO:01001002; material: ENVO:01001226; isolation source: single female mite from University of Michigan culture on fish food culture... ...
GCAAAAAAAGGCTCGCTGTAGTCCTGGCTTGCCAGACTTACCCCCCTGTCTCTTTTCCCTTCCCTTCTCTGCCCGTCACTGCCAGTTCTTTTCCTTTCCTTTCCTTTTCGACACTTGCCACTTTTCCTCCTCGCCATCTTTATTCGACTGCCACCAGCGACGGTCGGTCGGTCGGTCGGTCGGTCGTTGTTGTTGGACGCTGTTGTTGAGCAGTTGACGGCGGTGATGGTGCCAATGGCAGTGGCAGAGAGCAGCACTGGGCAGCCTTTTCCTTGCTCTTGATTCCTTGCTCTCGCTCTCTCTCAAAGTGTAATTAGCGAGTACATGATTTATTGCCTGCTGCTGCTTTTGCTGTTGGCTGCTGTGATTAGACTGTGAGCGACGGAGGCAATGGAGGCGACGGAGGCGATGGCATCAGCATCAACAGCAGCAGCAGCAGTGCCACTACGTCTTTCTCCTTTCTTTTTATTCCTTTCCCTTTCCTTTCCTTCTTCCCTACCACCCAAATGATTATTACCCCTTTGCTTGGGTCAGTTGGCTGCCTTTGGCTAACTATGGCTGGCTGGCCATTCACTGCCTCCATCTCCATTGCCATCGCCACCACTGACTTCTTGTGCATGCTTCTCTTCTTGCATTCATGTGTGCTCTGCACTGGTCATTATTATTACTTTGCTGGAGAATGCACAGAATCGCTGTGTGTGTGTGATTTATTAGTGTGGCAGCAGTGGTAGCGGCGGCAGCCTAATTTGTGTGTCACTATTACCACCACTGCAGCAGACACTGCCACTCGCAAATTTAATTTTGCCAGCCAGTTCCAATGGGCTGAAGGGTGCACAAAAAGTCTCAATTAATTCATTAGAGTGTGTGGGGGCTCTCTTTTTCTCCCATTTCCCTTTTCCATGTTTGTCAGTGCCGCCTGTGTGTTCATTGATTTTGTGATTATTAAATTTTAATCGTCTGGCGGTGGCGGCGGCAGCAGCAGTAGCAGTAGCAGTGTGTGCTTGTTCTGTAGTTTGAGTAATTTAAGTGATTTAATTAGGATCTGGGGCAGCAGTAGTGTGTGTGCTTGTTTTTATAGTGTGTAACACACAACCAGTCAGAGCAAGTTTGTCCGATAAAAATTGCGAGGCCGGCAAAAACCGACGTCGGCAATGTTTTTCCATTTTTCAAACTTTTGCTGTCTGCTTTTTAATATTTTTCTCTTTCCCACTCGTTTTGACCACACTGACCACACAGCGTCTACGGAGAAATGGACGGCGCCGGCTGCGGCGCCCTTTATTATTTGCCCACTTTATTTGCTTTTCTCTTTTTTATTTTATTTCACACAATCCTAGGCAGCCTCCTATGCATACAGCGAGAATCCTTTCCCTGTGTGCTTTAAAATTTCCATTTTATATGTATGACCACTCGTTTTTTTCTTGTGTGTCTTGTTTTGCTTTTTTACCTTTTTTTGTTTTGTTTTGTTTGTTCTCATGGCATAAAATTTGCATTTTATTAAATGCCGTGCAGGAAAAGAAGTAGAATTGGTAGAGGTTTCATTTCACCAAACAAAAAATATGCATGCAACGACAAAAAGAAGGTAGTAGTGGATCAGATCATTCTCCAGAGTGTCCGCTTTCATTTCCTCATCCCCTTGCTTTTGTACAACAGTCTCTCTGTACAGAATATTTCTTTTTCAGGAGGGGTTTCATTTCTTTTTGTCGTTGCAGCTATTTTTAACTGTGCTTCGGCTAAAAATGTTTTTTTGAAGTTATTTTTACTAGACTAAATGTCAGTGCTATAATTATAATTTTGAGTAAAACGTACACGCGTCAATTTAACATTGTTGAGTTTGGGTTTTTAGGTTGAAAGAAAGAGGTTTTCAGCTTATGCAGTTAGTGTAGTAGAGGGATCACCAATTTATTAATATAGCTAAGTAGAGCTCGTTACTTTTTAAAAAACGTTGTTTGGTTTCAATTTTTAAGCACCTTTTATTACGGCTCTTTAGGAAAGAAAGAATGAAAGAAAAACATTAGCGCTTTGGATTTTTGAATCAGCGCTGCTGCTGCTGCTGCTGCTAAACTAGCTAAATAGCTTGTTGTAGAGAGTATCGTTGTGTTTTTTAATACTGAAAAATGATGTACTGTTTTGTTGTTGTTGTCGTACAGAAGAAGGGATTGCTTTCACTTTCAATGAAGCATGAAATTGTGCAATCCGCCGCCGCCACCGCTGCCGTCGTTGTTCTCGTGTGCTCTAATCGAAAAGCTTAAAAATGTTTTTTGCTTATATCTTTTTACTGCTGTTGTGCTGGCATTTTTGTTGTTTTGGCCCCTTTTTCTTATTTTACTTTGTGCGTTTGTGTGTGTCATTGTGTGTCCACTCGAGTGCGCACTTTTTTGCTGCTCCAGCCAAGCCAAGCTTTCCTTCTCTTTCCTAATACTTGTAATGTCCTCTGACCGTCGTCCAACTTTAATCTCGCACCATTTTGTTGTCCTCATTCTTTTCCCCCTCTTTTAGAGAGCTAAGCTAAAGTGAGGTTGGCTGGCTTTGCTCCTCTGGCCCGCCAAACGACCCAAAGAGTCCCGCGAGTCCAGTTTACTCAATTATCGTTATTACGACTGATGTCTCCTTGCCACTTCTCTTTCTCGTTCTCTTTGTCCACTTCCTCTTATATTTATTTAATTTATTTCCTCTCTTACGTTGCTTTTTTCTCTTTTTGTTTTTCACTTTTCCTCATTTTCCCGATTTTGTTTGTTTGTTTGTTTGTCTGCTCCTCTTCTTCTTTCTGTCTGCTCAACGTCTTGGTTAATTATTATTTGCCAATGCGCAGCTCAGCACTAATGCATCAGCAGCGGCGGCGGTAGTTGTTTTATTTTTTGTAGCCAGAACTGTACAGCAGAAGCGTCTAAACCTCCTGCAGCTGCAGCTGAAAAATTCCAATTTTCCCCCAATTTTTTTTCTTTTGTTTCCACTTTTTTTGATTTGATTGAGGCCCATTTGGTGCTAAAGCTAAGGGCTAAGGACTGTTGTGGCAATCTGCAGTAGCAGCTGCAGATGAGGTCTATGCCAAGATGGCTGAAGAAGAAGAAGAAGAAGAAGAAGAAGAAAGCGATAATGCCGGTGCAGCACCAGCATCAGCATCATCGATGTGTCTTGCTTGTAATTGAAGTGCAACATTAATTATTGATTAATTGCCGAGTATTGGCTGGCTGGCTGGCTGGCCATCGTCTCCGTCTTTGTGGCCCTCTTCGTCGCTCCAATGCACGTAAATGACTCCGCTGGGATGGAGGAAAAGGAAAAGCTGGGCCTGGGCACTGTACTGCTGCGATTTATTCATCGATGATGAGGAGGAGGAAGAGGAGACTACTTGAGCACAGTTCTTTCTCCCTCCCTCTCTCCTTGGTGTCTATTTTTAGTGGATCGATGAATGACTGAATGAGACTGAATGCGGTGACCGTGGTGTTGGTGGTATTTGCCCCAAAAAGGGGACAAATTGGCCGATCACTTTGCTCGCTGCCTTATTTCTTCCTCCCTTTTATACTTTTTACTGCAACCAACTGTGGAGAATATGTTCTACACTTTTGCTTCTTCCTTTTTACTGCTGAACTTGTGTTTGCCCTCTTTCTCTCCTTCTCTCTCGTCTGCTTTGCACTTCGATTTTTCTTCTTTTTTTTTGTTCAAATCAGCTTATTATTATGGCGCTCGGTTTTACTTTGTCTCTCTCACTTCAACTTTCTTGCCTTCCCTCAAACTTGGCTCGGCACTTGGCACAGTATGTTTCTCGGTGGCTGTTTGCCTGTCTGGGCGCCATATTAGCCAGGCAATTATGAGCAGTGCACAGTTTTTCTCTGCTGCTGCTGCTTCGGCGGCACATCATAAGCTGATTTGGCTGCTCTTTTGCTTACTTGCTTGCTTGCTTGCTCTTCCATGTTGCATCGCAAGTGAAAGCGGCTGATTCGGTATTCTGCCGTATATTGCCGCCTTCACTCACTCGTTTTCACCCCAGTCAGTTTCCATCTGGGGTTGATCCTCTTTAATTACCCCTACCACCACCACCACCGCCACCACCACCAGGACTGTTCTCAATGTAATTAATTTTTTCAGTGCATTATAATACTGTACAGCTCGTTTGCTGCTGCTGCTTCTCATTTCTCTTTCCCTTTTCCTCTATTTTGAAGGCAATTACAGGCAATAATTAATAATTGATTGTGTGATTGACTTGCAGCCAGCCAGACCTGCAGGTTTTTTGTTGCTGCTGCTTTTACCACCACCACCACCACCACCACCACCATCATAACTGTCGTCGTCGTCGTCGTAATCAGCAGAGGAAAAAAATTTGGGAAAAAGAGAACTTTGCTCAGAGTTTGAGATATTTGACGTGTGAGGTGGTGAATTCGTGGTGGTGGTGGTGGTGGTGGTGCACAGTTATGCTAACCAGCAAAAGCAAAGCCTCTTTGCATCTACTTTGCTGCTTCAGCTTTTCAAAGCTGGATAAAAAAAATAGAAAAATAGAAAAAGGGCTGTAATGCAGCTTTTGCGCCTGGCACGTACTCTTTTTTTGTTTTGCAGCAGCAGCAGCAGCAGCAACAGAGAAACTGATTTTTTCAAAGTGTGCGTGCGCTTCATTTCCATTCACAAGTGGGGATTTTTGGCGGTGAATTGAATTTGGCTCAGCAGCAGCAGCAGCTGAGTTCAGCAGATTTCCACACACGACTTCTATTATTTGGTGTTTGTTCCAGTTGTGATATGCAGCAGTGAATCCTCTTAGACTGCGTGCTCTCTCTTTCTTTTTTTCTCCCTCCCTCGTTTTCGTCGGACACAATCGATCATACTGTTTTTGGCGTGTGTGCTCGGGCGCGCCTGTCAATTGACGACGTTCATTTCATTTCATTTCATATTTTATATTTTGAATTGAAATTCGATTCAGCCTGAGCTTTCGGCTCGCTTCTGTGTGTGTGTTCGTTGTCGTCTCATTCGTCGTTGTCGTCCAGTCATTTTTCCTGCTTTTTGACTTGACTTTTTTCTTTATTATATCTCACCGTTTCCCTCATTCATTCTCCTCACTTATTCATTCACTCTCTATGCTATTTTAATTTTTCCTTGATTTATCACTTTGAAATGGAAATTGGAAGGGGCACTCCCTCTTCTTCTTCGTCTCCTTTGCCTGATTCAGGCATTTTTTGCTGCTGCACAAAGATGTGTATTAATAATGTGCTTTGCAAAAAAAGAAAAAGGAGAGAAGGAGAGAGCAAAAAGCTAAAATGCACATTGAAATATTAGTTCCGGACTGAATTTCCACGTTGACGGCACTTGAACACTGAACTCCGAGAGAGCTCACTTTAAGATTGAGCAGGCAGATTGAAAATTAATTTCGATTTCTAGTCAAAATTTTCCTCTTTTTCCTCCTCCTTCTTCCTTTCCTTTCTTCAGCGGCAGGTTAGTCTTTGGTACTTGGCAGGCACTTACGCAATGCACTTCATCTGATGTTGACCGTAAAACATTTTTTTTAATGTTTTTCAGGCGCAGTTGTCTTCTTTCCCGCACTTTGGCTTAACATTTTTCAACTTTCTTTGGCTGCTTGAAAGGGAAAAAACATTAAAAATTGAATTTAAATTGGGTATTTTCCCGGGTATTTTGTCAGAGGGCGAGTGATGCCCCACAGTCCAATGCCTTTCAGCTTTTATTTTATTTTCCTTTACCACCACAGTAGCCTCCAACCAAAAACCTCGAACCGAATAAGTCTAGTCACGTTTTGCCGCGCTTTCACTGTTTTTATACGCAGTTTTTTTATTCTTTTAGCTGCGTTGGCTCATTTGCTTTTTACCTCCCTCTCCCCGGTGGTGCTTCTCTCCTCTGAAATATAATCTTTAATTACCTTTAGATCTTCTCCTTCTTTAGCTTTAATCATATCGTATAATGTAATAACACTCTAATCCGCCTGACTTTCTCTCCTTTTTTGCGGCAAATCGCCTTATTATGCGTGTGTTCCTCTTCCGCCTTCATTTGTAGGCCATTTATTTTTTTGGCCTATAGCTGCCTGTGTGTTGGTATCTTTTTTTTCTGTCTGTTGTTTTTTTATTCAGAGAGGATAAAAAAGAGTGGATAGCTGTTGCAGACTGGTGGAGCTGATAAAAGGCAAAGGTAAAGCTGCTGCTGTTGCTGCTGCACCGGTAAATTAAACGGAAGCGACGAGGTCGAGGACCTTTCTCTTTTTTTTCTCCTGTCTGGGCATTACTTGCAGGCATGTACAATTTTTGGTACAACTTTCTTTTTTGACAAGGCGTGTTTGTCTGACTGCCTACATTTTTTTCCGTTTTTTGTTGTTCTGCTGTCTGCTGTTGCTGTTGCTGTTAATTCGCTTTACTTGCCTTGCCTTGCTACGCCTTTGGTACACATGGTGCAATTTTAATTAGCGAGGCTATTTTTTGCAGAGTTATGCAGAGCTATTCAGGAAAGAAAGTGTCGTACTTTGGCATTTTGAAAATGTAAACAGTTTTGTCACTTTTTTGTTTGTTTTGTACACTTTTTTGCTGTTTGTATTCATTTTGCATTTCATTTCATTTTTTTGTATGTCATTTCAAGTCACTGACCGCAAAGATAGGGACCAAACACTGAAAGCCAAACAGAGAGTCAAACAGGTCGTTCACTTTTTCCCTTCACTAGAGAGCTTATCACAAACACACTCACAACACCAACTAACCCTACTACGAGTTCTTCCTACTGTCCATTTATTCATTCATTAATTAAATGAATTCTAGTATTTTTACTACGATTGTGCTATATACAAAATGTGTTTGGAATTTAATAAAAAACATAAATAATTGAGTAATTTAATTTCACTAATTCTCCTTTTTATATCTTCTTTCTCTCTATTCCAATAGCAGGAAGGAATCAACCAAAGTTCACTTCACCGCAAGGCATTTAGCGGGAGAAAATGTGGCGAAAAACGTTGCGAATTGCGGCACGCTTGAAAATCAACCATCGAAATATTAGGCGATTGACCAACAATTTCAACAACAACAGCGAAAAATGAATCATTCTCTTTATGATTGATTCAACTTTATTTTTTGTCCTTCTGTCAACTGTTTTCCACACTCAGCCTTCCGACGACGACCACACATGCCGTGCAAACTTAGTGCCAACAACAACAACAACCGAAACTCTGTCATCATCGTCTCTCTGCAAGTTTTGCCCTCGTTGACCATCATCGTAAGGAGGAGGAGAACTAAAAAGAGGAGAAAGCTCATTTTTAGACGGCGTCAGCAGCAGCTGAAAAAGATCTTGATTATCACCTGAGCCACTCAAATCCTGATGACCTTCGATGTACCAATTTACCCGTTAGCTCTTTCAACCAGCTTTATTTGATCTTTTTCAATTTTGTTGTTGTTACTTTTTCCCCTTGATCAATTTCCCCTCTCCCTTCAAATGCAGTCAATCAGGCAATTTTGAATTCGTGAAATCTTCATAACAAAAAAAAGCTGAAAATGCTGGCAGCTACCAAAAAGGGAAGGCAGCCAGCAGATAAAGAAGCACCTCCAGGCGATACTCATCATCGTTCTCGCCTTTGGCCAACAAATCTGCGTTTTACCTGTTCTTAGATTTTTACTCCCATTCACAGCCACGGCCCCTCCTCCTTCTCCTCCCCTTTCTCCTCCCCCTTTTCCTCCTCCTCCTCCTCCAGCACTCCCTGCGACCGTGCAGCCTGGCGCGCCGCATTCAGTCGAGGCAAATGCCTGGTCGCAATGTGCTCAGCCGTTCCGCCTCCTCGCAGCTCCTCCTCCTCCTCCTCGATCATCACCACCACCACCAACAACAACAACACCAACAACCTCGTCGCCAAAGCCTCAACCGAAATCTTTCATCATCTTTTCAGCCATCTTTAACCTCTTCTTCAAAGTCCTCTTCGCCGTTTCCTCCTTCGTCGTCCTCAGTCCCCTCAGTCTTGGTGACCAGTCGTAACAGTCACCAAGATGCAGGGCACTGCTGCAACGGAGAGCAAACTCATTGTTACCATCAGCTTAGCCGACGTCAACAATCAGCAAAGGGTCAGCAGCTTAGTCAACAACGAAAATCTTCCTCTGTTCACCTTCTTCTACCGACGTCGTCGGACGCGTCGCTTCTCCACCGCCTGGCCACCGCCACGACGGCGAAAAGACGAGGATTTTGTAGCCGAAGAAGATCACCTTTTCTCCTCCTCATTGCCCTCCTTGCCCTGCCCTTCCTCCTCCTCTCCTTCCTTGCCTGTGACCTTGAGCTACTGCCTTTCCCCACCTCTAGCCACTACCCCTTTCCCTTTACCTCGGCTTTTGAGCTCAACCACCTGCTCAAGTCGTCCGGGGGTACTTTATCCTCCTCCTCCTCTTCATCATCCTCAGTGTACAGCACCACCAGCCCTAGCTCCACCAGCGGCCCTAGAAGCGACGACGGCCCTAGCGGCAGCGGCGGCGGTTCGCTGTTGAGCCGACTGCTGCTGAAGCGAGCCCCATCTGCCTCTGTTAACTCACCACCACCACCACAGCTGCCTTCCGCCTTTGCCTCTTCTTCCATTTCCGCTTCCTCCTCTTCCTCCTCCTCATCTTCTGCTCAACAAAAGCCTCCACCTCCTCCTCCTCCACCACTTCCGGTTCCGCTTCCGCTGGAAGGTCTCCTTCAACCGGAGCCTCAAGTGCGCGCCGCCCCCTTCACCATTCTGGCCATCCTGCCGGAGGAGAGCGCCCCGCAGATTACCACCGCCCTGCGAGACGCCCAGTCCGCCTGGGAGGTCTCGGAGCACGCCTCGGCCTTTTCAGTGCGTCCTGGAGCCTCTTCCTCTCTTTCAGCTGACACGCCCACATATTCTTCAGCCTCCCTACGGCCTTCAAAAGTGGCCGCCGCGCTGGGCCGCCTGCCGCCGATCACCGCCGCCTCCATTCCGCTGGAGGTGTACAGCGAGCCGGCCACCAACGACACCGGCCGCCTGCTGACCAGCGTCTGCGAGTGGATCGAGGTGCACCGGCCGATGATGGTCCTCTCGCTGCTCGACCGCCAGCGCAACTACTACGCCTCGCTGGTGGCCGCCGAGGCGGGCATTCCCTTTGTCTCACTGACGGGATCCTACCGGAATGATGAGATCACCGCCCTGGGCGATGATCATCAGGTTGAGGTAAGGGTTTTTGTTAGTTAGGAAAATGAGTTTTAAGATAGGAGAAGAGAAAAGTAATTTAGAAAATATTATTATCGTCATCAGGAGGACACGTTTTTACCCTCCCTCCCTCTCTCCTCCTCTTTATCATTATTATTAAGTGCTCTATTTCTTTTCTTTTCATTTTTTTGTTCGCCGCGCTAAAACGATTATCAAGTGCCTGGTATATTGGTTAAAACTGGTGACACTAGTGTGCACTATAGTACACTAGTAGCTAAAGCTAAAGGAGTGAGGCAGGAAGGCGATCGATGGCATCGATTTGGTGCACGCTGCTGCTGCTGCTGCTGCTAAAGTTAAAGTTAGTGTTAGAGTTAGAGTTAGTAGTGCACTTTGAATGGATCGGTGTCACATCATCACAGTCAGCCTAGCCCAGGTCCTAATCACCCGATAAAATGCTGCTATTCTTTTATTTTTCAAATTCTTTTTTCTTCTTTTTCCTCCTTTTCTATTTGCAATTTAAACTTCTTGCGACTTGTCAACGCTGGGGTGATCATCAGCATTAGCAGCAGTGTGTTCATTTAGGAACCGGAAAATTCGCTTTTAGTCGGCTGGAGTGTTGGAAGGCAAAAAAGAAGGCGACGCTTTTAATTGCCTTTCTGACTTGGCCAAGCACACACACACTTTTCGCTTCTTTTAGTGCTAGCTCCAGCAGCCAATCTGCTTACTGTCCCACCAGAGTATTTTAGCTGCTTTTTCTCTATTTTCTCTCTTCTATTTTTCCTTTTTCCCTTTCCCTTCGCCTTATCTAAATGAACCAATTTGGTGGTGACCGTAAATAAGTGCCACTACTGCTGCTGGTGATGCTGATGCTGATGCTGATGCGGCACACTGACGCAATTGCAATTGCAGCAATCCTTTGTCCTCTGTGTGTGTGCTTTCTTTTCTCCTTCTCCTTCTTCTTCTTCTTCATTGCCTTATCAGACACTGAGCAAGAAAAGCTCCGGTTCCAAACAGAAAGAGACCTTTGCTTGAGATCTTAAGTAGTGGTGGCGGCGGCGGCGGCGGCAAACCTTTCACTTGTCATCTGCACATTTGCCATCAGCAGACAGAATTGTCTCTCTCTCTCTTAGTTTGTCTGCCTGTGTTTGTGTACGCTTGAAAGGCGTCTCAAGACTGTCTCTTTCTCCATCCACTTTCCTTCTTTCTTTCTTTCCTCATTTTCTTTCTGCCAGCCAACTATCAACTCGGTGTGTCAGCACATTTGCATCACAATTGCCCTGTGGTGGCTGGCAGTGCAGTGCAGTGTTGGTATAGAATATTCCTGCAGAAGAAGAAGAAGGAGGCTTAGTGGCCTTGGTGGTGGTGGTGGCGGTCCTGGCTCAGAAACGCTGATTGACGCTCTGCTCTGCTCTCTCGGTGTGTGTGCTTTCTACTAAATAAGATATCGGTGGTTTTTAGCGTGCACAAGCGGTCCTTTTTTTAATTTGATTCGAGTACTGAAGCTTTGCTTGGGTTGTTCAATCATTTCGGTGTGCACTTTCACACACGTCCTAGTAAAAATGATGCATTTTAGTTTGAGAATTTGAGTGCAGTGAGTAAGTCAGCTTTCTTTCTTTCTTTTTTTGTTCCATAACGGGTCAGTGTGTGACTGACTGCCTGTGTGTGTACCAATGGAAAATACTGCTTGCCCTCGAGGGCGCCTTCCTTTTCCTTTTTCTTTTCCTTCCTTTTTGCAGGATCACACTGCATCATCATCATCATCATCATCAGCAGCAGCAGCAGTAGCAGCAATATCCTCAAGAGTAGATGAAAAAGGGGGGAAAAATTGAATGGAGACTTTTATTATTGTTGTTGAGCAGCAGTTTTAAGAAGAAAAAAGTGTTTTTAGCAGCAGAAAAGCAGCAGCAGCAGCAGCAGCAGCAGCAGCAGCAGCAACTCAACTGCTAAGTGGCAATTTCTTTCTTCTTCTTCTTCTTCAGAACCGTTCCACTTTATATTTTCTGTTTATTTTATACGGTTTCCACTTCAAAATTGGCCTTTCTCTCTTAGCTTCAGTTGATGCAGTTGTGTTTGAATGGTTTCGCTTGCTGCTGCTGCTGCTGGATTCAAAACTGCCACTTTTTCTTCTTCCTCCTTTTCTTCTTTCTTCCATTTTCCACTTTTCCCCTTCTTCTCCCTCATCATCACTAACACACAGCGTCACTTGCGTCAGTCAGTCAGTCAGTGACGCAACAGTGCTCGAAGACTGTGGTTGTGTGTGTGTGAAATGGAAAATGGGAAATGGGCAAAAATGGGAAATCGTGTGTGTGTGTGTGTTTGCACAGTTTAGCCCCTGAATCAGAGGGCCAAAAAAAGTAAATAGCCGACAACTACTGTACGACAAGTACGGCATTTGTACAAGGGAGAAAAAAAGAGAGTGTATTTGTGGCAGGATAAATTTTTTTCTTTTCCCTTATTTCACTCCTTCTTTCATCCCTTCATCTCTCTTTTGGTTTCCCTGCAACCTCCACCATTTCATTCTTTTTCCTTGCCCCATTTTCCCTTTCCCCACTTTCGCATGTCTTTGCCGCTTAAAAGCCTGTCGGTGACGTATCCTTCTCCTTCTCCCTCTCTCTCTCTCTTTCTTTTCCTTCTTCTTTTCTCGCTGTCGTAATGATTGATTAAATTATGTAATGTAAATATACGCTCGCGACGGCGGCGAAGACACATTCTGCTGTGTGGAAGGAACTGCAAATATATAAATGACGGCACCACTGCGGGGATGCCAGAGGAAAATAGAAGGCTAACTAGTAGAAGGTGATTGGAGGAGCTGGGAAAAGGACAGGCCAGACATTTAATGTGCACTGCACTACTTTTGCAGGCCATTACGATCAGTCAGTCAGTGAGTGAGAAAGAGAGTTAGTTTTTCTGTGTGTTTGTTTCAGTGGTTCGCTTTCTCTCTCTCTCTCTATTTCCTGTCTGGTTCTAAAGCAGCAGCAGCAGCACTTCTAAACACTTTGCCCTAAGCACAGGGCTCCTCGAGGTTACATTGCAGCATCAGCATCAGCAGCAGCTCTGGCTGACCAATTGACGCCATCATCATCGTCGCCTTTAGCTGCTGCTGCTTCAGATGATGGTGGTGGTGGTGATGATAAATCGTAGCACTACCACCGCTAATGGTGGCAGTAGTGGCCATCCCCGAGGACAGTTCTTTTTTTCTACCATCAGTATTAGCCGCCATTAGCTCTTGAATGAAAAGTATTCGGTCACTTTTCATACATTTTTGTTCTGTCTGATAGCATTCTCTTCTGCTGTCCTCAGCTGTGTGCTGAGGGTAAAAAGCACAGTGTTTTACTTTTGCTTTTCGCTGATCTCATTTGGGGGCAATTTACCATCTTTGGGCAGTCGCCTTTTGGGTACAATGTAGTAGTAGTAGTAGTTTTGACTCGCTTATCGACGGCAATGATCATAAAATAGAGAGAAAAGTATTTGCATACAATTTGCCTTAGGTTTTAGAGTTTGAGTTTTAGAGTACTTGAGAGCAATAGATTCCAAAATCACAACGAAATTCTAAAACCAAGTACAATTTAAACTTGAACTTACCTCAGCATAAAGAAGATGAATCGACAGCTTTGTGATATTAACTTTTTTTTCATTTTCTTTCTCCTCTTCAGATCGACTTCAAGCAGGCCACACAGGCGCTCTTTGACCGCTTTCCACCACCGCCACCACCACCGCCACCACCGCCCCCTCCACAGTCTTCAGCTGGTGGTCAAGAGGTGGGCGGCGGAAGTTCCTCCTTCTTCTATGGGGGCTCCTCCGTCTTTGACGAGTACTCCGAAGATGGTGGTCAGTTTGGGGGATCAGGGTCGGCCGCCGCCGCCTCCTCTCTTCGCCTCAGCCTCGACCCGCCCATTCAGACGCTGGCCGATGCGACCTTTGAGCTGCTTCGGGCACAGTACTGGTTCGATGCCATTCTTCTGATTGACGATTCCATCGTCTCGGATCTCTTTGCCAGGCGGCTCAAGTCGCTTTGCAGGGCGGCGGGAGTGAACAGCAACAACAACTACCACCCAGGTGGAAAGAGCGGCGGCGGAGAAGGGGGCGGTCGAAATAGGCGAAACTATCAACACCAACACCGAAGATCAGGACCAGGACCAGGAAATCTTCACAGCGACCAGGACCAACTTCGACTGGACAGCCCGCTGTACGGGGACGGCTTCGCCTGGAGCAACTTCCGGCGGAACGGCCTCAAGAAGGGCCTCCACCGCCTGCAGACGCTGGTGGAGGAGGTGAACAATAGAGGAGATGATGGAGTTGGAGAAGGCGCTTGGGAAGGAATGCAAAGCGACGGCTTTGGTGGTGAAGATCAACAACGGCGACGGGCGGTGAGCAACGATGACAACTTCTACGAGGACACGAGAAAGTCGCGGGAGGCCTCGCTGCTGGACGTCTGGAAGAACCTCATTGTCATTCGACTGTCGAGGTCGCTCAATCAGACGCAGGTTTGTTTGTTTACAACTTTTTAAATTGTTTGTGCTCATATTTTTCCTCCGTTTTTCTCCACCACCAGTTCTACCTTCGAATGGCGGAGATTCAGACCACCCACCGGCGGGTGGTGCTGGTGCACACCGACTGGGACACCAGCCAGCGGGTGGTGAGGACGGCCCGAGAGCTAGATCTCTTCAACGGGGACAACATCTGGATCCTCCTCGATGGCGTCCTCGAGGACCGCCGCCAGACGAGCATCTTCCGGTCGGGCGTCTTTCGAGAGGTGGGGGACGATGAGGAGGAGGAGGAGGAGGAGGAGGACGAAGACGAGGAGAACGGAGAAAACTACGAAGGCCAGGACTATGATGGCAGGAATGCCGAAGATGGCTGGGGTGATGAAGAAGATGATTTCGAAGGCAACGACGACGATGATGGAAACGATGACGACGACGGACCGGTGAGACTGCCCAACGGAATGCTGGCGCTGCGGAACAAACGCCGCCCAATCTACGACTCCAACCTCCTCGACTCGATTGTGGAGCTGGCGGGCAAGGCCGCCCTGAACACCTACCGCAATCAGCTGTACTACGCCCACTTTAGGCCGCCCTCCTCGTCGGTTGCCTCTTCCAGAGCACAGCAGCAACAATCCTCCTCACCTAGATCACCCTTTACTCAACAATTTCGACCACCAAGTGCCTCTAGTTCTTCTTCCTCTTCTGCTTCTTCTTTACCTTCTTCATCAGCTTCCTCTTCCTCTTCTTCTGCACCACAATCGCCTTTTGTGCCGTCATCATCTTCCTCTTCTTCTTCATCTTCAAACGCCGGCTGTCATCCAAAGAACGCCGCTGCAGCAATCAATGACAGCAGCGCCATTGAGGAGCGCGAGCTTCGCGTCAGCATCCTAAGGTAAGTTCTGAAACAAAACAAACCCTTTTCTTTCTTTATTAGCCTCAGGCCCCTTACCTGCTTAGCAAATATTGACCTTTGTCTTTTGTTGTGCTCTCAGTCCCCTTATTGTCTGTCTTGTTGACTGGCTGTTTCTTGTCTGTGTTAGATACTTTTAGACACTTTCACTGACAGCATAGCCATATGGCAGCAGTACCTTTGCAGAAAAATGCTGTACATTTTAACTTTTTTTTGACAGCAGCAGCAGAAGTCGTTCACTCTCATTATTCCGACTCACAACCACTCTTACTAAAGTAGGAAGCTAGTAGTAGGGTGCAGCAAACTAGCAAACTAGCTAGCTGACACTGCTGCTAATATATTCAAATGAATTCTCGCAACGTTTCGCTCTCACTTTTAGGCGGGCCACACACTCTCTGCCTCCGTCGTCGTGCTGTGATAATTAATATCACCACCATCCCCATATGTGTCCTCGATAAAAAAAACCCGGAGAGAAGGGAAAAGAGGGGATCCTGCTACTGCTGCTGCTGCTGTTGCACCAAACTTTACCGGCTGCACTTTTTGCTGCTGCTGCTGTAATTGGCTCAAATGCATATCGGGTGAAACAGAGAGAGAGAGAGTGCTCGCCTGATAAGGCAGCACAGACAGACAGAGAAAGGGAAAGATAGACGGGCAGACAGTTTTTCTCGTTCTCTTTCTCTCTGCTACCTCGGCTAATCGAATTATCGGACCCAGGAGAGGGAGAAAGGAAGAAGAAGGAGAAGGAGGAAAAGGTGGAGGGGAAAACTATGGGTGCACTTTCCGTACACTGAACACCAGCACCCAGCACCTTTGGTGTAGTAGGTGTAGTGGGAAATAAATTCAGTTTAGTCTTTTTTTCAACTACTACGAATTTATCTCCCCCCATTTCGAATTTCTGTTGCTGCTGCTGCCACTGTGTGTTTTATTTTACCTGTGTGTGCTCTTTGCAGCTGGAATCTCTGCTGCCGTTTTTTTTCGTTTTTTCCTTTTCCATTCCATTGTTCTGCTTACTTTTACTTTTTTTCTTATTCATTCATTCCTTTTCCTTTTTCTCCTCTTTCTCTGCCACCTGCGACACAGATAGACAGACTTTTCGACTCTGTGTGAGTGGGCCACCAGTGACTACCAGTTTTCGCTCTTTCTTTCTTTCCACCAAGAGACACTCACTCACTCACACACTCACTTAAAGCTCAGTAGAGTAGTAGTAGTAGTAGTCTAGTCGAATATCGATTAACTTTGTCTGCCTTTGAGAGTGGTGGTGGGAGAAAAGAGTGCACTACAGCAGCACAAATCTCGCCAAGCAATTTGCCATCGACGGCAGATTGATTTTTCTTTCTTTCTCACTCTCTTTGGACTCTCTAGCACATCTCCGACTACTCTGTTCTCCTTTTGTCTCATTTTCTTCATTTTTCTTCTAATTTCTTCTTCTTTCTCCCTTTAACTCTTCCGCTTAAATTCTTTACATTTTTGCGGACAAGCTCGCCCCTGTGTACAGGGTGGGCCAAAAGTTCTGTCACCACTTTTTCCAATTGCGATATCTCTATAAAAATAAAAGTGTTTATTAAAACAAAAAATACTTTCAGTAAGAGTAATTTTTAAACTTATTTGACACCCTTAAATCATTTTATTTTGACAAGTAGTTCCAAAGATATCGTCAAAAGTTTGGAGCGTTCCAAAACTCGGTCTATGGGAAAACCATGCATTTCAATGGAGCCAGCAAAATCAATGAGAGTCGATAAAAACAAAAAAACGGAGTCTGCGCAGAAAAAATAAAAATAAAAATTCTGTTGCGTTGACGGTAATGCATTTTGCTGCTTCCATTGAAATGCATGGTTTTCCCATAGACCGAGTTTTAGAACGCTCTAAACTTTTGACGATATCTTTGGAAATACTGGTCGAAATCAAATGATTTAAAATTGTAAAATAAGTCGAAGAGTTACTCTTACTGATAATATTTTTAGTTTAAATAAACACTTTTATTTTTACAAAGATATCGCATTTGGAAAATGTGGTGACAGAACTTTTGGCCCACCCTGTATGTGTAGCTCAGAGCTCTCTGAACGGTAGAGTTCTGTTTCAGTACAAATTAAGTTCAGAGCAGAACTGAATTGCTTTGCGCCAAGCGTTTCAATTTTTATCTAATAACTTAATATTGCTTTCATTTTTGTGTTAGACTTTTTTCCCTTGCTACTACCACTACCAGTAGTAAAGTTAGCAGCTTTTAAAAAAGTTTAATTAAATGCCAGCCAAGTTGTGATTTGGTGTGTGAGAGACTGTGTGTGTGAAGATTCAGTGAGCACAAAAATGTAGTGAGAGCACACAAGCCTTTAGTTGGCCCTATCTATCTCATCCATTTTTTGCCCCCCCCCCCTCCCTTTTCGTCACCAGTAGTAGTGTTCTTGTAATAAACTTTAATAATAAACACACACACAAACACAGACAGAGACAGAGACAGTGTTTATAACAGAGAGTGTTGCAAAAGCAGTAGGAGGAAGAAGTATGGAGACTGGAGTTGTTTGTGTGGGTCTTCCTTCTCCTCTCACTTTTCTCCTGTATTCTCCTGAGAGCAAATGTTATTTGCCCTGGGAAGAAAGCAGCAGCCGACTTTACTTACAGCAGCTAGCGCCTCGTCTATCTTTAGTGTGTGTTCATAGATACTCTCTCTTTTTTCTCACTTTTTTTCACTCTGTTCATCCTCGATTGCAATTGCACAAATGTTTACCTAATGCATTACACACGTTGCATCAAACTCACTCACTGCTGCTGTTTCTTTGTTTCCCTTTTTTTTGCTGCTGTTGTTGCCATTTACATAATGCAATTCACCTTTCGCTTTTTTCTATTTTTTTTCGGTAAAGGCGTTGATGCGGTAGGGGTGCAACTTTGAAGCTCACTTTTTTTGTCTGAATTATTTTTTCCTGTATATTAGTGACAGCAAACAATGTAACAAAACATAAGAGGGGTAGAAAGTAATTGTCATGAAACAAAAAAAGAAAGAAGGAAGAAAAAGTTTAGAAAGGGCATATATTAGAAAAGTGAAAAGTTTTAACAAGTCAAAACCTCTCTTCTAAACTATGAATTGTAAAACTTTTGGTTTGGTTAGCATTCATTGAGCTCATTCCCATTTCCATTCAGTGAATTTCCTCTCTCTCTCCCCCTCTTCTCAAAGACTGTGCAGGTGCCCGCATATGCTAGCTTCTACCAACACTACAATTGTTACTCTTTTATTGACTTTTCAATTGCTGCTGCCGCCACTTCACTCTCTCACTCTCTCTCTCTCTCTCTCTCGATTGTGAAATGAATTGCAGTGAAGTTGCCCGTAAGTGAAGCTTCGCTGCGCCCTTTGTGCGCTGCGGCCAGAGAAAGAGTGTGGAAAAGAAGGCGAGAGAGCGATTGCTGTACTGGAATTCCAATTGCAGCTGCACAATTCTTCACTCTCATTCTTTACTTCTCATTCTCATTCTTTTAGTCAGTCTGTCTGTCTGCTCTGTCGTCTCTCTGGAGAACCAGTGAAACTGTACTGTACTGCTCTGAGAGTTTCTCTCCATCAGTTTGAATGGCTTGCTGTCCCAATGTGACCGGTGCAAGTAAGGATTGAGTGAGTGTGTGTGTGTGTTTGTGCAATTGGCCAGTGGCCAATTTGTTCGTCTCTCGAGTCAGCAGCAGCAGCAGCAGCAGCCGAATTGAACACCACTCACTCACTCACTCACTGTGCTTTCTTTCTTTCTTTCTTTTGCTTTCTTTCTTTCTTTCTTTGTGTCGCGAGTGCTGATTTGAGGAGCTGCTGCTGCTGCTGCTGTTGCTGCTGTATCACACATTTGCCCTCAACTTTATTTATGTTCCTCTGTTCTTTCTTTCTCTATTGCTTTTCCTTTCCTTACTACTTCTTCGATGAGCCCTTGACTTTGTCCCTTTTTCCTTTCCCGTTTTTTCTTTTTTTCCTCTTTTTTCCTCTTTTTCCTCCTCTTTTTCCTCTTTCTTCCTCTGCGCCCAACTAACTAATTGCATTGCTCATAATTGTATTATCCATTGCATTATTAATTTATTGTGCTCATTATAATCGATGTGTGTGTGTCTGTCTGTCTGTGTCTTTCTCTTTCTGTTTTTCCTTTTCTTTCTTTTGCCTTGAGACTGTAGTCTCTAGTCTCTAGTCTTTAGTTAGTCTCCGACTGTCTCTGTCTCTGACCAGCAAAGATGTTCGCTTTCTCCGTTTTCTTTTCTTTTTCTTCAGTTCTCTATTCCCGTTTGCCATTAACTATTCAATTATAGCTGCCTAGTGCTGCTGCTGATGGCAACGGTTTTGGTGGTGGTGGTGGTGGTGGTGGTGCTTTTTAGTTTGTTGCCGTGATTGTAGAGTAGATCAGTGCTCTGTGTGTGTGTGGTTGTGTGTGTCAGTGCAGAAAAAAAAGCAGTGAAAAGCCAGCTGATTTTCCCGTATAGAAAGAGAGAATAGAGTACTTTTGCTTGGTTTGAATTTATTGTACGGCAGACCTAGTGTGTGCTTGCCCTGCTTTTTTTGCAGGCACTTACTACCACTGCTCTCTTTTGGTCAGTGTTTCAAAGTCAAGTGCAAGAGCTGAGGAGGAGAAGCAATTTGTCTTTTACTAGTTTATGCATTTTTAATTATCGTTTTCAGCCTGTGTTGTGCAGCAGTCATTTCAGTCGCTTTTGCATATGTTTGCACAATGTTTCTGCCTCTGCTGCTGATGATGATGATTGCTGGTGATGATGTAGGCAGGCAGATACTACGTCAATCAGCGTTTTATTTGAAGAGTGAGCGAGCTTCTGAGCTTCAAACTCTGTCTCTTTGTCTAGGCGATTAATCAAAGCCTAATTAGCGAGGAGGAGGAGGAGGAGAAATGGAGCGCTGGCTAGCACTTCTACTATGTGGCGGCTTTATTTCCGTTTGCTTTGCGCGTCCAATGTGTGCAGTTTTATACATTTTGTACACACTCTGTGTGTTGTACAGACCACACTTGCACACAATCACTTGCTTTCTCTCTCACAAGCAGACAGGATCATTTGCAGTCAGAGTCGTCCTTGTCGTCCTTTTTCCTCTCCACTGTCTCCTCGTCTTCTACGACAACTGCAGCAGCAGCAGTAGCAGCAGCCATTTTACAATTTGCAAATTAAAACGAATTAAAAAGAGATTACTTTAGAAAAGAGAGCTTGCTTGCTGAATTTATTAGCAAGGACATAGAGAAAGAGAGACGATGCGGGTTGAAGAGAGGGTGAGAGCTGCGGAGATTTAGCCGTGCGGTGAAAAGTAAGCGAAAAGAGGAGGGGGGGGGGGGGGTAATGGAAATGATGCCAATGTAAAGTGAGAGGGAATAGCAGCAGCAGCAATGAAATTGCCTGCAAGGAGAGGGGAATTAATCGGATTTTTAGCAAAATTTAATTTTATGCTTTTTCTCTTTTTTACCAAAGAAAGGCAATAAAGTTGCCCTCTTTTTTTCCCACTCGTTTTCTGTCTTTCTTCCTTTTCCATCTTTGCCAATCGTCCACACAAATAGTAATCATAATAATTTCCATGCTTGTAATCGCTTTATAATTCGGTTATGCCAATTTTTTCTTGCTGCTGCTGCTGCGCAAAAGAGGAAAACATTACCATCATTATTGTATTGCATGTTATTCAATTGGCAAGAGAGACAGTGTGGCAAAACTGAAAATTGGCAAAAGAAAAATATTTAAATTCCGAGAATTTCGATTTTTGTGTTTTAAATTTTTAAATATACTGAAAAAATAATTTTTTTACTGTTAGTATAGACGACATTTCGAGCCAGTCAATTTCTCGATTAATTACCATTTTGTTTGTGTTTTGAAGCTTTTTTCCTTGCTAACTTTTTCATTTCTAAGCATAGAAGGAGATAAAGTTGTACCATTAGTCTTAGGCCTCTTAAAGCAAATAAATTAATTTGTCTGCTTCTGATTTTTCTCTCCTAAACCACCACCATTCTTATAAAAAAAATAGTTACAGTCAGTTGCCTTTGCGGCTCAAAGCCGTTTGATTTTTGCACGTTTTCGCAAAGTAATCTGTCGCCTAATTTAAAACGTCGGCAAATAGGCGGACTAAAAAATTAAATAAAACGCAACTGTTAACTGTGTGATGTGTGTGTGTTATATTTGGGCAGTAAATTGAGAGAGAAAGAGAAAAAAGAGAGGACAATCGTACAATTGTTCATTGTACGATATTGTCCTCATTTTGCTGCCTCAAATGACCAAAGTGAATTGCGGCAGCAGTGATGGTAGCGGTGGTGGTAGTGGTCAGAATTTTAAGTAGTTGCAGTCTGAAGCTAAAACGAATGATTTTTCCCTGCCTAGATGAATATAGCAGTAATATAATAACGCAATAAAAAAGTGGAAGATGAGCTTTTAGCAGTTCACTTTTTGTTTGGATTCTTTTTATGGGACATTCTTTGCTTTGCTTATGCCTTTTTTTCTACCGTTTCTCTGTTGGGCGGTTTAATAATAATGTAATATAATTTTTACAATTTAGTGGACAATGTTTCGCTACAGTTAAATTTTTTCTTCTATTCTCCTTCTTTGTTGCACTGCACTGGAGCAAACCACTACTTTGCTGCCTTGATTTTTCTGAGTTCTACACAGTGCCGTGTAATTTGAATATTAAAACGAAGAACTGGCAGCAATGCTCGATGCTCTCTTGATTGCTCGGGTGCCCATTCCATTTGTGTGTGTGTGTGTTTTGTGCCATCACCGCACAGTTTCCGACAGTCAGTTCTTAAAGCAGACTTGGCAGATGTAATCACACAAACACACTCACTCACTCACTCACAACTGCCGCTGCAGAACTCAATCACGAGAAATAGATCTCTCTCAGTGTCCTTAGTCAATATACTGACTGATATTGACTGCGCTCTACTCTGTCAAAACTCAGAGAATGGGGAGAGACTATCAATTTGGCGGAAGTTTGGCAGCAGCAGCAGCAGCAGCAAAAGTGGGTATTTCCCCTGACTTGAAGAAGAAGAATAAGAGGAGGGCTTTGAAACTAAAAGCTTATTATGGGCATTTATTATAATTTTTGTGGCTCGTTGGCCCACCAAAGAATATTTCCGGCGCTGCCGAGCTTTGTGCACTTGAGGCAGCAGGAAAGGGGAAAGATTTCTCATTGAGCGAGTTTTGTTTGTTTGTTTATCTTTTGAGCCGCTGATTCTTCTTTTTGACGTTTTCTTCTTCAAGTCTTCACAGTTTGAACAGGGGCTTCACTTTTCTCAAGTTGTTTTTCTCCTCCTCCTTCTTTTAATTTAATTTTTTTTGCTGTCATAATTTGCATACCCTTTTCATTTATTATCGCCGCCGCTGCCGCCGAATGCTGTGCGCAATATTAATGAGCTTTTTTCTTTTTCCCCTTTTCTTCTCTCCTTCTACAGAGAACTTCGGAACCTCGTGGAGCCGGTCCTCTCTCGGTACCGGTGGAACCGCCGAAAGCCGTGCTCCTCGTTGCGCTCCTCGGCGAGGCTGCACCAAAACCTTAATGGTGGTGATAAAGTTGACAGTGGCAGAAAAACAGCTCAAAGTGATGATCAGTCGACCTTTCTTCAGTCATCCTCCTCATCCTCATCCTCGGCAGCAGACGACGCCAGTCGCGAGGCTGATGAGCTGGAGTCGAGAATCGCCGCCAGCGACCTGTACCGGTGGATTGTGCCGGAGTTTGAGATACTCAATCTGGTGCCCGCGAAGAGGCCGCCCATGTCGAGGAGGAGAAAACCGTCGTCTCCAGCACCACAACAACAAGGCAAAAAGTCACTGGCGAAATTCAAGTCACCACCGAGGGGTCGCCAATTACCGGGGCTGCTTTCCGGTGGATCCGCCCGATCATCATCAACGCCAAAGGGAACCAGAAAACGAGGGAAAAAATGGCGGAGAAGAAGAAGGAGGAGAAAGTGGGGTGGTGGCGGCGGGAAGAGCGAGTGGCGCCCGGTGGGGAACATCACGGTGGAGGCGGCCACGGTGAACACCATCCTCTACATCGGGGCGGACCAGGTGCCCAGCTACATCAGCCTGGACGGGCCGGAGTTTGCCCCGAACAGCCGGCCGACGCTGTACATGACCAACTCGGGGAAGCACCGCTTTCGCGTCGTCACCAACATTGCGCCGCCCTTTGTGATTGAGTCCACGAAGCTGGACAATAACACCTGCCTTACGGGCGACTTCTGCCTTAAGGTGAGTCGGAGGGGAATGGGATACTTTTTTAGAAAAAAGGTTTAAAACGGGAGTTTTTATTACTATCGTGTGTGTCGCCTGAGACCGCACTTTCTACCGGTTTTTCCCAATTTGAGTGCTCTCTTTTTGGAGTGCTTGTTTTAATTTGTTTTAATTACTGGGCAAATGGGTTCTCAGAAGAGGGAGGAGAGAGGAGAAGAGTGTGATATTGTTTTTACTCTTGTTTCTTGCTCTCTCTCTCTCTCCTGTTAATTAATGCTACAAACGTTTGAGTTTCTCTCTCTCTCTCTCTCTCTTTTAGTCCTCATTTTGCACTTTTAATGTCTTTGCACACACTTTACACACACTCACCGATTCTGTTTTCTCGAAATCTGGTTTCTGATCTGACTAATTTTTGTTAGCGGGAAAAAAAGGGAGCTGCTAACGTTGCTCACCGGTGCAATGGTCTGCTTTTTATCATCTGCGCGGCAGTTACTGACTGGATCCAAAAAGCAGTCTACAGTCGAGAGAGAGAGAGACAGTGCTTCTGTTAGTCTTATCATTACCAGATCTGCTGTTTAGCAGGGTGAATTAGGTTTAAGTTTAAAAGGGAGATTTCCGAGAAAAGGGCAATTTACAGTTGCTAATTTTGCCATTTTAAAGAACCGTTTACGCTTTTTAGTTTTTTCTGAAAGTTTATCTAGCATTTAAATTCATATCGGTGTGCTGTTTAATGCTAATTTTTTTCATGTTAGCTTCTAAACCACCACCACAACAACAGTTTTATTGGCAGCGAAAGACAGTTACAACAGAACATTCTGATCATATTAAGCAAGATCTTTCTATTGCATGAAACTTGAATTTTTTTGCATCTCTAAATTTTTGACTACACAGAAACAAAAAGAAACTGTTTTTCTTAAAACTGCTTTCAACTGCATTTACCAGTTTTGCTTCTGCTTGACTGCCTTGTAAACCCGTAAACTATTAGGTCGACACTGACTGAGGCCGCTCTAGTGTTGCACAGTCAGCCATGTCAGTCAGCAATGTTTTATTTATAGATTTTTTATTACCGGATTAAAGCGATGACATGGAAAAAAAGTGTCAGTGGGCATTTTTGGAAAAAAGGAAGGAAAAAGTTGTCAGAAGTTGAGAACGTTTTAGTTGTGCCGCCCAATTTTTTTTCTCTTTTGAACCAGTTAACGCGCCAGAGCAGAGTGTTTAGTGGGCGAGAAAATTGAGCAAACTCAATTTACAGTTTCAGTTTGGCGGTTGGTCCTTTCTTAACATGCCATTTTGAGGTTTAAAACGAAGAAGATGAGGAAGATGAAAAATAAGAGGGAAAAGCGAGCAATTCTATTTCACTTTCCCATTAGCCATTTGCTGCCGACACCACACACACACACACACTCAGTTAGTGTCTCTCTTGGTGTTAAGTCTAAGTTATTGGACAATTTTTGTCAATTTATTATGTGTTATTTGCGCTGCATTTATATTGGAAATTATTATACTGGTACAAATGCTGGCGGTCGTGGTGGTGGTGGTGGTGGTGGTGGTGGTGGTGGAAGTGATAGCAAGTGCTCCACGACTTTTTACTTTCTTTCTTTTAAATGGAGACACGTTTTGTTGAGAAGTCTTTTGCACTAAAAAGGAATAGGAAAAAAATTTTATGCAAAAAATTTGTACGTGTGAATTTTTTTTGTGGGGAGATAAGATTTTTTATGGGAAATTAAGAAAACGTAGTGTTCAAAATGTAGTCTTTTAAATCTTGAACTAATTTTTTTAAAATGTTTTTTTCACACTTTTTTCCCAACCAGATCGACACGAACCGCCGCGACGAGCTGATCGCCCTCTTCACCGACTTTCGCTCCAACCGCCGCCTGTACGAGGGCAAGCGGTACATTGTGAAGTGCTGCGCCGGCATCGCCATTGACCTGCTCAACGCCGTGGCGCGTGACCTCCACTTCGACTACGACCTGTACATGGTCGCCGACGGCCTCTTCGGGGTGAAGAAGGACGGCAAGTGGGATGGGATTGTGGCCGACCTGGTCCACGACGTCGCCCACCTCAGCTTTACCGCCTTCAGCACCACCAGCTCCAGGGTTTGGGTAAGAGAGGAAAAAGATAGGAAATTTTGCTTTACCAAATCAGCAATCGAGGCTTTCGCACTATTGTCGGTTTATTGTGAGCCAGTAACATTCACGTTAGTTTTAAGTAGAAGAGACTAGCTACCTAGCTCTATTTTTATCCCTATCGTTTTTTTGTGTTCATTAGCCGTCACAGAAAGAACATCATTAATTTACCGTACACTACTGTACAGTAGCAGGTCGCTCGATAGCCATTAGCATCCCTACGGCCGCCTAGCCTCTTGCATCTCTTTCTCTGAATATGAAGCTTTTTGGTGCCCTCGGTGTGACCAAAACCTTAGCTGAATAACCAACTAACGAGAGCTTTTTTCCTTTGCCCAAAAGCCTCATCATCAGGCCAGCTGGTACCATTGCTAACAAGCCAAATCAAACTAATTCTTATCTCTGGTTACTAGCCAGCCAGAAGTCATAGTCCTCTCTGCGCTACTCTCTGCATTGATTTATCATCGCTTGATCTCGGAGATGATTATTATTGCAAATTATTATTTCTGTATCGCTGATGAACCGGGTGGATGGAATTTGTTTGTAGCGTAGAGCCTAGCTTTTAATAGAGAGGCAAAAAGACTGGACAAAAAGACTGGTTTGGTCGTGTAGTAGGGATCATCAGAGCATTGCCATTGCCGTTGCCAAAGGGCCGAATTCTTCTTTTTTTCCGTAATTATTACTACGGCCGAGGAGGATTTATGATGAGACCGGCGCCGGCACACTGCTGCTTTTGCTGCTGCTGCTGATGATGATGATGATGATGTTGATGATGGTGATGATGAAAAATTACCGATGAAAGATTTAAAGATTTATTATCCTTCGCCGCCGCCATTGCCGCTGCTGCTGCTGGACCACAGTGTTCTTCCTCTGTGTGGTGGGCCCAGTGAAATAGATGGGCGACAAATTAACAGACCGGGCAGACCGGGAAAGAGAAGAGAGAAAGAGCAGAAGCGGCCGCCGCCGCAAAAGATTTGCAATTTGTCAGTGCAACTTTTTTGTGCAAGTCGCCGAAACTTCACCTTGTTAGTAGCCACTGACGCCGCCGCCGCCGCTTCCTCATAGTTTGCTCAGTGTACAAAGGGAAGAAGAAGAAGAAAAATTCCTTTTCTTTTTCATTTTCGCAATTTGTGATTTATTGCCTTTCATTCTTTCCTCCTCCTCCTCTTTCTCTCTTCCCATGATGGCTAAATCTTCAGTTGTTGTTCAGCTGTCCTCGGCGACGGCGACTTGCCTTGTTTGTCTACCCAAACAGTATGTTTTTGTTCAGTGCACCCAAGCATGCAAGTCTGCGATAGGCAGAAGGTTGCCAGAGGCTAAAGAGAAAGAGAGAGGAAAAATTCATTCACAAAGACGAGAAAGGATGTGGAGGACAAATTCCCAATATATGTGTGTTGTCAGATGCAGCGATTGCTGATGTTGGTGCCAGGAATACTAGCCAATATTCTCACACAAACACACACACGCACACATTCTTCTTATCAACGAGAAGGGAAAAAAAGTCGATCACTTTTTTAATAACACGCAGCTGCCTCTCGTAGTTCTCCAGTAGAATCAGTCAGTCAGTCAGTCAGTGTGCTGGGCGTCCATATTTGTTGTCATGTTGTTGCCGATTGCTGGTGCTGTCTCTCCGATGATAAACATTGACAGTTCTTTGGCTGTTGCCGTTGTCACTGTTTTCTCTGTAACTTTTCGTCCAAGGGACCTTTATTATTTGTTTGGAATCTGCTTGGAATCTGCGTTTTTCCTTTCCAGTTTGAAGGACGACCTCATCTTTCATTCTCTAATCATTTTCCGTTCCTCTCTTTTCACCCTCCCAGGCAATCGACTTTTCCGTGCCCTTCTTCTACTCGGGCGTCTCCTGTCTGTCGGCGACCTCCAACGAAACGGACGTCCCGCTTCTGGCCTTTCTCATTCCCTTCAGCTACGAGCTGTGGGCGGCCATCTTCGCCAGCCTCTTCGCCACCGCTGTCGCCGCCGCCATCTACGAGTGGTTCAGCCCCTTCGGCCTCAATCCCTGGGGCCGCCAGCGGACGAAGAACTTCTCCCTCGCCTCGGCCCTCTGGGTCATGTGCTCACTCCTCTTCAGTCACCTCGTTGCCTTCAAGGCGCCCAAGTCCTGGCCTAATAAGGTGAGATTTTACGGAATTTTATGGTTTTAGTTTTTATTTTTGTTTGTTTTTGCTCCCGGCTAGGTCCTCATCAACGTCTGGGGCGCCTTCAGCGTCATCTTCCTCGCCACCTACACCGCCAACATTGCCGCCCACTTTGCCGGCCTCTTTCTGGTGCCGGAAGTGAATGACTTTCACGATAAGAGTGTAAGTGTGTGGTGGTGGTGATGGTGATGATGGGACACAAAAATTTAATTTAATTAATTTTTCTATTTTTGTTTGAGTTTCGGTTTTCGGTTTTCGGTTCGGCTCGGTTCTGTCGCTTCCTTTTTCGCTACAGCATTTTTTGCGGCACTAGACGCTAATTAATTTTTTTCCCTTTTTTCCCTCTCCTTTTTCATGTTCCTTCTCTTCTTCTTTCGACAACGGCTGCTGCTGCTGCTGTGGTTGTGGTTGGCTGGCTGGTTATTGTTCTTCTTCTTCTGGGACGTGTTGTCCTGATTCTGTCCCCTGTTCCTGTGATTTTAATTCCTGTGTGTTCAACACACACACACAATTGAAAACTGACGTCTGGCGTTGATAACGCTGATGGCTTCACCACCACCACCATCACCACCACCAACAAATGACAAACGCCAAAACGGACATGTTTTTGTATTTTTTGTTGTTGTGATTAATATCTCAACCACCGTCACCATCATCACCATCACCACCACCACCACAAATGTCAGTTGATGACCCAGCGTACTGGAACGGCTCGAAGCAGCGCCTCCGAGGGCTACCTAATGGAGAAGTACGTCGATCTGTGGCACTACATTCAGCACTACAAGATGGACACCTTCGACGAGGGTCTGGAGTTGCTCAGGTAAGAACTCGTTTTTTAGATAAAAAACAAAACAATGAGGAGCTGCTTGTTGTTTAGAAAATGGTAGTCGTCCTTTAAAAGCCCCCTCTGCAAGCAACAACAACAACAACTGACACAATGCACACTACACTTGACCTAAAAAGCTCTAAAAGCGACCTGCTTAGATTTAGTAGTGCACTCGCATCTGATGTATATTTTTAGCATCGCCTCGTCAGCGAAACTCCGCTTGCCTTTTTTCAGCCTTTTTCTTCTGCTGTACAATGTACGGTGGTGGTACATTAAAGTGGATTAATGACAATCATTTCGATGCTGCCGCCGCTGATACTGAAGCTGTTCAGCCAAGCTACAACTCATTCTACAACACATCGACTTGAGCATTACAACCACTTTACTTTGTGAGCCAAGGTTCACCGACTACCACACTAGTTTTTCTTTGGTTTGCAGTTCAGTGTGCAAGTGTGTCAGGACACACACAGACAGACAGGGTTTGCTTGCTGGTTTCTGTTCAGGATCAGTGACTGAGTAGAAGACTGAGTAGACTGCAGCAGCAGCAGCTGATGATTGATCACCACAGATTCACCCAAAAGACTGCCGCCGCCGCCGCCGCTGCTAGTAAGATTGATTTTTCAAGTGGAAACTTTACCCACCATTAGAGAGGGAGAAAGAAGGGAAGAAGAAAAAGCACACAAAGAAAAAAGCCACCAAAACACACCAGACATGAGGACAGTGGAGTAATGTCGCGCTGCACCGAGTTTATAAAGTTTAAGCTCAGGGTTCAGTTGAAAAGGAGAACATTTTTTTGTAGTTATTTTAAACTCGGTGACCTTTTCTCCTCCTCCTCCTCCTCCTCCTTCTCCTCCTTTTTCATCGATCATCACTACAGCTTTAGATTTTTTCTTCTGATTTTAATTGTTTATTTTTCCTGTGCATCTGACCATATGAGAGTGATTGTTTGACTGTCTATTTGTCTGTCTCTCTGTCTGTTCCCGTTAAAATTGCTAATCCATTTTTTAAAACGTTCTTTTCCTTTTACCACAGAGCCGGCAAGCTGGACGTGCTGATCGGCGACACTGCCATCCTCGACTACTACCGAGCGACTGACCCGGGCTGTCAGCTTCGTCTGCTCGGTGACTCCATCTTTGATGATGCCTACGCCGTGGGCATGCAGAAGGGCTTTCCATTTCGGGTAAGTTTTTTTTATGACCATGTCTTTTCTGTCGTGACCAGTGATCTGTGTGTGTGTGTGTGTGCTCCTCTAATGAACAAGCGTTTTCTGTGAGCTGTGCAACTGTGATGATTTTTCACTCAGCCTCTTATGACTTTCGCTCTGTCTGTCTGTTCTACTTGAGCAGTTTTGGCGACAAAATAGCTTGCAACAGAATCCTCAACCATAGACAGTAACTGTAAAGACTGTAAGGACTGTCTAACAGCAATGTACCGTGTAAAAGCTGTGTGTGCTCTAGTATCACTGAAACGGATAGTTTAGGTTAGTTTTTAGAAATTGAGGAGGAAAAACTTTTTTGTGCCTTTAGTAAAGTGATGTTTTATTTTGTTGTTCAGTGTACTCTTTTTGATGACAAGATAACAAATAGAGATGTGTGTGCTTAGATGAGGATCAGTGAAGGAGAGAGTGAAAATGACGGTTTACAAATGTTTACAAATGCAGATTGCGGCGAATCATTGCCCAGAGATTTTGCGGCTGCTCGCCGGAGCTGTGAGAATCTGAGCTTTCAGTCTGATGATCCTGATGATGCTGATAGTCAGTTTGCTGCTGGTGGTGGTGGTGGTCCTGCTCAGGATGGTAATAGTCACCTCTTTCAGGCCGCTGCATCAGCTCTTCAGTTCGATAGGGTCGAGGCTCACGGTAGCCGAAGCAGATGCGCTGAGCGTGGACTGCATTCGGTAATGTGAGGTTAAATGTGAGCAGCAACAGAAGAAATTGACACAGTAGTAATTTTGAGCAACGCATTTTTGCTGTTAAAGATTTTTTTAAAACAGAGAGAAATCACAAGTGAGATGTGAAGAGTGTGTGAAGTAGAGGGTCTATGTGAACCTGACTGTTTTTTGGTGCAAGCATTTGGTGCACAGTAGCTACAGCTGCAGGATGTTTCCACAGAGGAAACGATCAGAAAGAGAGAGAAAGGTCTCTGACACGTAGCCACCGTACACTCTGTGCACTTTGTGTACACACTGGCTTTCCCAAACGATTTCTGCCAATTCACTGATTGTTTTCTGTTTTGAGTTTATTGTGAGAAAAAAATCAGATATGTACAGTACAGTAAAATAGTGTTGTAAAAGGGGATGGGTTTCGTTGTTGTGCTATCTAAAGTCGTTGCCCAGCTGGTACTGCCGCAGGAGGATGCGCTTGGCGATGCTCGCTGAGGCGGCGGCGTCCTGCATCTCAGCAGCTGACACCTGTTGCTGCTGTTGCTGCTGTGTGTCTCGCTTTTCGAGCGTACTTATGGGCCCGCCGACCATGAAGCCCTCCTCCACGGCCTCGTACACTCGCCCGCTGTTTGAGAGGCCGTAGTAGCGAGGCTCTCGGTGACCTTTGCTGTCCTCTGAGGCTTCTACGACACTGATTCTTGAGAGTGAAGATGTGAGAAGAAGAATGCACAGAATGAGGAAGAGGATTGAAGAGGTAAAAGAGGAAAGTTTAGTGGTGGTGGTGGCAGGGCAGAATGAAGTCATTGTACTTGGGTAACGACAGTGTTCACAAATGATTAGTTTGTTGAGTTGCAGAGTTTCGGTGTTTGTGACCTGAAAATTCTGCCGCACTCTGCCTATATTTATTGAAATCAGTTGCTGTTTTTCTGCAGTGATTGCTACTACTGCGGCGGCGGCGGCGGATGTGACACTGTATAGGAAATACTTTACTCTACATTTGTCCTTTATTTAGTTTGCGCCCTTATCAGCGGTGACGAAATGGCTGCTGTGACTGCCACCGGGAAACCATTGCCAGTGTCACTGGCAGTGACAGCATTGTGGTGGTCACTGGCAATACTTTGTTTGCTTGCACACCAGAATCGGTGTGTGTGCACTGCATCAGCACTTTCAATGACGTGAAGTGCAATGGATGATTGTGTGTTTTGTTTTGCATGGTACTATTACTTTTAGTGCATAATTCAGTTTAATCGGCGGTGATGCACTCGGCACATGCTATTACAACGGCAGCATCAGCAGCAGCAGCACGTCACTCTTGCGTGTCTAATTTACTGGGTAAACTTTTTAAAAATTCACTTTCTGGCACTGCTCGCTGCTCAACCCGTTTGCTCCCAGTTCAGTTTAGCTTTTTACTTGTTTGTTTGTTTGCGCTTTTTTCTGGTTGATTCAACCACCCCTACTACTTCGTCATCTTCGTTTTTTGTACTCTGACGTTTTAGTCTAGTCAACGTTTTAGTAGTAACCCAGTTTTGAGCCTAAAAAGAATTAAAAAACTGATCTTTTGGGCTGAAAACTACATACATTCTCGGGAAGCGCTAGCGATCATTATTTATCGTCACCTAGAGACATTCGCCTTTTTAGGCAGCGAAAAGATCGTTTCTGCTGCGCCAAGGGCGCTGTGCTCTGCCTGAAATGAAAATGGGCAATAATAATTAGAATTATGCAGTGAACAGTCTCAACTTGCGCCACTGCCATCATCAGGACCACACTAATGTGATTAAGCAGAGTGTCTGCTGCTGCTGCTGCTGTATCCGTCTGACCTCGACGCCTTTTTTCTTCTTCTTTTTTCCTCTTCTCCTGACACACCAAATTTGCGGTGGTGTCTGTCCTGTCTACGGCAGCAGTCTTTGTTCTAGTTAGTGGTAGTGGTGGTGGTGGTGGTCTTGTTGCCGCCACACACATATTTTTGTCTTTCGCCTGATCGCCTGGTAATGAGTGTGGGAGGGCGCACCGACACCTAATATTTCTTGCTGTCAACGTCTGGTGGGGTATGTCAGCGACAGCAAAATGTGTGGACGATGGGGACACCGGGGCAAAAGATGACACCAGACCAGCAAAAGAGAAAAAAGTGCACGGCAGATAACCGAAAAAAGAATAGACTAAAAATATGGGCACAGACTGTAAAGGGAAAAGAGAGAGATTTGCTGATGGTGGTGTCTAGTGCGCTTAGCCCCCCTCTCCCAAATAAGCTGTCCACATTTTTTTGTCTGAAGCTGTCAGCTTCTGCTGCTTCGATTAGTATTAATTATGGCGGCCACAGCAGCAGCACAACAGCAGTTTCTGCCACCACAGTAATTACTACTGTGTGCACTAAATAGAGTTCTGCTCAGTTCACTGGATCACTGACTTTCCTCCTCCTCGTTCGTTGTTTCGCTAATTTCTGCTGACCACAGCAAAATTGTGTGTGGTTAGTGTGTTAGTGCAAATGGCAAAAAAGAGTGACAGTAGTGTCCTTAGTAATTGAGGAGGACAGCCACAAAAACTTTGGGTAACATTTCTTTTTATCCCCTTTCAGGACTCAATCTCCAATCTGATACTAAAGTACAACGAGTACGGCTTCCTCGACCAGCTGCACCGGAAGTGGTACGGCCGCGTGCACTGCCTGGAGTCCTCCTCGCTGACGAAGCCGATGCCGCTGACGGTCCGTGCCGAGGCGGGCGTCTTTCTCATGCTCGCCTTTGGCATCTGCGTCGGCATCCTAATTCTCTTTGCGGAGCACTTTGTCTTCAAGTACTGCCTGCCGGGGCTGCGGAGGAAGGGCAAGGACTCCTACTGGAAGACGCCCAATCTGATGTTCTTCTCGCAGGTAAGAGGGGATTGGGTGGAGGGAGGGGGTTTGGTTTTTTCAGAAAGACTAATTAATTTTTGTTTCTATTGTTAGAAACTGTACCGCTTCATCAACACCGTCGAGCTGGTGTCGCCGCACCACTCCGCCAAGGAGATCATCACCAACTTGAAGGAGGGCCAGATTGCCAGTCTCTTTCAGAAGAGCGTCAAGAGAGTGAGGAGTTTCTTCTTTTTGTTGTGAAAAAACTGTGTATAACTCATACTTTTTTATTTTCAATCACAGAAAGCCAAAGAGGAGGCTCGTCGGCGGAAGAGCAAGTCGCAGTTCTTTGAGCTGATGCAGGAGGCGAGAAAGATGTAAGCAGGGAGAAGTTTCTACTAAAAGCAATCAAAAATGTTAAACTTTGACTTTTTTCTTCACACCAGTGTCCGCCAAAAGAAGGAGGGCAGCCAACAGCAGGATGATGACGACGATGACGATAATTTGAACGGCACCATCGACGTGGACGAGCTGGACATTGACGAGGAGGCAGCGCTGAACACTGACGCCAACATTCGCGTCACCAGGCCGTCCTTTTCGATGGCCTGCAGGGAGAACAACAGCCTGCTGGGCGTTGGGGACTCCGACTCGGAGCCGGTTCCGGTGGGGAACCGAGTCTCTGCGATTCGCTTTAAAGGTTTCCTTCTGAGCTTTAATTTCTCTAAATTTACAAATGCTAATAATTTTAAATTTAAACAAAAATGTAGATCCTGAATACTACGACGAGAAGCAAAAATCGGCGAGAGGGAAAAAATCCAAGAAGACGGCCTCCTTCAGCTCAACCGACTCAAAGGGCAGCCTCACGAAGAGGCTGGTTAGTAATTTGAAGAGTGGTGGCGGTGGTGGAAGTGGTGGTGGCACTAGCCACGATTCGACTACCACTTCCAAGGTTACCTCCATTCGAAAGCCGCTGGGCGACTTTTCCTCCTCGTACAGCAATGAAACGGATGACGGCGGCAGCCATCACCCCCATCACCACCACCACCATTACCACCACCACCATCAGCAATCGTCCAGCAAACCATCATCATCAAAAGATGATGGAGCAGGCAGCAAAGGCATCAGCGCCGGCTCCAAAGGCCGTCGTCAAACGATGCGCCGCAGTCATCTGCTCAACCACAGCGCCTCGCTCAGCCTGGAAAACCTTTGTTTTCCGGAAGAGGAGGGCGGCAGTGGTGGTGGGCGTGCCGGAAAACGAGGAGGAGCAGTTTACCCATTATCATCGTCATCGACGGCAGCAGCAAAAGCTTCTCTTCCCCGCCGGCGCATTCTCTCCTTTGAGGACCTGCCGGCGATCAAGAAGGAGCTGAGCGAGTCGAGCAATGAAAATGGAGGCGGCTGCTACGGGGAAACCTTTGACGGGGAGGACTTTGACGAGGACGACGACGACGACGATGAGGAGGAGGAGGCGGAGATTATGATGATAAGGAGGGTCAGTAGGAGGACGATCACACCGCCCACGGCGTACGCCAACGAGGACGGGGCGCCGTACAAGAGTTTGAGCAAGGGGGCGGCAAAAGGACAACATTTGCTGCCAAAGTCGAACACCACGCCATCGGGACTTTCCGCCGCTTCCTCGTCCACCTCCACGCTGACGCCCTTTCCCCTGCCGACCCGCTCCTACAGCGACGTCTGCTCGATGATCGCCAACGTCGGCCGGATGGGCTCCTTCTCGCGGACCGACATTCTGGAGATGTGGCGCACCCGCGAGCGGGAGACACTGACCGAGCTAAGTGACGTCCTCTCGCAGAAGCGCGCCCTCGAGCAGAAGGTCGCCCTGCTGCAGCGGATGCTGCAGAAGCCGCCCTGAGTGCCGCCGGCCCCCGGCTAAGCTTCCTCTGCGAGGCTGCTGACTCCCACTTTCGCCCAACAAACAGACTTGTTGTTACTTTTTGTTGTCAAACTCTTGCCAAACAGCTGCTGTTTTCTTCAGCTGTTGTGTCACCTCCACCACCACCACCATCTTCATCATTGTTATTTTCTTCCTCTTTTGAGAGACGTGAACCCCTGTCTCTTCTCTCTCTCTTCTCTTTTGTTGTTCTTTTGTCGTTTTCTCCTTCGGTTGTTGACTGGTTTGTCTGTCTGTCTGTCTCGACTGCTTTTCCCTCACCTGTTGTTATCGCTTCGAAGTGAAATTGTCTCTTGTTCGCGTGTTTGTGGCGGTGGCTGGCTGACTAACTGTCTGGCTGCTCTTGCACTAAATTGCCCTTTTGTTGTTGCTAGCTAGCTTGGAAGTTGAACACCAAAATTAATCATCGTTTACCACCTTTGCTTCTGGAGCAGCAGCAGCAGCAGCAGCAGTCTATTTGAGATCTTTTAGCCCCGTTGCAAAGTTGAATACCGCAAGATGGCTTTACGAGACGAAACGAAACATTGAATACACTGGAAAGTGGTCAGCTCGCCCGATATAATTGTCTCTTTGTCTATTTGTTGTTTATTGTTTTATCACTTTTTTCTTTTCGGTTTCTTTTCGAATCTATCAGTTTCAGTATTTAACTTTTTCATCATTCTTGACAGCCGCTCTCAAATTTGTTCTCTCTCTCTCTCTTTTCTCTAATTTCGAGCACACTGGCCAATCACACTGACAAACACTCTCATTTGATTTCTGAAAATTATTTCTTTGTAAAGTTGTTTTTCGCTCTTTCTATCTCTCCATTTCTCCCCTCAATTACTTGCCCACCGATTGCTGGGCGCTCTCTGTAATATCTCTTATAAGCTTCTTCCTTTCTTTCTGCTACTAATAACTTTATTTTATTTCGTTTAGTTAAAACACTGACTAAAGTGTTTCTGAAAAAAGTCTCTTCATTTTCTTGATTAGCCATTCTTTTAGTAGCCATTTGCTTTATTTCCAAATACTGTCACAGAATTTTTTCGTTTCGGTTTTCTTCAATCTCCAGTCTCATTTGTTTCTTTTGGTTTCCCCCTTTGTACTACTTTATCACCACCACGACCACTACTAGGTTATCACTTCTTTCTATCTTTACACATGCTCTACAACTCACACCGTTTTCATCTCTCTCTTTGACACCAAAGCATCAATTCACCGCCGAAGCACTGATTTACTTCTCCTTCTTTTTCTTTCCCTTTCAATTGTCAATACAGTGTACAGTAACGACCACACCGACTTTCTTTTTGTTTCTTTTTTTCGCTAACAAAATCCTATGAAGTTATATTTAACAAATGAATCACTATATTATTAATTATTGTATCTTTATTGTTTACAAATTATATTTAAATAAAAACAAGTGTTTTGTTTTTAAATCTATTTTTACTACATAAATTGTGCATCAAGTTTTCAGCATTCATTTAAAGCAACTTTGAGCTTTTTGCAACGTTCCAGACTCAAGAAACGCCCATTTAAAAAATGGACAGAATTGATCGTTAAAAATGGAGAGTTTCCGATGTTGTAATAAACAAAACCGTCTGTTTACCTTTACTATTGCCTACTCTCCTGCCCGAGGAGCAGTCCCGAGTGAATTTCGAATACTTGGGAACTTAAACTCGGGTTGAATTACCGCACTTTGGTGCAGGCTGATCAGATTTTTTTGTCATGTTCATCCGACAGCCTCTAGATGGCAGCAGGGGTTTTGCAAACTTTATTTTTCTGGTTTTCTGAACACGAGAAAAATAAAATTCACGGGCGATTTTTTGACGCCACTTTCAAGATGGCGACGATGGTGGCGTTCCTAGCGGACAACATCGAAAACTACTCGCTTTTAATGATTCATTCTGACAATTTTTTAAATGAGCGTTTCTCAGGCCTGGAGCATAGTAAAGTGATGAAACTTGCTTTAAATGAAAGCTAAAAACTTGGCGCACAATTTGTGTGTAAATTACTCTAGTTTAAGCAAGTTTTTCTGTTTAAATATAGTTCTAAAGTTTTCAATATTACTTTCACTATACCAAAACTGGTTTAAACTAATTTATTTTACAAACAAATTGTGCACCAAGTTTTAAGCTTTCATTTAAAACAAGTTTCATCACTTTACAATGCTCCAGGCCTGAAAAACGCTCATTTAAAAAATTGCAAGAAGGAATCATTAAAAGCAGATAGTTTTCGATGTTGGCCGCTAGGAACGCCACCATCGTCGCCATCTTGTAAGTGGCGTCAAAAAATCGCCCGTAAATTTTATTTTTCTCGTGTTCAGAATACCAGGAAAATAAACTTTGTGGAACTCCTGTCGCCATCTGGCGGTCGTCAAATAAACATGACAATTTTAATTAACTTTAAAATTAAAATTGACCATGTTCCCGTGGTCCTGGAGCAAAAATTCTTTCAGATTTGGAGTCCTCTCGTCGAGTTCTGTCAGAATCTGCAATAAAAATTTTTTGGCCAGATTTTCAAAATCTGCAAGGCTATAGCCTTACAGATTTGGCCGATTTGGCCAAAAATCTGACCTCCCCGTTTTATGGTCCCATTCGACGCAGAACGCTTAGTGGAGTGTCCCTGCGCAAGCGAAACTTCGATAGCTCGAGTACTTCCCGAGATATCCGCATTTGAAGTTCCCGTTTCGGTATCTTGCATTGCATCTACGACGGGCACCACTGACAGCTGTCAGCAGACTGTCTGCCTCGGCCGCCGCTATCGCCGGCGCCACAGTCGCCTCATTTGCCGTACAGACACCGACGAGGACGGTCATGCCGCCGCCGCTGCTGTTGATAACGCCCGCGGGCGCTCTTTGTTGTGATGGCGAAGATCATCACAAGTCTCGCCGAAGATGGTAAGTCCAAGTTCTTTGTTTGTTTCATTTCGTTTCTAATTTCTATTCATCCTTGCAGACACCCTGGCCTTTCTCACTCTTTTGTCTTTCGGATGGCGCCCGCGCCCGCTCCGGGCTGAAGACCATCATCATCATCACCTCCACCGCCAGAGCATCAGTGTCTATGCTGATGCTCTTCATTTTTCCTTCTTTTCTTCCCTTCTCTTTCCTTTCCCGGGCAGCAACCCATGGCCAGCGTGATTAGCACCTGGCCATTCTAACCTTTAGCCTTTTTCCAGCGAGCCCCAGGACCGACGACGACCCGGAGGGATGGCGACCAGGATGGAGGACGACCAGGACCGACGACGACGAGGACCGAGGACGAACGGGATGGACGACCGGGATGGATGGCAACGAGGACGACGACGACGAAAACCGAAAACGAAGACGAAGACGAAGACGAAGACTGAAGACTGAAGACCACGGGGCGAAGAGGCAGGCAACAGGACGGTTGCCCTGCCGAAGAGGCAGTCGACA
>JAALOO010000432.1_pt1 | contig 37753 bp, 25 predicted proteins | sample 7257641 | NCBI WGS metagenome assembly JAALOO01 (sample SAMN14085613, study PRJNA598686) | mite metagenome | biome: ENVO:01001000; feature: ENVO:01001002; material: ENVO:01001226; isolation source: single female mite from University of Michigan culture on fish food culture... ...
AATAATACCAGCAATGGCAATCTACGCGTTGCGAGCAGCTCACTGCGACTTTGTGTTCGTTTATTATGTGCGACTGATTGTTCTGTGAACGAGCGAGGAGGGGAGGAATGGAGGCATATATGGCGCTATGTACAATGTATGGACGACTGAGAAGAAAGGACTGCCTGACTTGGCTAGTAAAGACCAGAAGTAGATCCACCACCACCACCTGCTGCACCTGTTGCACCTGAAGAGGACTGTCTCTGAGCACTGGTGGCTAGCGCCCTGGCCAGGGCCCTCGCCGATGTCTGCCGTGCCCGTTGACGACTCTCGGCAGAGAAGGTCTGCCGTCGTCGTTGGTAGTATAGCAGCCCCAGGAGGACGAAGATGAGCAACAGCAGAACGGTGCTCAGCGCCAGCATTGACCAGGCAAAGGTGCGCAGTCGCGAAACGGAGGTGCGGTCGTAGTAGTAGTGGCCGGCGTTGGTACGCCCACCACTGCTGCCCGAGTGGTGGTCCAGTTTGTCGGAGCTGGGCGGCAGCAGCGGCGGTCGGGCGACGATGGAGGCCGCCGCCGAGTTGGAGACAATGGAGGGCAGGTAGCGTGTCCAGAAGTGCGTCGCAGAGTCGGCGTACCGGTCGGTAGTGGCGCCCACTCCGCCCACTCCGCCGCCGCCAATCAAATAAGTCGTCAGGCGGGGACTGGTGTAGGGCGGCCAGTAGGGCAGGTCGGGTCCGGCGGAGAGCGGGGCAAAGCCGTGCTTGGCAAAGTCAGTCCACAGGGAGAGGACGGTTCGCTGCACCAGCAGGTCTCGGTTGTCGTCCGGTCTTCGTGAGGGAAACTTCAACGCAAACAGGTAGAAGAGCTCGTCACCGTGGCAGACGGCAGAGTTGATGGCGGTTGCGCCAAAGTGCTGCTGTTCACCTGTGCTCACCGAAGTGGACGGTGGCAGTGCAAAGTGGCGATTGAAGGAGTGCCGCTGCTGGTGAGTGGCGCCCGCCAGAATCAGACTGAGCATCGAGTTGCGGCCTCGGTGGCTGAAGACGTACTTGTAGGTGATGTTTGCAAAGGGCAACAGCAAATTGGTCTGACTGCCCAGGGCAACTGCTGGCAACAGGTCACCGAGGGCAGAGGTGACTGGAGAAGAGTGCTGCTGGTAGTGCTGCTGCTGTTGCTGGGGGTGATGGTGGTGACTTGAGGCAGTTGTCGCCGCCGAGTACAGCCGCAGCGTCTCATCAATACAAGCGCCGTAGAGCGCGTCAGTGCTCATCTAGATGGAAATCGGCAAAGTGTCAAGATATGTGTGGGGAAACACTTATGTTCGATGACACTTACATTGACGAATCTCGTCGCCAGATCAGTGTAGTTGCGACCATTCATGAAATTGAAGTACTTGAAGAGAATGTTATTAGCAATGTCACGCTCAATATCGGCGCGATTGCCTTTGAGGTGCACCGAATTGGTGGCCATCGAGCCCATGAAGGCGCTTCTGTCCAGGAGGTTGGCGCGAATGAATCGCGGCAACAACTTTTCCTCGAGGTAAGTGCGCACCGAGCTGCTGTCACCGATAAAGTGCTTCCCCAGAATTACTTTTGGTGATGGTGGCGGCAAAAAGTGAAAGAAAGAAAAGACAGAAAAATAGAATACCATTAGAAAGCTGTCAGTGCAAAAGAAAGTGGATCCTCACGTGGATAGAGAAAGGCCGCCTCATCTCGATTGTAGCCCATCATCAGCGGCACCCGTCGGTAGGCGCCCTGGCTGATGAGCACCTTCGGGTCAGAGGGCACTAGGCGCTGGTCGACGCCGGCAGTACCGGCCACAGGTCCCACCACCTCAATTACCGGCACCATTCGATGCGGAAATTCACCAAAAATCTTGCCCTGCTGCTGCGTGGCCAGAAGTCGCCCTAGTGGCGCCTTCCGCAAACACCTCACCAGCTCGGCGTTGCCCAGTGCCGTCGGACAGCCGGTCCGCGTGGCGACCTCGTGGGCGGCCGTCTCTGGATCAGCTTCCATTGACCAGCTGCACAGTGGTGAGCCACTCTGGGCGATGACTCGGTGAAAGAGGCCAGTGCTAAGTGGCGAGATGAGGTGCAGAAAGGCTGAAGATGCGCCTATAAGCGAGGAGAGCAGAAATGTGTGCAAAATTGAGAGAAAAGGAGAGAGAGAAAAAGATTAGAGTGTGAGTTACAGACTGCTGCACAGAGCAGAGCAGGCAAATCCATCCCTCTCGCACTAATCCTACCTGCGCCCTGGCCAAAGATAGTGACACTGTTTGGATTGCCGCTGAATGACTCAATGTGCGAGTTGACCCATCGAAGAACAGCCAACTGGTCGTACAGTCCCCAGTTGCCCGGGGCGGCCTCATCCCCGGTGCTCAGCCAGCCGAGCACACCTAATCGGTAGTTAAATGTGACCAGAACGACGTCCCAATCGAGCAGTTTTTCGGCGCCGTACAGTGCAGCGTCACCGTTTTCAAATGATTCACCTGGAGAAAGAGGAAGAGGAAGGAAAATGATAGAAAACTAAGCGTCAGCGTCTGAGTAGACAACAGCAAAAATCTAAAAGATGTAGCTAATTAATCAGCAGTCGTGCGTCGATTGTCGTAGGTGGCCAGTGGCTCATAAATCATGCCATCGATCTGCGCCTATGCCTGTTGTGGCTGGTGATTTACACTTTTGACTGCTCACTGATTAATGAAGCACATGAAACGCATGCCACCCAAGCCACCCAAGACACCCAAGCCACTACTTGCCTTGAAAGTAAACCATAACTGGGAAACGTTTTCCGCCCAGTGAAAATTGATTCTGAGAAAAAAATAGACGAAAAAAGAGAAAGTAAGATGATCTGCAAGAAAACGTGACCAAGAAAAAATAGTAGCAGGGATTTCAAATTCCTTGACACCAACCAAAAAAGTAGGTCAGTGCTCGGTTCGGAGCATTAAAGTTGCACCCTCGTTGAGGGCCCTCATAAAAGTTAAAGCACTTCCGCATTGTAGCAGCAGCAAACTGTACCTGATGATCAATGTTGTGCAGTGGCAGAAAGACGTTCAGGTAGAGACAGTCTTCTGCACCGTGAGGAACGCCGTTCATGTCTAGCTGCGGGCAGCAGGACTTGTAGTTCGTGGCGACCAGCGTTTTCGGTGACCACTTTGGATAGGAGACGGGTCTCTGTAGTCGAGGAGAAAAGGGCAGTTAAACACAACAACAAACAGGCACTGTGATAAAATGAAGAGGGGTACCTTGAATCGTCGCTCTCCTGTAGGCGGCAGGGCGTAGGGAATGCCGAGAAATGCGATGGCGGCATTGTTCATCTGCGACTGAATGCGCACGCCGCGCACTCGACCAAGCTCAGTTTGTATTTCGATGTATTGGCACGTGACAGTGTGGAAGAAGAGGAAGGAACAGGTAACATGAAGAAGGAGGGTCGCCAGCAGACGCCCACAACCTGATGGACAGTCAGGCGATGACATCTGACCAGAACTCATCAGTTAGTGTTGGTAGACGGTGACGATGAAGCACAACTGTTCTTGTTCTGCACAACTGAAGCTGAGTTCTGAAACTGCTGCTGCTGCTGCCTCACCAGCTCCTTACTGCCCGACTTTCTCCTCGGCATCGAACTGGTGCAAACAAAAGGTACAAAAAGAAGGAGAGAAAAAAGAAGAGCAGTTTAGTGAAAGTGTCAACGGCAATTGGCAAGCGAACAGACGCAAGAGAAGGCAGTGGCCTGACCAGTGGTCATTCTCGCTCAAACACTACTATTTTAGGTAAACACTTCCTTCCGCTTTCAGAACAGATGTAATAAAGCAGGGACAGCAAATAAATACTCATTTTGAATGTGTTTTTCCACTTGAGACTGAAGAACTCGAATACGATAGCGCCGTCAAGGAGTTGACACTGTCAATATTTGAGCAGTGACGTGACGTACAAGGATCGGAAAGGTTTTTCTTTTCTCTTCCAGCTTTTTTCTTCACTAATTACATCTGTGTCATCTAAATAAGGCGCAATTTCTCTTTTTCTCTCACAAAATCACGTGCAATCGTAGAGAATTCGACGCACGTAGTGCCGAAATGGAATTGCGCACAGCAGCAGCATCGGCAGCAGCAGTTGTGGCCCTGCTTGACCGATTATCGAGTAGCAAGTAGTGCCACAAACAGCATCCCAGCAGTCAATCGTCATTAGCAGCAAGAGCATTATTCAGTGATTAATTGCCGTGTCTACAAGCTTAGCGTCTGCGTCTGTTTGGCTGTGTTTGCAGCCTTGTTTACCACGGCAGGCGTGTGTGGTAATGAGAGTAGAGTGAGTAAAGCATATTGCACGATTGCCAGAAAAGGCATGTGTGGCTAGTACTGGCTGGCCGATTATAGGCCAAGCAGGTACGGTGATTAATGAGTGGACAGATCGATCAGATGATCATCAGAAAGCCAGAGACCACCAGACGGATAACCAAAGTGAGGCCTCTCTGTCATTGCAAAAAGTGCTCAATGGAAGAGTACCAGCGCCACTGTTGGTGCCGGTGATCGATGGCTGACTAGTCTACGGCCGCCTAGTTTGAGTGAACACACACACACGGTCACCAAGTGGAGTATGCACTCGCCAGAACAAGAAGACACTGTTGACATGTTAATTATTCTGGTAACAGCAGCAACTTGTGAGCCAAATTGGTGCCGCTCCATCTGATGTTAGCCATCTAGATGGATTGAAGTAGTGGTGGACATTTAAATTGGTAATTACGATTGGTGATTGCGCGCTCGGGTGGTCGGCGGAGTGAGCTGGCTGGTCGGTTGTGGTTGAGGCAATGATGAAGAGAGAACACGAAGGAGAAAGAAGATAAGGAGGAGGAGGGCGCCCGAAGAAGATGCGGCGACGGCGGCAACCTAGTAGGGACTTTCTTTGACTGCAGAGAAGCCTTCCTGCTTTCGGTGGCACTTTGGCTCTCTTCTTCTTTTTCTTCTTCTTCCCAATATATCACCTGTGTAGGAACAGTACACCGCACATTGACTGGCAGATGAGAGTACGTAGAAGAGAGTAGTAGTCACTGGAAGAGATTAGTGTGGCACTTGTGCACACTGCTGGGCACTGGTAGTCAGAACTCGGTTTGATTGCCGTGGACGCACGTCGGCAAAGTCAATGGAGATGGCCAAGTGACGACTAAGAGAGCGGCACTGTTGCACCTCTTCTCCTTTTGGTTGCTCATGTAGTCAGCCTGGTAGCTTCGACATCGAGCCTCAGCACTCACTGCCAGTCTGTCGTCCTCAGCGGCAGTGGTCGAGAATTTTAATGAATCCTCACCTGCAGCGCAGATATCAGTAAGTGCAGTGGATGCAGTTATCAAAGGAAAGGCTGCAATGCTTTCCACCATAATGGTCTCTCTCTTTCTCCATCATGCTGGTTGACCAGTGTATGTGTATGTGCTGGTGAGCTTCATTAAGCGACGCAGTGTCACCTGTGCCGAAGCCATCGAGAGTATGTGTTTTGCCAAATGTGGTGGACTCAGCCAGTGGACAGTAGCAGCAACAGCGGCAGCAGAAGTAGGCAATTTGGCAGACAAAGGAGCACTGAGTGGCAGAAGACAAAGCCAGTGTCAGTGACTACAACAATGGGGGAGAGTGAGAGAGAGTTAGATGCAGACAGTTGGATGCAGTTTGCGGAAACACAAACGCGCGCGCAAAGACATGAACCGCTTGGGTGGTGGCCATGCATGTTCGAGTATGAATTGTGTAGCCGTGAATTGCGATGTCTGTTTTGTTCGTAACGGTCAGTGGTCACCACCACCACCACATCAGAAGGTAGTGACCATTGCCCTCCTGACCAGATTGCCAGACTAGATTGACTTGCCTTGATTAGATTTCAATCAAGTCGGACGTCCGATTGATTTCAATCACAAAATAGACCGAAACTTTACCGGTGACACCGTTTCCTCGCTGTTCACTGTCGTAGTGGGTCAAGTGCGCTTTAGTGCACAGAATTGTGTCGCTTAGGTTGCTGCTGCTGTTTGAAACAGGCACTAGTGTCCATCATTGTTGGCACAATCACTCAATGATCTGCATATGCAAGCTAGGTGGAACTTTTCCAGTGGGTAAGTGAAGCGTTGCTTCAATAAAAGAAAGAAAGCCGACAGGAGGGAAAGTACAGAAACCGGCAAATCACACACACACATGTACACGCATCCAGGCAAAGTAGCAGAGATCTAAGCTTAAAATGGAGATTTATTGCATTTGTCAAAGGTTAATTTGCGTGACGATGCTTCGGTGATGTACTATGCACGACAGCAAGCATGTTGGGTGACGATGTAAACGTCAGGTGAATGCGTAAACGAGGCTAGAAATATCTAGTTACAACGTCAACAGAAAGTGCATTCATGACACTGACCCAATATTAAACCACTGAAATCATTTCTAACCAAAAGCCACTTGTAGCGCTTTTATGAAATCGAAAATAAGTTTAACATTTAATCTCTACATTAAATGTTGTTATTATTCATAAATAGCTTTCGTTTGGTGCATCTTCAGTACTGTTTGGTGAGAGTATACTTTTCCTAGCCGAAAAAACAGTGCACCAGCACGAAAACAATATGCATCGAGATAATATTCACCTTATTACAGGTAGTAAACAGCACTGAATATGAACTTTGAGTACCCTTAATAAACAATAACAATGACATTAATCAATGATAAAACTTTTAAGTTCAATTCAGCTGAGTTTTTTTTGTAATAAATAAAAGTTTACATTTTTTGGTAAAATGCGCACTAAGGTTGAGTAGATTCTGCTTTTTTAGACTGTTTTTTGTTTAGATACAACTAATTTCTAGTGATTAAAAAATAAACAGAAAAAAATGACGCAATAATTCAATATTTTGAGAACTGAACTAAAAATCGAACATCAATCGCAGCATATAATGACCATGTTTAGGCAAAGAACAGCTCACAACTTTGCATGAATATTATCGGTATGGCAAAACTTTCAGTGTACCTGCTGTACTTTGTCCCATTGCTGCTTGAGCAACTTGTGCTCGCTGCCCCACTCCTTTCAAACGGCTTGCAACTTGATGGAAAAGAAGGTAAAGAAGAAGTGGACCTCCGTGCTTTGATGAAAGTGGACCGCAACTCCTATGCTATCGCCGGTAGTGATGGGGATGACCTGTTGGACCACGACTTTGGTGGCGAGGAGCTGCAGCGCGTGAAGCGTGAAGAGAGCACTCCCGCCAAGGGCTCTACCAAGGACGGAAAGGTCAGTGGCAAAACGGGTGAGCCCGCCCCTTCTCCTGACGATGAATCCGGCGACAACACCATGCTGTACGTGGGCATCGGCGTGGCCGTCATCGTCGTTCTTCTGCTGCTCGGCTGCGTCCTCTACTGCTGCTGCTGCTCGGGCGGCGGCAAGAAGGGCAAGTCCAAGTCCAAGTCGAAGAAAAGCAAGAAGAGTCGCAAGAGCTCAAAGGGCAGCTCGCGCTCCAAGCGCCGCTAAGCTCGGCGGCTCGCTTCCTCTTCCTCTTCTCGATGCGACGCCACCAGCCGCCGCAGCACTTCTAATTCTTCAACTCTGCTGCGCGGCTGCCACTTTCACTGGCTGGTTGGCTTTTTAATTTTTTGTTTTCATCCAATTCGGTGTCCATCTTGGCGCCCAGATTTTACAATTTTGCTTTTTATAGCATATTTTACTTTTTTAAAAAATAAATCTCTTTTAAGGGGGGACTAAGAGCAAGTGATTTTTGCACTATTGAGTACAAAACTAGCAATGTTGTTTAGTAAACACTGTAAGGGATCGTCATCACATCAAGTTCATGTTCACTGGTTTCTCACAGTTTGCTTCAGTTTTTATTGTTTCACCTGCAAAATGCAACAGTCCTGATTGATTTATAACTTTGGCCTGTGAAAGATTGCACTGGTTTGGTTAACCAACACGCACTTAAAATGTGAGATTTTTCCAAGAAACGAAAAAACAGGGCCATAAAGCTGCATTTGGTAATGTTTGTTCAAGAAAGCACGAGGTCTCAAAATGCTCCAAAAAGAAACAGGCTACAGGAACTGGTAACACTGACAAAACGTACATTTAACATTGAACAGTTTTATGACTTGATGCAGATCGACTTTCCTGTGTATTCGCCTGGTAAATTGCACCTTGCTCCAAGAAATGCACTTCAATTTTAAGCCCACACAGTACACACTGCACAACATTGACATTGGTACGTGTAAACAGGAAACGACAAAGGGTTCGAAAGTGCAGAACGTGCTGACAAACAGAAAAAACTTTTCAAAGTCATCAAAAGTGCAAAAAAAGGATGCATGTCCAAAAAGTCCAATTGAGTGTCCTCGAATGTGAGCAGCTTCACGTAAGCCATCTTACAAACGCACTCACCGTAATGATCAATCAATTTTTTACATTTTCAGTACACTGATATCAAGTCAAAGGCCGCAAAATGGACAATGTTGAAAGTGAAAGATATTCAGTGCAACTGTAAAACTTAGTTTACGCACACACATTTAGATTCTAACATCTGTACAAAAACATTTAATGAAGCTACTGCCCCAACAAGTATCAACCAATGTTTTTAGGGAAAAACAAATTGTATGACACTAAAAAGTGCATTTTATTAAAACTTTTTATTAAAAAACAAAATGAGTTTTGAGCTACAGTACACTGTCGGCCAATGTAAATATGTATGCATAACTTTGAATTAGTTTAAGATAAGATGTCGAATATCAAAGAGAGTCGAGCCGAAAGAAAAATGAAACAAGCCGCCAATTAGCTCGTCTCAATGCAGAAGAGAGGCACATTTGCCTGACCGATCAGACAATCGGCAATTATTGCTGTCAAAAAGGGCGACGTTCCGTCGGACTGAGACTAAGACTGAGAATCCCTTGTTGCTCTATCTCTTCACTGGACACAACCAGTCGCGACCGAGCTGCTCTCAATCTTCAGCGCTAAAAGCTGCATCTCCTTCTCTCTTCTTCTTTTCTCTCCCCTGATTTTTTCTTTTGCCGCGCTGTCTTGTTTGTTCTCTCTCCTTTCTCACTTACTCACTCACTTCGGGCGCCACTTCATTAATGAGAGCTGCGCAAGAGAGTAGGAACAAATTGCCATCTCTCTTTTTCTGTCCATCTTGCTCTTGCACTCCTGGATACTGTCCTATAAAAAAAAGTTACCACGTACTGCTCAAGAGAGAAAGAACGCGCGCGCCTTAGATGCTCTCAAAGCTCTCGACAGTGTGTCTCAATGTCAGGTAAAGGCGAGCAATGAGGAACTGAGTGGTGTGCAGTTTATGCAGTTATTCGCTGACGCTCATCAACTGCCGATGATCAATGGTGTGTCTGCTGGCTGACACTCTAGAGGCTCAAATATACCTTTACATGTGTGTGTATGTGTGCCTGATTACCAACTATTAATAATCCATCACCGGCCACACTTGCGACAAGGTCGAAAACGAGTGGCACATTTTTGACTGGTTGAATCTGAAGCTGTTAGCAAAGGAGGAAATATTTTCTCTGGTTTTGTTCATTTTTGCTTTTTGTTTGGTTTTACGGCTACTATGGTTGATCACATATGAAGGAGAAAATCAAAGAGTTTGCAGACAAGATAAATGGAATTGACGTACATCGCACTGGATCATTAGTGATCTTACGTAGTAATTGCTGACATTGGAAAAAACAAAAAGCTTGTGCGTCTTTTGAGGAAAAGTAGAAAACATTACTATTATGAAAAAATCATTTAGATGATGCTCAAGAGCCCAAATCAGAACAAGAAACCACAATAGAAAACATAAAAATTTAAAGTTGCGCATAACTTGGCGCCAGAATCGTTTTTACCTGTTTGAGCCTAAACATCATTTAACTTAACAAAAACAAAATTTTAAATTTTAAACAACACAAAACAATGATTAGCGAATTCCTAAACCGGTTGATAGATAAATTGAGTAGATGCAGCAATCGATATCAAATCTTTATCAAAGGTTGCTTATCTCAATGCACTCAATGCCCCTGGTGAACTAATTGTTAACTTTTGCACAATTGTTGCTTGCAATTTCTCGCTTTTTAGGGGACTTTTCTTTTCCACTTTCACTTTAGGTGTTGCATTCGGGTGAAACGTTACCTAGGCATATGTTTCAATCCGCTTGTTGCTTCAGTAGTCTTCAATTAATGAGCACACACAGAGAAACTTTGCACTGAATTGCCCTGAGTGGATCATCAAAAACAGAATTAAAGCGCAATGAGCGATTAGTGAGCAAGAAGATCATGCGCAATTTAGTGAGCGTCATCTTTGCAAGATTCACCATTGCAGTAGTAGGCTAGTGATGAGCAGTGATGAGGTCAGCTGAGCAGTGGCTTAGTGGTGCCGTGTCAGTGGCGTACAGATTAGTCGATGATTGATATGCCTTCGATTAGTGCTTAGCGATTCAGTGCAAAAGCACCTCAGTGCGGCCAGTGAAGGTGCACACACAGAAAGGTGCCGCCAATCAGTGCAAACACTATGGCAAACAGTGCTGAATAGGTGTAATATTGTAAATGTGTCTGTGTTCTTGCCATAAACACATCTGCTGAAGGTGCTGTGCCAGTGTGGGCAATTGTACGTGACCATCACCAGAACCCTGGAAATGCACGCAGGCAATAGTTCAAAACTACAAAAGACGTCACTGAACATGTGACGGTAGCGGTAGAAGCGACTGTGTGACGTGATGGTGATCAAAAGTCATCTCGATAACGACCATCACAGGTAAGGATCATCCTCATTTCAGACAGTGAAAGTCTAATAAAAGACAAACAATTGAACAGCAAACAACTGCTCACACCTGTTGGCAGAGTAACAGACATGCGTTTCTTAATTGTATGTCTGCACGTGAAAAGAATCCGATACTGCCTAGATGAGCAGTACAATGTCATTTGAAAATGGAGACAAAACTACACTTTGATGTGCCTGCTGAAGGTGACAGAAGGGGATTACACCCTCTGGTTGCGTCCGGTCCCAAGGTGACAGTGCCACTTTGATGATGATGTTGCTAACGAGATCCTCTCAGCAGTTTGTGCATCTTTCAATAAATGCAGCAGTTCATTAAATCAGTGCTCCTATAAGGCACAATAGTGAACTTTTGCTTTAGCGTATAAATCCCACCGAAAATGGTACGGAATGAGGCTAGATGAGGCAGTATCCGGTGTTGTCTTGACTCGTGCCTTGGTGCCAACCACGTATGAATAGTTCAGTGCCAAAAAACGCTGACCATAAAGTCCATTTTGGCGTATCACCGTCAATGGTTGCCATTAATTAGCAGTACAAGCGATCTGCCAAAAAAGAGGAAGGGAGAGGAACAGAACAGAGCAGAAAAAGGCATAAATCACCTGTACTGCGAAGAAGAGTATTGGCGGTCTCAATTGATATGTGCATAGCTAATTGAAACTAATTGTCCATTTGGCAGTATTGCCTTGCTATTCGCACGTAGCTGCGACCGCATCATTTGTTAGGCTGCCTGCTACGACTGCATCGCTTACGTGAACAGAAAGCTCAGTGTTGAACAGTTGATGTAACTAAGCACACTCACTGACATTTGCAGACAGACATCGAAACACATCTCAGTGAGCCCATAGATCGAGAGCGAATTATCAGAAACAAGAGACGAGGGCGACCGTGCGGCGCCTTGTGGGCGATGGCAGATCAATGATTAATTGAAATGTAAACAGACACACAAGCATTGCTAATATAACACGACTTTAGTGCGGGTCTTATTCAAAAATAGATACAACAGTAGAAATTCTACACGCTATCTGATTGCAACAATTTGGTCAATGTTTAAACTTTTCAACTTGTTTTTTTAATTAGAGGTAATATAATTGCCAGATTAAATGAAAACTAAAGTATTTTCATATTAGAGTACATCTTGTAAGAGGCTACTTTCATTTGACTACTGACAGTGAAAAATGCAACTGTTGATTACATGAAGTTCAATTTAATTACACCGACAAAGTTAGTGAACTTCAATTAAGTTATCGAGAAAGAGGCCCATAACTCACGACCATTCTTATTGTGTGGAGCAAAACATATCAAAACAAGTACTAGCAAAAAAGTGCCCCTTATTTTACTCACCAGTTTGCACTTATTTGTGTGGTAGAAAACTGATGTTTGATATATTATTGCTGTGTGATAAAACACAAAAACATTTTAAAAAGCAAACGATAACCTGAAAATTAATCAGGCAATGAAAAAAATTCCCAAGGTTATATATCATTACATTGCAAATTGATTCGAGTTAAAGAGCAAATAACAAATGAGTGAGGCACTCAGTTTGGTCAATTGAAGTAACCAAAATCGGTTCGATTAAAAGAGCAAGCTTTGATCGGCAAGCCCATCATCAGAAACAGAGAAAAAGCCACCATCCATCTACATCTTTGAGTGCTCTCATTTTGCAGTAGACGCACCGTCCCCACTAATGATGCGAAAGATGCTTAATTTCCGTCACTAACTGACAGAGTGTGTGTGCAGGCAGGCAGGCATCAGTGTAGCACTTAATTGCTGCTTCATTGGCCTCTGTGCTACACTGCGGTGGAACCGCCAAGCCACTTAGTAGCACTAATTTGCCTACACAGCACGTCATTAATCGTGCCAGGCTCTATTAGTGGAACTGGCAGTATTGTCACACATAGACATGCACACAAACAACAACCAGCAGCAGCTCAGCACTCGGCACTGCCATCGGGCTCATTTGAGCTTTCTTCTCCTGCTTTTCAAGGCGATGAAGTTTGGCAGTCACAAAAGTTTTCCACTAGCAGAAATCTATCAATCAAACGGCAGCTTCAACATAAAAAATCTCACATGTGGCACTTTTAGGCAGGATAATAACTTCACTTTCGGCGACTAATCAGGGAAAAGACAATCAGCTGCGAAATGCTGTATTATGTGATGTTGGTGATTGCGGCTAGTGGGGATTGTCGGTCAGAAGTGTGTTCTCTGACTGGCTGGGCAGCTGTATCATTGTCACTTAGAAGGAAAGTGCTTAGAGATGAGTTTAGAGGAAGGTTTAATTAGAACTACTGAGAATACTCAATTTAATACTCAAACGGTAAAATTGGGTTTTTATCTGAAAGGAGAGTGCTACACTTTTCAAATATTCCAAATTTCTTATTTTATATTTTTTTCTAGCTAAATAATATTACTATTAGAACTGTGATATACTAGTTTTTGTTCAAATTTAAAAATTTTAAATCATTGTAATTCATCTGATCATCCTTTCTGGTTACATCTTGTCTGAAAAAAGCCTGAAAAACCAAGTACAATCTAAATGAGCCACTGAAAGAGAAGAAGAGATGGAGTCAAGTGGCAAAGGAAGGCAGAGGAAAGCGAAAGTCTTAGCAGAGAAAGGAGCGCGCTCTCCTCTTTCTCTCCTTCTCTTCGACCACTGATATGACTCTGATGGCTGTGATGTGAGGTGGCTAGCGCTTCAACTGGCGCAACAGCAACAGCAGCAGCAGGCTGGACAAGCGCAGCATGTACGTACGTACGATAGCACCGTCTTGAGGAGATGCCGTCGAGAGAAACAAAGTGAACAGGTAGCCAGCAAGGTGGTGGTGAGAGTGCGGTGGTTGTGGCGCCAAGACACACACACAGTTGTGTAGTCAGTTGTGAGGAGCAGTCGTACATCGAAGACCGATCATCGCTGAGAGCTGGGACGCGATGAGACTGTGAAGCAACAGGCGACAGCCATCAACAGTTCAACACTCAAACACACACATACAGCCGATTCAAGAGGAAAGTGTTTAAATTCACCCAAGTCGTGGTCTGGCGAGCTCATTTGACAAAGTGACTTCGAATGGCGTGCAAGGAAATATACGACAACCATCGCACACAGGACAACCGTGCACGGCGCCTATCTCCTCCTCCTACTTTTTCTTCTCCTTTTTCACCTACTTCTTGTTGACTAAATATACCTGCAATCAGTGACTTTGAGCTGAAAAGTCCAACAACAGAAAACTGCACCCGTGACCTGTGAACTGAACCTCACTCGTGACACTAACAAATGATCACAATTTGTAGTGATTATCCTCTTCTTCTACATCACTTTCTGTCTCTGTCAGCACCAGTGATTGTTTTCAAGCATAGCAGGTGACCAATGCACTTCTCCAATTGAGTACCAATTCTTGCATTCAACTCCAATTGAACTCCACATCCTCATCAACATGCTCACCCTGCACTACAACTCCTCCAACGGTTACCCCTCAAACGGGAGTGACAACGGCGGTGGCAGCAACTACCTCGACTACACTACCCTCACCAACATGAGCACCGACCGTCTGAATGAGTCCTCCAAGTCGCCTCTGGTGGGCGGTCACTCCATTGTGGAAGGTGCCGGCAGTGCTGGCTCATCGGCAGGAGACGCCGGTGCCGCCTACGGCTACTTTGAAAGCCTGGAAAACGGCACTGGCGCCAGTGGCTACGGCCACTCGCCAGTGGGCCCTTACTCACAGGCGGGCACCTCAAAGTCGCCCAGCTACGAGTACTCCATGGGCAGTGCTGTCAGTCAGACTGCATCAGCCGTCGCCGATGGCTACAGCACAGCAGCAGAACATGTGACACTTGGGGGTCAGCACAGTCTGCTGCCGCCACCGCTGCACCACTACCAGATCAGCGTCACCATTGGCCCTGGAACCAGCCAGCAGCGAACTCTTCCTGTCATCTACGACCAGATGCAAATTTCCAAAGGTAAGTTTGGAAAAACTTGAATTAATTTTTTTGGCTCGGGAAGTCTGCACTATTGATAGTTGGCTGTCGTCACCTGAGTCATTTTAATACTCAGACGTTTCGAGCACAAGGAAATGAAAAGTAACGCAAAATCGAATCGAATCAAAGCTATCCACTTCTGCCTACTGCAATGTGTAGTCACCGCAGAAGGAGCATGGCAAAGTAAGGCAAGCAGGCAAAGCAAAGAAGGCAATGAGCGGTGCACGCAATTATTAAATTATTGTTAACTACTGTTTGCTCTGTTATTACGGACGACAGCGGACGGCAGCGGCAGCGGACGGGACACATTGTCTTAAGGACAACCGTGTGCCGGTGCGCTAGTGGAGGAGGCAATAAATAGAGCAAGCCCAACCGCTTAGGATCATCACGGTTAAATAGATTGAACGCAAATTGGCGAGAGCGGACAAAACGACTTGCAATCAAATCAATTGCCGCCGAAGTGAACACACACAGACAGACAGAAGCAGGCAGGCACTGATCGAATCTACTTTCCATGTTCACTCGGCATTAGGCGGTATCGTTTCGTGTGTGCTTTCAATCGAGCGGCGCCACTCTCTACTGCACTTTCTCAGCCTCCCTGGGCTCTCTGTCTTTTTGTGGCGGTTTGTTTTCTATTTGACCGCTTGCTTCCTTAACTTGCAGTAGCAAAATTGTCCAGAAAAAGAAGAGGACACGCACGAAAACGGGATGCATTTTTTGTGAACACCGTTTTGCGCTCACTGGAGCACTGTCACTTGGTCAGTTCCGATGCTCAAAGTAGGCGCCTCACTCCTCTCTGACATTTAACTGTTTGAGAAGACTGACTCTAACCTTTATTTTATGAAGTAGTGAATGAGTTGCCAGGCAATAATTCAATTAGGCAATCATAAAACAAACAGACAATCAGTTTTGCAAATTAATCAATTGCATAACCTGTAATTCGTTGCAATGATTCTGTTTTGACTAAATTCTATTTTTTTATCTAAAATATTCGGTTTTCGCTAATACCAAGTTTACATCTAGTACAAACAGACATTTCAGTTTATGCATATTTGGCCGCAGCATGCGCAAGACAACTGTTTTGAGCAAAACTGACGACATTTGGTGGTGAATTGAAAAAAAGAGGAAGATGGGACGAGCAGTAGTGAGCAGCAAGTATAAAATGATGACAATAGAAATGTGCACATGGTCACTGGTTGAGGGAGAGAGGGAGGAAAATGCGTGGCCAGTGACCACTTTACACACTTTGGATTGCTTTGAAGGTTGAGGCAGCTAAAAAGATGCGGCAACTCATGTGCCATCATTCTTTGCCTGCGACCATGCTCACATTGTATCTCATCATGTTCACACATCAGCAATCTGCCCAGTTCAATAGGAGAGTTGAAGAGGTGATGCGCGCATTTAATCAAATCGTGACATGGCGCGGCGACAAAATATGTACTGCCTAATTCGCACAGGACACTTATTTAGCTGTTGCTTGCAAGTCATGATGGCCAATCGACAGCTTACTATTTCGGATGGTAGTGGAGGTCTGTCTGTTCATTGCAGCCCATCACTTTTGTGCTGTACTGTACTGTCTCCCATTCTTGGTTCATCTGAGCGAGTGACTCCTCTACAACGCACCAACGCAGTTAAAGGTGATCAGACAGCTTGCTCCTTTTTTGTTTTGTCAATTTATCTGTTATCCAAGTCTCAAAAACTTTGATTATTGGTCTTAGAGAATCTGATCTTTAAGCAGATAAGAGATAATGAGAAATAGCATTAGAAGAGGCGCTATTAATAACTCAATGTTTGCATAACCACAATAGTAGTCATTGCAACGAATTGCCAGCGTTGAAATCATGTTCACAATGGACTAGTCAATAATTGCCCGATTAGTCTATTCAATTACAACAACAACAGCTGTAACAGTTAGTCCATGACGGATCAATGACAGAGATTTAAAGCATGCATAGGCAAAGTTGCTCGAATTTAGCTTGAAATTGAAAAGGTGGCCAATTCCTTTGAATATGATCATTGTTCAGAGGTGTTTTTTGTACTCGGCAACGAAAGGGAAACCTCCTTAAACTAAATGCTAATTAGTGAACATGAGCACTTAAGAACACATCAAAAGAGGACATGTTATCGACAACAAGTTGACAAGTTTACATGTTTTTGCCAACCCTTTTAGCTCGAACAAGCTTCCCAACATTTTGAACCACTTGTCAAAGCAAAACAAAACGTCCAAGTGTACCATCGAGACTGGTGAATTTCACTTTAGTACATTGAAACGAGGAATCCTTGCTCCAGGTAGGCTTTAGCCGAATAGTCACGCTCAACGTCACTCGCCTCAAGGTTGGCCGCATTCTCGAGTACGACACGAGACGTCCTCCTGCATCAACTTCGCCTGCACAGACACACACAGAGTGCACAAACTGCCTCACTGTCCAGTGTTTTCCAATCGCTCGCTTCTGATCATTAGTGCTAATGACAAGTGAATATTAATATTTAATTATGGGTAATAAGCAGCAATGACCAGTGGCGCCAATGAATAACCACTCTACTACTACTGATGGACGCAATGCTGCTGTTGTTTCTGATGCAACGGTGTTGCGTGGACGATGCCTGTGGCCTGCCAAGACGTTGCAGATGCTGCTGCTAGCGCCACTGCCATGGCTATTCGGTGGCCAGCGATGCGACCACAAAGCTGCTGCGGCTGTCTGTCAGCAGTGAGTGGCCAAATTGAGATATATGCACTGGCGGTGCTAATGAGGGGTTCCGTCGATCAGTGGTGTCGTGGCCGGCGAAAGCTGCCGCAGCCAGCCAGCGCGCCAACGGACTCATGAGCACTCGACATTTGACAGACACATCAACAGTGCTGGTGGTGGTGGTGATGGTGGTGCAGGTCGCTGCAGTGCGAGGAAAACAAACAAGTGGCCACTTGAGGGAGACTCGGCAACATCAGCTAGTCAGCAAGCAGCAAGACAGACGGCCAGCTAGCCAGCAGGTCTGACAGAAAGGAAGACGGTCTCGACTAATTGAATTGCTTGGCGCTGAGCACTCCTGCTGCTGATTAATGGCGTCATTGGCAAAGATACACACACAAACACTGACTTTGACGACAGAGAAGACTAGCTGATGTTCAGATGATGCTGGCCACTGCAGTTGTCATCTTCCTCCCTCTCCTCTTCGTCATCATCGTCGCCATTTCACCAGGTCGTGATCAGTCAGGCAGTAGTAGTACATTTGCGTAGTAGTTCCTCTTCTTGGCACAGTTTTACACACACAGAATTGCCCACTGCAAGTCACTTTCCGTCCGTTCGTCTGTCTGTCTTTCGTTTACTGGCAGGCACATAGGCCACAAATTAACGACTCACGAAGTTTTTGAATGCTTTTGGACTACTTCTTGGAGTAGCGCTGCTTTTTGGTGTACTTTCAGACGCCAACGACTTTGGCAAATGACTTCCGAGCGCCTTCATCTCTCTCTCTTCTCCCTCTGCGACGCGCACAATTAGATAATTCGATGGGCAATCAGATGAGGCTACACTAAACGGAGGTGCTGATGGTCGCCATTCGAGGAAATGGGCGATATATTTAGAGTGATTCAGAGTGGCCGAAGGAGAGAGAGAGAAAAAACTGAAGTGCGCAAAAAAGTGCACAGCACGCGACAGTCATAAACAAAGCCACAGCGCACGAGTTAAAAACACTAATTGCGCAATTGTCACAAAATGCGCCGAGATTTCCACTCATGAAGTCACTTACTAACTGTCTTTCTCTCTTTCTCTTTTATCTATCCATCATCTCCGCAGACACTTACGGCGCCTTTCTCAGCATCATCGAGCAGCCGACCAATCGAATTCGCTACCGCTACCGCAGTGAAAAGGGCTCTCATGGCGGACTAAACGGCGAGAATAGCTCTCAACTGAAGAAGACCTATCCGACGATAAAGGTAAGTGCAACCGTTGGCTGTCCCCTTCTCCGTATCGATCAATTGTTATGGTCAGTCACTAACACACACACACATGCCCACAGGTGGAAAACTACCGCCAGTCATCGGCCATCTACATTCGCGCCAGTCTGGCGACCAATGAAGGCAAGCCGAAGCCTCACGTGCACAAGCTCATGGGACGTCACTGCAGCGAGGATGGCGCCTGTACCTTGCCAGTGGCTGAAAACTTAACTACCATGTAAGTTTCCTCAAAATGAGAGACAGAGTGGCTCAATTAAAAATATGCAAATGACTGACACATCAATTGATAGCTTCCAAAACTTGGGCATTCTCTTCATCGGCAAGAAAGAGGTGCCGGAGATATTGTACAAACGCAAGCTGACCGACTTTCAATCGCGCTACTTTAATCAGTCACTAACTGGTAAGTTCACAAAAAAGGACAGAGTTCACTGTGTTCAGAGCAATGGTGAAAAAAGTGAGCACTTACTTACTGAGATTCAAATCACTGAATACGCAGAAAAAGTCAGGGAAAGTCTGCGCGAGCAGTCGGAGAAGGAAGCAAAAGACATGAACCTGAACTCGGTCAAGATCTGCTTTGAGGCGTTCGTACTGCAGAACGAGGCGCTCTACCCGATTTGCTCACCCGTCTACTCAAGACCGATAGCCAACCAGAGTAAGTGTGACAGCCTAAAAAACATTAGATTAGTTCTGCAGAGCTTGCCATTTATCTGTGTTTTAACAATATTGAATAGAATCACCCGACTCGGGCGAGTTGAAGATCATTCGCATCAACAGATACTGCGGCACTGTGGCAGGTAAGTGTGAGAATGAGGAAGGAAAAAGATGGAGAGAGAGAACAGACAGCTAACTGTTGTGGTGGTGATCACTCTTTGTCTGCTCTCTACTCTACAACAGGCGGCGACGAGGTGTACCTGCTCTGCGAAAAGGTCAACAAGAAGGAAATACGAGTTCGCTTCTTTGAAGTGGACAGCGAGGGCAACCAACAGTGGGAAGCATTCGGCCACTTCAACGAGTCAGACGTGCACCACCAGGTGGCCATCGTCTTCCGCACTCCGCCGTACCGAGATCAAAGCATTGGCAAGCCAACGCAGGTGTACTTGCAGCTGTACCGACAGCGAGACGGCGAGTTCAGCGAGCCGAGAACCTTCATCTACAAGCCAAAGGGCGACACGAGCAGCGACTTCTCTGGCGAGGTCCTCCTCAGCACCAAGTCCGGCCTACAGGAGTGCGTCTTGACGCGCATTCGAATGGAGAATCAGCCGCCCGGGTACAAACGACGCAAGTACAGTCACCAGAATGGGGGCTCCGCAAAGCTGGGTAAAAGTAGCGGCAGTGGTGGAAATGGTGGCGGCGGAGGCGGACGAGGCCATGGCCATGTCGCCTCCGAGAACAGCGCCGGCACATCGGCAGCCGGCACTAGCTACCTGCAACGCAAGGGCGCCAACAAACACTCTCGAGTTCAGGTGAAGGTGCAAAGTGCCCCACAGGAAGTGACCATCAAGACGGAACACGACCAGGAGATGTGTCCGCTGAACAGCAGCAGCACTGTGGTAGCCGGCAACAACAACAACAGCAGCTTCACCGGCGCAGGACAGGGTGGCCATTTGGAGGGCTCATTTTGCCAAGGTAAGTGTTGAGCTGTAACCTTTGACCTGTCGTTAGGCAAATGAGAGAGCTTTAGTGACTGGGAGTATCAAGAAAGGCAGCACAAAGTCTATCATCATTAGTGGTCAGCCGGAGGCGGCAATCTGCATGTATGGTGCGCTGATCTACAATTCACGCTAGCCTCGCAAGCAGATAAGAATGTCCAGTGTGTGTCTGTGGCCTTCACTTGTCACTATTGTTGACGATTACACATGTTTTAACCTGTCTGTCTGCCTGGCCAGTAATAGAGATATCAAGTGGTAGTGCTGCTGCTACTTAAGCTACTACTTAAGCGCAATAGTCTTGGCGATGCAATAGGCAACTATTGAGCAATTCAGGGTCAAATGAAGTGTCGAATGGTGCACACCAGTTAATTAGTATTTTACAGAAAAACAGGCGAGTTTTTTGAAACAAAAATATTCACTTGTTGGTGAGTTCTACTGAAGAGAACAACAAATGCTACTGCTACTACTTCTAAGAATACAATGGCAATTAACGAGGGTAACAGAGGAAGAGTCGATAATAAAGGAGGACAATAAAAGAGCAAGTGATAGATTAAGAAGTGATGCCTAAAAGGAATCAATCAACTGCCGTTTCAAAGGAGACGGAAAAGACATTAGGACATAAAAGAGCTCCGCTGAACAAAGAAGTTCAACAGTTAGTCAGTAGAAAGGGGGCGCAGCAATAAAAAGCAGTAAGGGCGACAGCATTGGTCAGTGGTCAGTGCAGTACGCTTAATTAGCAATTCATGACGAGCAAGAGCAAGAGAGAGAGAGAGAGAGAGAAAGAGTACTGGAAGTGCCTAGTGCAACTGATGTGTGCAGTTGGGTCGCAGATATCGATTCGTGACAAGGCAAATCAATTTCCAATGCTAACACTGAAGTTCACTGAAAGTTCTCTGACTGCTCGTTGGCAGTGCAGAGCTTGGTGGCAGGCAGCTTGTGGTTGCATCGGTGGTGGCGGCGGCAATAGCAATAGAAATAGCAATCATTCTCAATCACATTTCAATGCTCACCTGTGGATGCCCTCGTCTTGGGCAGTGTGGCTATAAAGTGCTAGTGCGTGCCAGCTTTAGCACTGGCCTCTCTTCTCTTCCAGTGCCTTCAATTGCCCATCTATTTACGAATAATTAGACAGGCCAATTAGTGTTTGTGTGGATGAAAGTGATTGAGACAATAGGCGACTGGACAGATCGCTTTCAGGCAACCTGGACTGCTGTGGTTGCTGTTCCTGCCGCTGACCAGTGTTTGTTCTATCACCGAAAAAGAGAAAAAGAAGGGGCACATGAGCTCATGAGCCCCAGTGCGCCGCTGGCTACGGTGTGAGCAGGCAGCAGCACTCTCTTCGATCAGTCAATCATCGATGCGATTCACTGCTAATTATAGTGAGTGGAAGTGCATATACTGATGCTGATGCGCATATAGTTGAGCATCAGTACATTTAATGTACTCATCGAGTGGCGCTGATTAATTCTACTCTAGCAATTGGAAGAAAGAGGTGGAGAGGAGGAGATGATAAACAAACACAGAGGCACCAAAAAGAGTGATGGGAACATCTCTGTTGACTTTTTGACGCAATTACATTTGTAGCAAGACAATGCCTATTCACGTAACGAATTATTATTATTACTACTATTTTGACAACCAAAAAGAATTAGAATGATCTGACACTAGGAACAACCGGGTTTGCGTGCTTTTTTCGTGCATATTAAAAATTCATTGGCTTTCTCTATTACTAACAAAATGTTAGTAATAAAGTTAAACAAAGTTTTTTCCAATGACCAATTGTGAACGGTCATCAGAATCGGCTGAATAGTTTAATTATCGGCCAATGGTCTTTTGATGAACTTGATTGTAATATCTCTCAACGATTAAAAAGGTAGTGATTGATGAAAGTAAGAGTAATCGTGGCGGACATTGCCTTGAGGTCAGTGACAGCAAACTCTCACTGACACCAAGTTTGTCAGATTTAAAAAAAGAGTCATGAGCTCAAGTTCAGCAGGCTAAGGTTTTGCAACACAGAATAGTCGACTGGAAAGGCGTCATTGGGTAGAACTATTTTTGTTATTGAATGTTGTTCAATTATAATTACTGTCGGTCGAAGTGAATGAACAGTGAGAGAAAAAGGGCAAAGAAAACCCAAGTAGTAGTTACCTGGTACAGACGCAATCATTACCATAGTAATCAAAACTGGTGAACTGCTGAGCTTTGACAACAGTGGTGGACTGTACTGACGAAGATAAAGAAAAAGAGAATTTGCACTACTGAAGTAATAAGTGCAAAGTAGACTGACTGCACCTAGTCAGGAGAATGACAGCGTAAATGGTACGATTGATTATCTCTTGCAGATGAAACAAAAATAGACATTAGAATACAAATTACAGTTGCGTTGATTGCACTCAAGTCCTCTTGCAAAAACAACTCTAACCAAACTGAGGGTCATGATCAAGGCCGGTGTTCAATTGTGATTGCAGCGCTAATGACACTGTGCACGTGCACTGGTACCAACACCGCCACTGGGCCGTCAAATTAGCGTCGTTTGAAGATGTCCACACACACAAACACAAACATCGACAATTGGGACCAATTTAGTGCTGTTTGTACAAGGAAGCTGTACAGCAACAGCAGCAGCCCAATTTGGTGCAATCGCACTGACTGTACTTGAGTATTAAGGCTGGGAAAAAACAGTAAATTGGGCCATTAGTCCATGATGATTGCTTGGCAATTGGCACTAGTAGAGAATAGAGTCACATTCGGTGGTGACAACATTTACCATTCATTTCTTTCTTTTACCTTCTTTAAAATAAAGTAAATATTTATCTTGAGAAAAGACACCCAAAAACAACGAGCACTTACTGTTTTAGCAATAAAAACTCTTTAACGCTGAAGCATCGGAAGTGCGGTCAAGTTGTAGTGGTGATAAGAGTGTCTTGAGTGTGTTGACAGAAGTACTGTGACGTAGAGCGGGAGTACAGCACGTGCGTAAGCTAGTGTTAAGTGAATTTTCCGAATGTAGAACTGCCTTTTTGCTCAGCTATCTCCGATCAACTAACCCATCAGTTTTGTCCTCTTTTCCGCAGCTCCACTACCAATAAAGTCATCATTTTCAGTGGCATCTAACAAGTGCTCCACTAGCCACTTCTCCGCTCTGGGACGACCATCGATGGCCAGTGCCTCCCTCTCACTGCCATCGCCCACTTCTCATTCCTGTTCCTCGTCGACGCCGTCGTCTCCCACTTCGGCCACCTCACTGATGCTCTCCACTGCTCTCCAGCAGACAGTGCTGGTCGACCAGACGACGGTGACAAACAGCGGTAATGCTCACAACAACCAGCAGCAGCAACAGCCGCAACATCATCAGCACCAGCATCAGCACAGTGACTCGCTTGACTTTGACCATCTGGACTCGATGTGGACGCCGCCCTCTGAGCCGAGTCCTCCACTCTCTGCGGGTGACTTCTTTCACAGCTTTCTCCCCATGTCCGCAACGCCATCCTCAGCTGCTGCCGCAGCCTCAGTTCACTCGCTGGCCAATGGCCCTCACCAGGCAGTGACTTTTGTCGATCTGAGCAACAACAACATCGACCACCAGCACCACCATCACCACCTCCACCATCACCAGCAGCAACAACAGCAGCAGCAGCACCCACACCTTCAGCATTTGTCAATTGTATCGTTGGACGTGGCTACGGCGCCGTCGATCTCACTATCGCCACCACTGTCCACGCCGTCTCCGAGCATCGTCTCCAGCAACACTTGCACGTCTATTCAACAGCAGCAGCAGCAACAGCAACCGTACTCTGGCTCAATTTGCATGCTTTACTCGTAATCACAATCACCTGCTATTATTATTACAACCACTTGCACTTACTCCTCACTGAATCTCAATGTTAGCCCGAACCTCATTGAAATTCACTGTACACACATTGTAACTTATCACCACTTCACTTGTTAATCAAACGTATTCAATATTCAATAATTACTGTAAATGAGAAAATAAATGTCAATTTTGTTCATAGACACTGGAATGAAGTAAAACAAAAAAAGAAATATTTCTGTGTGAGAATGAATGTGAGAATGGCCAAATGATCATGTTGATCGATTGATTCGGTTTGGAGCAAGTTGGACCTCTGGTCTCTGGTCTGAAACAAGTGGACAAGTGTAAAAGAAAACAAAAACAAAAATAAAAATTGTCACTTTTGTGAAATAGCGTATGGGTATGTGTGTGTGTGTGTGTGTTTGAAAGATGGAGGTGAAGGACAGGTTGGCTGTACAACAGCATTTGGTGGTGCATTGGCACTGAAGTGAAGAGACAGCACAATGAGAGGAAATGAAAACACACACACACACACAGAGGACTTTGGGATACAAGTTGTGGTAGTGGTGATGTGGAGATACAAGAAAGTGATAGAGAACAAGGAATAGTAATGAAAGAATAAGATGACACACGAGGACGAGGGTAGTGAAAGAATATAGACGGGGGGAACATAGAACATGCATTGCACCCTGCACGGCACCAGAAAGCGAAACAGGCGTTGAACAGACAGCACCGGACCGACCTGAATCAACACCAGTGGCACCAGGTGAAGAGGTGTTGAGGTTGGTCACAGGTGCAGCTGCCAGCAACATGGATACAACAAAAATAGCTTTGTGTGAAGAGTTTGAGTGAGTTTGTGTGCAAGAAGAAAAAGAAGTAATAATAATAACATACTTGTAGAGTGTTGATAAAAGTCAACAGTGTCAGTTTCTTAGCAAAGAAAAGTACAACGAGGGGACAAGGCTCAGTCGACAAATTGGACTCGAGTAACACTTGACGTTTGGTTTTGAAGCATTCACATTGTTTCAGTTTTTTCACCTTTCAGGTGACAAGGGTCAGTCTGGTTTCCATTAGGCCATCTTGTGCAACATACGCCTGACTGTCTGAGCAGGCTGTCAAAATCTAATAAACTTGCTTTTTCCGGCCACAAATTCAGCCGTTTTTCAGCGATTCTGCCTGCTGTTGTTCACGTTGCATCTTTGCCACTAGCGCCTCCAAGAGGCGAATTTTTCCTTTCGTATTCTGTAAACAAAACAAGGGATAAAAAAGTGAACACCATTTGAAACTGAAACAGGTGTACCTTGTAGCAGTGATAAACTGAGCTCATGTTGCAGCGATCTTCCTTCTCAACGCGACGTCCCGTCTTTTTGTAGAAGTCATTTTCAAAGGTTCTCAGCACTGAGCGAACGTTGCGCTTCTGCATGCGCATCTCGCGCAGATGCGCCAGCAACTCCTCATAGGACATCTCATGAAAGTTCTTGGTAGTTGTTTGCGCGGTTTGCGTCTCAGTGGCGGCGGCGGCGGCGATCACCGCCGTCTGAGCTGAGCTGTTTGCGATGCTGCTCTTGTTTTCACTATTTTCCTCGGTGCTGCCCTTATCAGGTAGTGCATTACCGTGACTGACGATGACAATGGTTGGACAGTCGACGCTGACTGTGGTGTTGGTGGTGGTGGTGTGGCTCTCCACGAATGAGTACGACAGTGTTTTGTTGCTGTCTTTGCCTTCAACGGTCGCTGTCAGCGTCATCACCTCTTCAGTGCTCTCCGTAATCTGGAAGGATGAAGATCGAGAGTGGCTGGGCGACTTGAAGCTGCACACCTGGTGCTCGATGATGGGCTGCAGCTCAGTGGAAACGTCCTTTCCTCCAGCGCCAATCTTTGAGATCATCCGAGCTGCGTAGCGTTTCACAAGTCGATATCTGAACAACAACAACAAAAACGATTAAAAAAGTTTGAAACCTCAAGTGAGGAAACCAACCTGTCGTAGACCGGTCGAACAATGTCCCGCTCTGCCTTTGAGTCCGGTCGACCGTGCAGCGCCTCAAAGCGCAGTAAAGCCTTCTGCAGGGCCAGCTTTTCGTCGAAAATTTGCTCCGAAGTCATGGCGTCGAGAGACTCCGGCCGCCCTGCGATCACCCGTTTCTCACTGAGCGTATGCTGAATCTCGTCCATCATTTCGCCAATCTTCACCAGCGACTTCTCCTTGGCACTGCCGAAAATGGTGTTGAAGATGTCCTCCGTTGAGAGCGGCTTCGCCGGAACGGTAGAAGTAGGCTCCGGCGTGCAGCCGTACTTGCGGCTGATGTTTGAGCGGGCATTGGCAGAAAGCGAAGAGAGTGCCCCTCCATCAAAGGCTGCTCCATCAATATCTGCTGAGGTGGAGGCCGCAGCAAGTGAAGCTAGCCCTCCGAAAGCGCCATCGGCCTCCTCCCTGCCCGTCTCCATCATCTCCACTTCGTAGTAGTCGATAGTGCGCAGCGAGCCGGTGCGCACATTGAGCAGTGAACTGAGCTCAATCATCAAGGGCCTGGCAAAGGAGGAGGCCATCTTGTGATCGTACGTCGGCTGGTACCCGTTCTCCGTCTCAAAGTCGACGTCAAACTGACGAAGCTTGCGGCGAATCGACTGAAAGCGTTTGTTCCTTGCCCGGTGACCGGGCGCCTTGTTATTGCCGCCAGCTGATGCCGTCAGTTTGGATGGCATCGTTCTCAGAGGACTGTCTTCAGAGAGGGCCATCACCGACTTCCTGGCCATTCCCGCCGCATCGGCGCTGACCGGTGGCGAGGGCGGCATTGCGCAGCCGTCATCCTCCAGCTGACAGCTCAAGTAGCCTCGATAGGCGCTGGGCGAGACTGGTGCCTCCTCGCAGGACATACCACCCGATGCAATGTCTTCCACCGTCCCAATGCCCACTTGCACTGGTCTGTCTGAATCATTGAAGTCTGCTCGTCGCTGCATAAAGTCAAACATCGGGCTGCTCATCGGTGAGTTGTCAAATGTCAGACGTTCACAGGACAGCTGAGGGTGCCCGTCAGAAGAGGACGTGGACTGCGTTGACTTCCACGGTCGATGCAAGTGAGCAGAGTGCATTGCCCTGTTTCCATGTTTCGGATGTGATTGTGGTTGCTGCTGCTGATGTTGTTGCTGTTGCTGTTGCGGATGTCCGTTGGTGTCATTGAGGCTGCTACTGGAGCCAGCCTCATTGCCGCTGAGATTGCTGCTGCAGCTTGAACTACTACTGCTCGGATTGCTGCTGCAGTCGCTGGCGATTGACTTGGACAACGAATCTTCATCTTCATCATCGTCTGAGGTGAAGGTGGCAATGTTCTCGGTGCAGTCGCTGCCACAACTGCCACTGCGGCCCGTCTTTAGGTGGCCACAAAAGAGCTCGCTGGCGGATCCACTGGCGCCTGGGCCTGAGGCGTGGGGGCCACCAGAACCAGCAGCAGCATTGTCGCAGCAGTACAGCTGCATTCGAGGGTCTGAACCGGTAAAGGAGGAGGACTTGTCGGGATTGTCATCAGATGAGGAGAGCAGTCGCTCTGAACAGCGACCAGTGAGCAGCTGAGCACTGCCACCGCCCACTGCATAGCCCACCGAACAAACCGTCGCTCCGGTGGCAGTCGTCGTGGTGTTGTCATCCGTGGAGACGCTGTCACTGCTGTTGGTGATGATAATCTGCGCGTCGGAGGAGAGGCAGCTTGTGAGCAGCTGTTTTCGATCGCTGCCGCCACTTCCACTGCTGCCACCACTTCCACCACCAACGCCCACCTGTGTCACCGTGGTCGTCGTTGTCAGTCCGTCGACGCTGCTAAGCTCAGAGGAGTCGCCGCTGCCGCCGGGCAGTCCGACGGTCATCTCCTCGCCGCCGTTTCCATCTGAATTGCACCTCTCAATGGGCGGCACTAGCTTGGCACTGCCCACTCCGCCCATTGATGAGCTGCCCACTCCTGTGAGAGCGCCGTCGAATGACTGGCACCGTTCGGCGCCGCAGCCGTCGCCGTCAAATGAGGACGCGTCAATGGTCCGATGGCAGTTTTTGCTTTTGTAGTCCTTTCGCTTTCGATCACACTCCAGCATGGCGTCACTGCTCGGTCGTGGCTGTTGCGGTGAATGAAACTGGTGCTGAAGCTGCTCCAGATTGTGCTCGTGACTGCCGCCCCCTGTTTCACTGCCCCCTGGCAACTCCAGCGAACAGCTGCCAAAAGGGCACTCAGCAGACTCACAGGAAATGGCAGAGGAGAGATCTTCTCGAGAGCTCTCCGTTCCGCCCACGGTCTCATTAAAAATGTCGGCAAATTCGGCGATCAGCAGATTGACCACCTCATTGGCGGCCGACTGATCACGCAGGCCTTGGTAACTGTCCGTGCAGACGCGGAAAATGTTGGGCGCAAAGACGATTCCTGTTGAGCAACATAAAGAGACATTTTATAGTTTAAACATGTTATCAAAAAGTGCAAAGTCAACACAAAAGCAAAAAAGCAAAAAGTGATGTGTACCTAAGTTTGAAGACGTCATTCGGTTCTCCTCGTTTCGTTGCGCGATTCGATAGAGGAAGCGAACTAGATAGCGAAGTGTGTAGTAGTTTTCATCTGGTAACTGAGAAACAAGAGCCTTCACGCTTAGCACACAGGTATCGTGATCATTTTTTAGAGCTGGTTGTTTTTCAATTGGTTAGTAGAAGCAAAGTATGGGAAAGAAACATCAGTGTTAGTGAAAAGGTAGAGTTTACTAAGGTAATGGTTACATGGAAAATGCTAGAGAATGCTAATAGTTAAACTACAGCAAGATAGGTAAAAAGCTATACTTACATCGAATGACGTCAACAAACTGCAGTCCATTGGGAATCAACGGCTGCGGCAGCTCTCTGAGAAACTGCTTCAACAGTGCCGCCGCAGAAGCGAGATCACCTTCTGCCTCGAGAGGAGCGTCCCCAGTCGAGTCAAATGAGAACTTCATCTTCTCCACTAGGGTCGCCTTACCGCTGATGCGAAAGAGGCCTTCATGAGATATGCCGCCATTGGATTCAATGTAATTGCACAGTCGTGTGACGATGAAGGGAATCAGACAGGTGCTGCCTGCACCAGGGCCCAGGCCACCGGTGGAGGACGTTGAGGAGGTGGTGGATGAGGAGGAGTTCCCCGAAGAGGGTGATGCACCCATCGAGGAGGACATTGACGAGGGGAAAAAGTCAGCGTCGGTGTGCGAAGAGGAGACGTGATGTGAAAAGTGGCCGCTGCTGGTGGTGGTGGTGTTGTTGGTGGCGTCATTGATGCTGCCGGTACTGCTGCTGTTGCTAGGGGCACTCGTCAAACAGCCTGGACACACCTGCCCGAGAACGTGGGCTGCTTTCTGGTGGGGAACGACAATCTGCTCGGGGTCACGGGCGTACTCCTCCTGATTGTACTGCGGCTGCTGCTGGTGCTGGTGCTGATGATGGTGAGGATGCTGGTGATGGGACAGGGACTCCAGAGAGACGCCAAAGGTTTTCATAGAGGAGGTGGTGGTCGTAGCAGTGGTGGTCGTCGCAGAAATGCTCGTTCCCAATGCCGGCGACGATGAGGGCGATGAGGAAGAAGAGGAAGATGGTGGTGGCATTGTCTTGCAGCAGTGTCCCGATCCACTGCTTCCTCCTCCTCCTCCTCCGGTGCCCTGGTGGTGGTGGTGACCAGTGTGTTGGGAGTTGATGCAGTTTGGCCCGTGCTGAGAAGCATTCCGCCGACGTAGCAGTGGTGAGCTGAGCAGCTTGCGCATCCGCTCAATGCGACTCTCCGGGACAATGTCCAAACTCTATTCAAAAGTAAAAAACCATTACTTTCATTTTTCCAAGTTGATTTATCCTCTAAATTTGTACCTTTGAGTTTGGATTGTACCCATGTTGCATCTCGGTGGAGGAGTTGAGATCATGAGATGTCGTAGAGCAGGTAGCATCGGCGGATGCGCTCGAATTGAAGGAGATGGCCGTGTCCACCGAGGCGGAGATGCGCCGAATTCGGGCTTTCATTCTAGTGCCGCTCATTTGGTGGCCACACAGTGCAATTTGTTGGCCACACTAGACTACACTGTTTGCAATAAGGAAAGGTAAACCTAGTCTGGACAGTCGATCGACATGATGCTGATGAAAGGTGAGGGGTTCGGTTCAGGGCTGCTTCACATGGTAGAACACACATTAAGATTACTGTCAACTCATATTTTCAGCAGATCAAAGTGGCAATACACTGATTCAACGAGAACAAAAAAAAACAATAACAGCAATAACAAGTTGAGATGAGGTTGTACTGGGAGAAGTACACAAGTAAACAAACGAGGACTAGTGAGGACAACTATAGAAGTGAACTGGCAATGCTGACCATGCCATTCGATGCAGTGACCAGAAGACAACAAATGCTGGAGTGCGGGAAGATGAAATGAGTTAGTGCTGTGCTGCTGTTGGCGAGTTGCTGTGCAGCACTGCTGCCCGTCAGTGATCGAGCACTACTGCCTTCGATGGCTCCTGCCTGGTGGCCAGCTGCACTGGTACTCGTGCTAAGCTGCTGCTGCTCGGCACTGCTGATCAAGTGGCAGCCACCGACTCGAGTTCTCTCTTTCTCTTTTTGCCATTCCCGTTCGCTTCTTCATTCATCCTAATTGTGCCTCTCTCTCTTTTTCACTCCACAGTCGTCCCGACTCGTGCGCACGGCAACGGCACACCATACAGCAGACAGCAGTAAGTTGTGGAAGATGAGAGAAAAAGCAACTTTGCAGCCTGTCTCAACTGCACCATTCAGTTGACTTCAACGTAGAGTGTACAGAGGAAGAGAGAGATAGAGAAGCAGGTCCAAACAGCAGCAGCAGTTCACAGTGTCACTGAAACCGTTCCATTTGCCAGTAAAATGTGTGAACCAGCAGAGAAAAAAGTCCTTCCAAAAACAAAACCCCAAACACACGCTGAGAGGAAGAGAGCCAAATCTTGAAATCGATGACGGCAAATAAAGAGAAAAAGTGAGGCAGAAAAAAAAGATCTCTAGCAGGCATTCCAATTGCACTGTCTGCGGCACTGTCTGTCTGCCGATGCTGGTGCTGGTGTTGATGCTAGTGCTTTGGCGGAACCTATTACGTGGGACAGCGTGGGCGAGCTTCGGAGAATTGGCACTACCGTGGCAGCCACTTAGACCGGAGGTTGATTCAGTAAATTGCCACCACACACATACACTACTACCGGTGAGAGTGGGTGAGGTGAGCCAATTCAGACAATTTAATGACGCTGTTTGTTCATTGAAAAAATGAGCAGCCTTTAGAAAAGAGGAGAGGGAGAACTGGAATGTAGTGTTTAGCGAAAGCAACACTCATAAAATCAGACAACGCAGACGACAATAAACAAGCAAGAGTAAAACATTATTGTGTGTGTGTGCGGGTGTGAAAGACAGCGGGTGCCAAATGGCAGTGTAACAAATGTAACAAATGCGGCCAGATAAGGAAGCGAAAACAGAAGAAAAAGAAAGAAAGAAAGAAAGTGTGCACATTGTGAGACGGACAAGCATTCTTATTGTCGCTACAATAGACGCACCGGATATCAGTGTCTTGCCACTAGACACACCATAAAGCATTGAGGGAAGGAGTACACAAAGCTAGACAGTGATTAATTGAGACCAGGGGAATATGCCCGCAGGAGGAGTGCACACCTCGTTCACATTGCCAACACTAATGACAGAATTCAGTCTACTCGTTCATGGATAAAATGACATTAATTTTACTTCAAAATCCCATATAACTTTTAGGAAATAGATCACAGGCAAATCGATGACATCTCAGACACTGACATATAATGGAATCACCAGCTGCGCCAGTAGCTTTCTTCTAGGTTGAAGGCCTATGCACAGATCCTCCCGCGGCACATGCCTGCTAGCCAAACTTAACATTGCCGCTGATAGATGACAGTCAGCTGTGGCCCAGAAAGACCAGCAACACTAGTTCAACTAGTTACCACCAGTGCACAACATTAGCATCAGCAGTGGCAGACAGACACTGACACTTGCCATTGACCGTGTCTTTGATTTCATTACAGTACAGCACAGACGCTAGCTTATTTTGCAGTAGCTTTTACTGTTTCTTGTGTGGTCGTCTAGACCAGTGTCTAGTTCCTAAGTAGGCCTGTGTGGAAAAAGATTGAAGAAGTAGTCGCGCTGTTTCCACCATTGTCCAATTCTTTCAACCAGTCTCAACTTTGCACGTTAATCCGATTGCAACATAAACAGCACAAAACACAGACTAGCAAACACACAGACACACACACACACACACACAAATAAATCTGCCAAAAGTACAGCAAGTTCTGTAAAACGGCGTTTCTTCAAAAACTAAATAAGAACAACTGTGTAAAACTCGAAAAAAAGAATAAAAAGACACACACAAACACACAAACTGTAAGCATCCATTTTTGGTGTTTTGCCCCAAAAGTGGTAATTCCATCGACACGGCAAGTCTCCTTCACAGCAGCGGTTCCAGTGTACACTTTGTTTGCTATTGCAGTACACTACCACTAAAACGCAGCACTCTTTGCTAGAAATTACAGTTAAACTTATTACTGAGTACTGGAAAAGTTGCTGCCTAATCAGAACTTATTCCGCCATCAGTTGCTGCTTCAGCACAATGTCGGCACACTCAGTGCCTGGCACTGAACGTCCGCAGAAGGAGCGCCGGTAGAGGACAAAAAGAGACAGAAACAGTGAATGGGAGGACAAACAACAGTAGAGTAGCAAGTTAATTGATAAAAAGCAGAGCCCCATCGCAAGGCAGACAGGGTACACAGTTCAGCGTGCACAAAGTTAATAATCATTTATCACATCATAATGGCACCGCTTGCCTTGTCGATTATTACTGCAAATAATATTAAAAGCATTACTTGTGTAGAAGAACAGTGCCAGAATAGTGATGACAAACAGAAACAACGAGGGGAAAAGTGTGAGGCCAAGAGAAAGGAAGACAACTGCACCGAAGGCAACCAGACAGTCTCGGCAATTCCTATGAGAACATTCCCTTCAACAGTAATGAATTGTCACCATTGTAGTGCAGCAAAAAAAGTAAAGGTGTGCACTAAGGCTACTATCCACTAGACACCTTACGGCATCACACTTTAAAGTTGCACCAGCACATCCCCCCAGTCAAGAGCGACGTCACAAAAAGGAAAGATAAATGATAGCCAAGCAAATTTAATTTACAGTCGCTTCTGTTACGGCTGTTTACTAACTAAGCAAACAGTCAGCGGCGGTTTTCTGATGAGTTAACTTAGATAAACATATAGAGTGAGACATCTTCACCTTGACTGCCACTACCTCTGCCTGAGCACGTAACGAAGTGTAAAAAAGTTTTTTTTAAAAACTTAAACTGTGAAGTAATACGATTTACCTGTAAAAATGCATTTTATGGCAAAATATTTAAAAACACAGACAAACAAAAATCAATGCCTAGTGGACGATGGGACTTTTATAACTACAAAAAACATTCGATGACAAACAGTGGATGTTTTCCTGCAATGCATTTTACATTCTGAAATAGCAATTGCCTGTCACGCTAGGTTGCCGCTGTCACTGGCACTGGCGCTAGGTAAACTCGTTTGTTTTGCACTTTTCAAACTTTTTACAGCACAATCTCAAGGGAAGAAACCAGGCACAATGCACATAGCACTTTTATTTTCATTGCCATTTTCTTTCTCAAAAAAGCCTAATCGTTTTATTTTTAAAAAGGACAAACAAGTAGAAGCGTCAGTAATGACGACAAATATAAAACGAAAGCAAGTGATGACAAAAAATAGAAAATCTATCGTCTTTTGTTAAAAATAAACTTTTTATAGCCAGGCGACTTCCTGCTTCAGTCAACTCTATACATTGTTAAAAATATTTTTATTTAAATAAACATCTAAAACACTAAAGTCGACAAGCAGAGCATTTAGTACCAAAACACTGATGAGATACACTAAGCAGGAAAACACTGTCACCAGTGCACCTAAACATTACCTGCTTGTTTGTGCGCTAGAAATTACACTCATTAGTAATTGATGATGATGCAAAAGCAAAGTCAGCTATTAACTTCACTCAAACATGCAGTATAAGTAGCAGTAAAAGTATACTTTGCCTAACGGCCTACATTACCAGCAGTGACATTGGCCGTTGCAAATTAGTGCCGTAGTAGTGCAAAGAAAAGTGTCGGTCTGTGCACAAAACCTGGACCGTTCAAATGGTCGCAAACACATGGGTCTTATCTGCTAGTAAAAAGACATTTAAAATATACTTTGGACTGAGTTTCAATGGCGTTCTAATCAGTGGCGCCAAGTTACCGTTTTGCCAATAGCGGAAAAGCAAAGCAGTAAATGGAAATGTTTGCAAGTTAAAACAGGGTGCTTTGATGTTTCCAACGCCACCATTAGAGTAAGCATTTATACTGCTTACCTGACCTAAAGTGACAGAGAAGAAAACAAAAAAAATGAGAATAAAGAAAAGTGAGCTTAAAATGGGCAGACAGTTTGTGCTGCTTCAGTGACGACAATTGCTTTTGTTGCTGTCTCTCGGTTGTAATTAGATTAGCCACAAAGGGACGCCAGCAAGTTGGATAAATTAACATAAAAATGAGAAAAAATGGGTAAAAACCAAGCACGCTGACATGACACGGCCTGACTGCTGATGAACGGGTTTCGTCGTGTCGGTGTTTGTCAATCCCAGTGCAGCCAGTCAGTCATCATTTGTCTCTACCAGCGGCTGTACTGACGATGGAAGGAAACCGAAAACTATTTCGAGTGCATTTCCAACTGCAATTTTTGCCTTTCCTCAGCGTCAAGCAACAAGACAAACACCCATAAGCACCCCACACTTGCCGGCACATTAAGTGCTCAGTGCTAATGCGGCCTCGTTCAATGCGTGGGTATAATAAGCACCAGCAGGAGAGGCAAGAGAAGCAGTAGAAGAGCAGCCATAAATTACCAACAAAAAAACTGACTACCGGAGAAACCAGTAGAACCAGTAGTCAGAAGCAGAACGGTGCTGATTCTAATCTGCGGTGGCGGTAGGCAGTGAAACACAGCGAGTTTGCCTTTTCTTTCTCACTTGACTAGGAGCAAACCGAGCGTTTCCGCGCTAAGTGTTTTCGCCAATTTAGCGCCCACTGAAGCTGTTTGTGCTGTTGTAGTGGTGGCTGCTGTTGTTTGCACTGATTGCAGACAGATCAAAACTACAGTGCTACCATTGTACAGTGGTAGTTTTCTGCCAAAAAATGGCCGGAAGCGATGCAAAAACTGCCATATTTACACCCTACTAGTTGACTGCTAAAAATGTGAAGCTTATGAAAAGGTCGGTTATGTGCAATTGCTTCCCACTACTGCTTTTATTTGAGTCAAAGTTGGGAACAATAGTGAATAGTTGCTTCCCCCCACAGTTCGACACCAATGAAAAATATGTTTTGAAACGAAAATGAAAGAAAAGGAAAAAGTGAAATAAAAGAAGGCTATGCATGAGGAGAGGACCAGTTTATTGCAGCAGCAGCAGCAAATGAAAAGCAAATTAAGTCAGATAAAGTGCAGTGTGCAGGCATCCCCACTGCCTTCTAATTCAAATCAATTTGCGCACTGGCCCAGTGACCGTTAAGCAGCCACAACGGCGGAATGAAACGGAAGACGGGGCAGCCTATTCTTTGTCAATTGCTAAATTGAAATGCAGAAGAGTGAAATGTGAACACTGCTCCACTGACTCGCTGACAATCGTGGCAGTCAGTTGGCAGTGAGAAAGTGCGCAGAGAAGATCTACGGCAAATCGGTGGCCGTGAACTAGCACTGTGCACTAATTGACACTGACATGTAGTTGTTGTATTCGGAGCATCAGTGCAGCAGTATCACCAAGTACTAATGAAAGGGAACAAAACCTTGCGTTGAGTTGTGCAAGTTGTAAACAACAAACACACAACCAACATTAAGCAGCGTTTTTCTTTCCCCAATGTCACTGTTGTTGTTGTTGAAACTAGAAAACAGTCATCAAAAAGCAGAACATTTGAATGGCATTTTTACAATGCAAGGGTATTTCCACCCCCTTTTGCCGGAACCTTCTGCTTGACTGGTAAATCGCTCCACACCACCAGACAACACACACACAGACTCTGGCATAAAGCTAATTAAAATGTTGTCTAAAGCAATCAAAAGAACACGTCTGCGGCCGTCGTTCAGCTGAGGCTTTTTGTTATCTCTCTCTCACTTTCATTTCATTAAATCGGCAATCTGTGGCAGGCAGCCGAATGAAAGAGAAGAAAGCCTTTGCACTGAAAAAGTTTGTCACTGTGGCAGCACCAGGCTTTTCCCTTACACTTTCAGAAACAGACTTTCTCAAAGTTTATTGGCCGAACTGAGAACTGAGACATCATCAAGAGGAAGGATACATCAAAGGCTGCCACAGCTGCACAATCAGCGTTGGCCAATCTGTGGAACACTGAGGGAAAGCATTGTGTGTGTGTGCGTTTAGAAAATGTTCAGGCTTAAATCAGCTCGTCTAGGCACGAAAAGGAGCGGCAGCATCAGCATCGACCAGGGAGCAATCCTTTTTTCATTCTATTCTCTTCTTTTGATTGCCAGCGCGCTTGAGATGAACCCACAGATGCCACTCACACGGCTGACGCTGAAAAAAAGTGTGTGCAACCAAACAGATTCGGCAACAAATCTATTTAATTTCTCATACAGCTCCTCAGCAGCTTAAACTAGAACGAAAAAATTCAATTTTGACTAATAATACTGAACATAAAGAAAGTCGTACTTTCCAAAGCACTGACACAGCCCGACTAAAAGCAAAGTAATGAAACTGCATTAAAATTAGCCTTTTAACAAACTGTGCAAACAGAAACGTTGCAAAAAGAGCACCCAAAGATGAAGGACAGGAGAAAAGTGTACGGCATCACTCGAGAATCTAGAAAGAAGAAAAAGAGTGGCGTGTTTTTCAATAGCAGTGTCGCATTAATTCGCCATTAGCTAAAAAGGAAAGTGGAAAGCAAAAGCAGAAGAACTGCACGGCAGACACCGCCAATCGAGTCAAATTGCAGGCAAATTAATTATTTTGATAGAACCAACAGCGAGCGCAGCTGGCAGTGGGTAAAGACGCTGCTAAAGTCGGTTTGCTGCCTGTCAGGAAATGAAACGAAAGTCAAATGGGAATAAATGACAAAAAGAAAAAACGCAGAACTCCAATGGCCGATGCAGAGAGTTGACAAAAGTGATGACGATGAAAAAGGCCATGTTGGGTGCTTGCTGCTTTCCGAGAAAAACAGAGCGCTTTTTACATTATAACAATTTTGGAGCACAGTCTGTAAAGGCTAACAAGAAAATGTGAAAGCAAAATACAAATAGAGAAAGTTAGTCACATCTTCTAAGACAAATATTGAACTCATAAAAAATTATTTATTTTATCGATTAAAACACAAAAAAAGATGAATGAATACACAATGTGTTGTGGTTCGATTGCAGTGCACAGTTGCCAAATATTGATTCCCTTTCTATGTATTTTCTAATCATAATTAATTATTTAATTAAAAATTGCTGAAAAGATAATGAACAGTATAGTCAGCAGAAAGTCAGGCAATGTCATGCTGGGCAGCAGCAACAAGACAATAGACTTGGAAACTGACGTCTTTTTGTTTTTGGGATGCGCCCCCATTTACAGGT
>JAALOO010000433.1_pt1 | contig 37701 bp, 35 predicted proteins | sample 7257641 | NCBI WGS metagenome assembly JAALOO01 (sample SAMN14085613, study PRJNA598686) | mite metagenome | biome: ENVO:01001000; feature: ENVO:01001002; material: ENVO:01001226; isolation source: single female mite from University of Michigan culture on fish food culture... ...
ACTGCGATAAGCTCCACCCCTTAGCATCATGTGCGAGTTGGCTCGGGCGCTCTACGCTGCACTCGTCTTCTCCCCTCTTCTGCCAGCTCCGGGCTTGGGTTCATGGTCGTACGAGTTCATTCGTGGTCGCCCGGCGCACGCAGCCACCGCGCTCACGCCGCCCTACCGGCCAGCCACCAACTGAAGCAGATTATTTGCCTGTTGTTGTCGACAAAGTCTATCCACTCTCTCTCTCTCCCTTCCATTTGACTTCTACTGGCGTTGTTATATAGCCTCATTGAACATACACAGGCTGCAATGCTGCTGCTGCTGCTATTTGTCTCTTGTAAAATGCGCCAGCGATGCTGTCGTCTAATGGCCAAGTCACAAGCGCGGCATGTTGAACTTGGTCGCGCAAATGTGCTCCGACAGCAGCACTGAGACAAGAGCAGACACGTCCACTTGGGAGCCTTGCACTGCCTTGACTTCTTGGCGGCTCTCCTCGCTCCTAATGGCAAGGATATTTTTATAACTCCAACGGCAGGCTGCTCCTGCAGCACTGCTGCATCGTACAGGCGTAATAATAATCAGCAGATGAATAAGTGCTGCTGCTGCTTTGGTGGTGGCGGCGGCAACGGCTGATGATGCTGCTGGAGCCAAAAGACGAGGACAGTAGCAAGTGCCTAATTACTTTGCATCACTCAGGACGCATGATCGATGGTCGCTTACAGATTTTTTCTGCATCTTTTGAGCAAACGATAGTGCGTCTAGCTTTGCCCACATTCTCATTGCGCCTTTTCGTCGTTCTCGGTAATTGAGACTGATCGATGGCTGTTCTGGTTGTTGTAGTGCCAGCGCTGTTGGTGCAGTACCGCACCAGTGCTAACAAACCAGTGGAAACTGTCTGCTGGCTGATTATTCCGCAAATAAATATGTGTTTCTGGGCAATGAGCAAGCAGCGATTTATGAGCGTCTCACTGGGGAAGACGGCGGAAGAGCTGAACAACCACCCGGCTATCACAAAGCGAAATGGTCGTCAGTGCGGGTGGCACTACTCTCCTCTTTCTTCTTCTGCTGTTTAGGTTTGGAGGTTTGTGGGTTTACGCGTCTGCGGTGAAGCTAAAGAGTGAAAGAGAGCAGGGGAAAGGGAAGGAAAGAGCCGCTGAAATTGGCCGCATCGACTTGGTCTCGCCACTTGCTGCCAATGGGCCAAACAGGAAAGCAGTGCCTGGTTACGCCAGCTTATGAGTGTACCCCTCTTGTCTCTTCCTCTGCACTGAAAATTTTCCAATTTCTATTTTTGGTTAGCTTGCAGATTTTAAATTAGGAATCGAGCAGTTGATCGGCTATCATTAAAGGGAAACGAGCAGTGGAAGTCATTGTCCCAGCAATAATGGCTTCTGTGTCCATTTTCCTTTGTTGGCCATCGCAGTATCCTCTTCGTTCAATTGTCATCTGCACACACAGCGAGCACCACCCGCTGACGCTATGGAGGAGTGATGATCAGAATGGTGTGCTTTTACTGACGCTGCTATCATCCCTCTCTCCCGGTTTCAGCACTGTCTCAGCTCACTCTCTTCATTTCCGATGATGCCGATTTGAAGCCATTTAGGTTTCAAGGTTGCAGCGGGTGGCAATGGCGGTGATCAGTGTAAATGGAGATTGCTCTCACCATCTCAAGTCGGCTCACTGATGGGTGCCCAGGCTTAGTTTATGGGGCTCTTAGCGGAGGACTCTTGCCCCTTTGCACCCCTCGCCTCGTCCATTTCGCCATCTCCATCAGCCCTGGAAGTGTCTTTCGTCCGGTGGGGATAGCTGGTTAGCTGGAATCGCTCCATCTCTCTCTCTTTCTTTCCCTCTCCTTTTCCCCTTGCCTTTTGGTGCACACACGTTCATTTATCTGTCTGGCAGTCTGTCTGGAAACTTGGCGGCTTATTATATTATATATTTTTGGCTACGGTCGCGTCACACTGCGGTTCGGTTATTTCCTCTCACTCACTGTCTGTCTGTCTGTCTGCCTGCCTGCCTGCAGACACTGGCCTTCTTTTCCCGTCTGACTACTTCCCGCCACCAGTTTGGCACATGTTTTCATTTGCACAGACTTTCACCCAGAAAACTTTACGCTTAAATTCTCGTTTTCTACAGAGTTGCAATGCTCAGAGGGTTGTGTAAGAGATTACAGGGCATTTTGGTCTCGCTTCGGTGGCTTCAATCAGTAATTTTCGTTTCCTCACTCACTCAAAATTATACCCTACTTTTGTTGCGTTTGTCCAACTATTGCTGCTAGCTAGTTTAAAAGCAAAAAACTTGTTTACGTGAGCATCTGGGTTTTGATCAAGGGCTTTGTGTACTTACTGTTTGACTGTCTAACTTGCACTTGAATCTAGAAACTGCAAATTGGTTGCATAAATCCAGATAACTAGTAAGCGCGCGTTCACTGTAATCACTTTCCAAGCACCGGTGCTACCCTCATAAAAAAGTTACCGGGTATTTTAGCGTTCTTTTCAAAAAAGTTGTCTGACAACTCTCACTGATGCGGCAATAACAGTCAGTGACAGAAACTGATTTTATGTCTGAAGCATTCATTTCGTGTGCTGCCAAATAAGTTGATGTGTTGTGTTGAGGCAGAACTCCGCCTGCTCTTCAAGAAGCAAGAAACTTCACCTTTAACCTCTAACGAGGGGTGGAAATGAAAACAATGTTAAGAAAACGAAGCTGATGATGATGATGATGCTAAGAGGAAGTGAAAAGTGAACGTTTTCGCAAGAGAACAGCCAACTGGGCCTACTCAGCAACGAGATGCCATGAATGGCAATGAGGGTAGTGGGAGAAAAGTGAAGAAATAGAAGAAGAGCGAAGAATTCTTCGCATGGGAAGAAGAGCTTGCGTAATGGACAATTAACTTGCTCTATCGCTGAATGCGGGCTCGAAGAGACAGAGAGAGATGAGCGGATGGGCTTGGACAGCTATCACTACGACTAGTCAGTTACTTGTCCTTATCACTGCAGCCATGATCCACTGTCTGACTTGCTTCTTCTTCTTCTTATCGCATCATGTGAACTTCTGCACCGTTTTGAAATTGTTTGTTTGTCTTTGTGCAGTAACTGCGCAAGTTGACCTACAACTCTAGCTTGTAAGATTAGCACTGAGGCAGTCACAGCACTACTTGCTCGAACTTCTGCTGTCCTGCTGCTACTGTGAGCGGAACCTCTAAATGTTCGATTGTTTCTCACCGAAATAGATCAACACTGGTTTGAACTATTTTATTTATAGCCGAGACTGGTGATTGCAATCACTGACCCTTCATCATCTTCTGTCAGTGCAACATTTCATAATCGGTTTTTAGTAAACAAAACGGATCGTTATTAGAATCGTTCAGTTGACTCTGTGAGTCTATCAGTTAGCTGTCTTTGTTTTTATTTTACCGTCTGACCACCAGTGCCAATGCAAATGAGAAATGTACTTCGAGACAAGACCGGAACACGGCACAACGTGTCTTGACTTAGTCTGACAGTCTGTTTGGTGTTCTCTCGTTTCTTTCGTTGCCTGGTCTGACTGTGCCGATAATAAGGCGAGTAATGAGCAGACATGGAGGGTCCATTAGCGAGGTGACGGCTTGTGCTTACGTGCTCGCTGCGTCTCACTCTTTCCAAACTCATTTCTTTTGCGAATGACTAACTTGGGCAACCAGGCAGTGGCAGAGCCAGACACAGTCTTGACAACCCTTCAGCATGGGCAGCAAGTAATGATCTTCGTGGTCAGGAACAGTGAGCGGGCCGAGAGAGGAAGACTGCCGGCTGCACAGCTAATTAGCTTTGCTCGCCCGAGGAGACAACTGAGAGCACTCTGTCTCTCTCTCTCTCCTGATCCTTTCCCTCTCGACCAGTGATTAGTGCCACGGTGACCTTTTGGTCTTTTCGGTCAACTACAAGGACACCGGCAAGGCCATTTCTGTGGTTGCTGTGTGGCTATTCCATAGTTACTCTAGCGAAATTCGAGCCATGTTGAGTTTTTGCATTGCTCTCTACCAATCCAAGTAATTGCCTTCATTTTCTTCTAAGAAATTCAATAGGAACACAATTTATTGAATTTTGGTGTCAGTAGCACAAAATTCTTAATACCTATGCGTTGTTTTTTATTTTTTATTACAAATTTTGTTTTGGGTAAGAAGAATAAAAAACACTATGAAATTGTGCACAACTGCCGGAAAAAAGAATCGATTTATGAGCAACCTCAACCTGACATTACTCTAACGTTGCCTTTTTTGTTACTGCTACACTGGTGTTTCCAAAAAGTTGACTTGCACCACACTTCAAGTTCAAGTTCAAAGTGACTGAAAAAAGTGTTCAACTTTCTCTCTTTTTTCTACTAAGACTACTTGAACACTGAAAACTTGCAATAGAAATGGACCCTTCCAGTTACGACCGGTTCACGGAAATGGTTCGGTTGTCCGTTTGGACATGCCATTTGTGCACTCTCACTGGCTGCTTTTGATTTGCAGCAATATCAGCAGCTCAGCTCTCAGCTATCCCTCGCCTTATTGGCACATTGATGAGTGCTTTTCTGCCCTTTATCTCGGTCTCTGTTATATTTATGGCATTAGCCAACTGCTCCTTAGCATAGCCATTTTTTTTGTTTTCCCACTGCAAACTAGGCCAACACAGTTATGCTTCATCACTTCTCACTGCTCTTCTCGCTTTTGTTTTAACTTTTATTGCCGACCATTTTTGTTGCTTTAAAAACCTACTTGAAAGTTGTTTTTAGTGTAATTGCATTTCTTTTAAGCACTTCCTCACAAATACTGCACTCTCAAAGTGGGAAGTTTTTTCTTCTAAAACGCTGACCACTTTGTGCGGTCGTTTATTCGACCCAATTTGTGCTCCTTTCACACTGACTACGTCTTTTCTCTTCCTTTCGGTCAACTTCTAGTGAACTTTGCCCCCTTGCAGTGGTCTAGCTTTTTTTGCTTCTTCCTCTCTAGTCCCCTAGTCCTGTTCCGCATACCGAACGCGCGTCGAGTGCACCAGCCTGGGACTTGCACCGTGCTCTCCATTGCTCGCCGTCTTCATTCTCACTTGTCCTCTCTAGGCCTCTGCGCTCTTCACTTTTATGCGCTTTCATTCCTCCTCGCGAAGACGGAACTAAACATTTGCACATTGCACCTACGTTCTCGTGAGGCAAACAAACGAAACCAGGCCTAATATATTTGCTGCACTTTTCTGTTTGTTCTCTCCTACCTTCTTTCGGCAGTGCTCTCTGTGCTCACTCCAAACGGCACATTCAGTCGTCAGCGAGGCAGTGTTGATTTGATTGTGGGCCTTGAACGCGTTCATTCACACATGAGCTCACTCGCTGCTGCTTCAGTCGATGATTGTGGAGAAGACAGGCAGGCACTGGCGGCACAACTGCAGCATACAGCCAACTGCAAAGGGAACTTTGAGCTGGGGGCAAGCCATCCTTTGCCTTGGCTCAAGCTCGATCATCCTCACTTCACCTCTGCAGTGGTCAGGTGTGACCTGACCTAGTGCAAGGCCATGGTGAGCCAGTGGGGACCTCGTGGCCCCATTCATTCATTCCCCTCGTCCCCCTCCCTTCACTTCTCTGGCGGACACAGTGCATTGTGCTTCCCTGAAAGCAAGTCAGCAGAGAGGTGGTGCTAGTGCTCATGGTGGTAATTGTGCTCTCGGTCCGGCCTGGACCAAAGTAGTCTAAAACTGTCTGCTGTGTGTGTTGGCTGAATGAGCCGGCCGGCACAATTGCCAGCGTCGATTGACTTCCCCTTCGCTCTCTGGCTGGCCGACTGAGAAGGCAATGGGGGCACAGAGACACAGATTCTGCTATGCTAGCGTCTGTTCTCTCTCCCTTGCCCTGTGTGTTACTATTACCGCACTGTAGCAGACAACGGCGCTGCAGCACCGCCAGACTAGCAGAACTCTGTGGTAGTGTCAGTGCGGATCTGCGTACGCAGTCAGTAGCAACCTTGGAGTACAACTCACTACCGCTACGACAGACGAGTCTTCTCGCCTTGCTTTCTGCCTGCTGCCTCCTATGCCAGTATCCTCTCTCTCTCTCTCTCTCTTTCTCTCACCGAACGGCAGCGGCAGTGTGCGGGAACGAGGTTTTAAGTTTTCAGTGTCAATCGGCGTCTCGTCTGAGCAAGATCGCAAGCGTGTGTCTGGTGAAGAGCGCGCGAACAGTGCTCTACTGCAGTCCATTGCGTTTTCAGTGCAACACCGATTGCCATCATCTACTGACAACACACATACATACATACACACACACATTGCCCGTAACGTGTTTACTGTTGGTAATGATACCAGTGGCCAATATACTGTGAATTGCCTCATCATCACCTAATTACTGCCGCACACTACCCCGCACTAGACGGTTCTCTCCCTCTGCGCTCATTCAGTGAATCTTCCCAGTTACTAGTTCCGCTGTGCAGCCTAACCGGCGCTTGTTGCATTCACGCCAATCAATCGATTGCGCCCATTTTGGCGCCATTCTCCTAGTGGTTCCGGTCCTCCTCTTTTTTCAAGTTGAATTGTTTGCGCACATTATCACACATATACCAGTTGACAGTGCTGACCACCGCCATGACAACAACTCTGATGATACAGTCGGTTGTACCGACGCCGCCTCGACCGCCCTCTCTCGAGTCCTCACACCCGTCGGTGCACCACCACAGCTTGACACCGTCGAAGATGACCGCCGCTGCAGTGAGCACTTCCGCTGAAGCCAGTGCTGGCGCCACTGCACAGGTGAAGGTGGACTCCTCCACCACAGTGCTCGGCTCCTCGGCCGCCAATCGTATTCACCTGGTGAGCCGGCAGTGGACACCGGAAGAGAGCCCCAGTTCGCAGGGAGCAGTGGCGACAAGTAGCAGCGGCAATTTGATGATCACCTCCCCTCGACACTCGCTGGCATCGCCCAGCTGCACCTCCATCTCTTCATCCGCCTCCTCTACCATCTCCTCCTCCTCCTCCTCATCGCCACCGATGTCTTCTTCTTCGCCCTCTTCCTCCAATTCTCCCTCTCATGTGCCGCACCTACTGCGCGCCACCTCATCGCCACCATTTGCCCCCTCTTCACGTCACTCGCCCTCCCACCCGAAACTGTCCTCCTCTTCGGACTCCACCTCCATCTCTTCCGCCTACTCGGAAGAGTCGACCACGATGACGGATGAAGATGACATTGTGCTCGACCTCAGTATGCCCAGTCGGAAGCGATCATACTCACCGGAACTGAGCAGTTCAGAGGAGAACAGCGGCTGTGAAGACCAGCGACGCATCACCCGCACCTCGTCATCTTCCTCTTCTGGCTCGGCAGCCGCTTCCGCCGGTGGTGGCGGTGGTCCCCCAGGGGCAAACAAGCCAAGCTACAAGAAGACACTGATCAAGCGATATTGTAAGTGCTCTCTCTTACAGTCCCCTTACATAATCTCCCATTTCGTGGATAGTTTAAACTTGTCATGACGAGCTTGTGTCTGTCTGAGTTAGAGGGCGTTTGCGTGGACGGACGACCGTTGTGTTTGTGATGTGCTTTGATGTGCTTCACTTTGCACAGGGGAAACTTGACCCAGCGCAGTGGTGGTTTGCGCGCCATTTGATCACTTCCTCGCTCAGTGTCAGCGTCTTTCCTTATCGGTGGCCTAATTGGGTTGCCTCGGTGTGCCTTCCTTCAGTTAGTCTGTCTGTCTGTCTGTCTGTCAGTCAGCCGCAGCAGCACATCACCACACAGACGCCGTTGACCTTGTTTTGAATTTCTCTCGTGCTCGGTGATCGTCACTGGCCACATACTCGTTCGCATTCATCACATTCGACGTTTTCTGTTTCTTCCATGCCTAGCTTTGCTGTATTCACACACTGACTTAGTGCGAGAGAGAAAGACATAGAAATATACACTGCAAAAAGTAGAGAAGGAGACACATACTCACTTACTTACTCACTTGCCACACCGTTTCAGTCGATCTCGATTTTGTTTTCTTCTTTGGACTTTGTGTCCGAGTTCAGTCGCCGCGCCAGAGAGCGCAGACCTCAATCTGTGTCAATGGCAAGTCTTGGCGCAGAGGATAATGAACAACAAAATGCACTGGCGCCCGAGATGGAAGAGAAAAGAAAAGAGAAAGAGAAAGAGAGAAAAGAAACATCGCCTGTTGTCGCTTGACACTACTGTAGCAGAATAGATCGAGGTCAAGCTCACCGAAGGAGCGAGTAAGTGAGAGACTTACAGGTCGCTTTGACCCCTTCTCGCCTTCTTCGGCGCTCAGCAGCTGACCTTAACCCGTTTGACTCTTTTCTCTGCATGGCGCCCACTTCTCAGCCCGTATCAGTGCACCGCTGTCAGACGGCTTTTTTCCTGTCGCCACTCGCTCAAGACGGCGACTGATAAACTTGACCCGGACCTAGTGTTATGATTCGTGCTCTCTCTCTCTCTCTTTTCTCTCTTTCCCTTCCGATCTCCTTTTCTTGTTCTTCACGTCTCTCCTCTTTCTCTCAATTGGTGGTGCCCCCTCAAGTTCGCCTGCTCTTCTATTTATAATTTTTCAGTTATATTGTTATTACTCCTTCTCTTTTCCCTTCTTTCAGCCGTTATCACGTTTAAATCTGTTGTTTGTGTATGTTTAGCTGGTGGCGAAGCGGCTAAAAGCACAGTTAAATATAGCTCAAAGTGACTAGAGCTGCAGAAACAGCGAGAGAGAGGATGACTTTTTTCAGTACACTGCTTTCAGTTATGGAAATTATAGAAGAGTTTCCAGCGGATGATGATCGAAAAAGCCAAGTTAAGGCACACGATCAACAGGCGAGAGAAAAAAGAGGTGCAAAGGAGACCTTGAAAGGGCTTCTTCCTTAGATTTCCCCATATCAAACAAGTGTCTCCCAAGTTTAAACTGTGTGTTTGCATTTTCGTTACCAAAATCGACCGGTCTCAAATTGGCACACGACACGAGCATGTTTTTTCCGCCTTTTGCTCTCAATCTGCAGCAGGCAGCTCTACAATCAGCACTTGCCTGGTGAACGCCATTGCCAGCCATTGGAGCTAGTCCAACAGGCGAATGTGTTCATCAGACAGACAGGCTGCCACTACTGTACAGTAGTCAGGGAAGGATATTACCTTAGCTAAGCAACTTTTAGTGCAGCCACTCTCGGCAGCCACTTTTCGGGGGCTTAGTTCCTGGTTCCAGAGAGCGCATTGCCAGCCAAGCATGCGAGGCGGCAGATAAACTCAATTGATATGGTCACGGCTTGTGCAATGCTCTAGCTCAGAGTCGGTGCAGCACCAGCAGCAACACCAGCAGTAGCAACAACAACATCAGCAAGAGAGAGAGAGAGACAGCAATTGTCGTCGGTGTGGTACGGCAGCCAACTGTACGACAGCGTCTCAGTTTCGACCACTGACTGTGTCATGTGATGGATGCAGCGGCAGCATTTTCAGCATCAGCACTGTATCCGCCGGCGTAGCCAGGCAGTTAGCACGAGCACCGTTGTCAGACGGCGCCTCTCGGCTTGCGCGCACTTGCGCCGCCGCCGCTTATCACGATTCAATGTCAAGGTTCGTAGTCGTCGACGACGTCGTTGCAGAGAGTGAGAGAGCAGCGAGGCACTGTCTGCAGACTGTTGCACTGCGATGACGTGCATGGCCACTTTCTTCTTCTTCTTCTTTTTCTTCTTCCTTTTATCCTTCTCTTTCTCCTTCTCCTCCTACTACTGCTGCTGCTGTCAGCACCACCACTACCACTTCTTTCCTCTCTTGCTCACCTGTACTGCCCACCTTCGTACAGTGGTCGCCTCCGCTGTACAGCGCTGGCTCTCTCCTAGCCAATTGTTGCATTGCGTATTACCGCACAGCGTCTTCTATGTTCATCTATTCATCGTTTCTTTCCTTCTTTCCTTCTGCCTTTTCTCCTCTCATTACACTTGCTCATTACTTCATCGCACTCTTTATCGCCTCACTGCATCGTTTCCCATTTGTTGTTTACCACTTGCTGGCATTTCCTCCATCGAGCGCGCTTCACCTGCTGCTCACGAGGAGTTGGGTTTCCACTCCTGAAGCGCTGCTGCTGCTTTCGGGGAACCCTGGAAGTAGAAGTGGTCGCCAGAGAAGTGGCGGCGCCATTTACTGGTGCTATGTGCTCACACACACAGAGCGAACCTTCAGGGAGATTTGCCAGCGCCTCTTCGCTGCTGCAGGAACTACTCTGGATGCTGCCGATTGTCGTTAGCAGTGCTAATTTCCTTCTTGGCATTTCATCGTCTTCTTCTCATTGCTCGGCAAACATCGCTGGCAAGCTGGGCAAACTTTCCTTCCTCCTTTGGCCGCCGCCTGCAACACCAGCACCAGCGGCAAATCGCAACCAAAGCGATCACCTCAGCAATGACTACCCGTACCTGCACTCTTTTGGTGTAAGGCAAGGAGAGTTATACACGCATTTTCCTGTACAGCAGCAGGAAGGCAGAGGGGGCAACGTTGATTGATGGCCTGCTGCGCATCTCCCACTGCCTCACTAGGAATTCTCTCTCTCTCTCTCTCTCTCTCTCTCTCTCGCTGTAGCTATTTTTCTTTCTCGTTAGGAAAAAAGGAGATGACGAATTTTTTTTGGCAAAACTCACTTACGCGTGATTACACGGAGCTTTCTTGCGATCTACGTCGTTTCTGTTCCTTATTTTGTAGCCAGTGGCGCACAGCCGGCTTATCGCCCTGAAGCATCATCCTTTTCACTACTACGCCTGGAAGACAGAGGTAGTACCTCAAGGTGACTGTGGTGCAAATGAACATCATCTTCATGCTGATGTTCAACATGAAGATGATGTCAGATTTGCCACTGGCAGACAGCAATTCGCCTAGTGGTTGGGGTGACACTCGAGGAGCAGTTGACATTAGGACGAGAAAATTGGTCAGTGTGTATTGATGTTGATGATTCACAGTGGGCTCACCACCACCAGCTACTGCAGGGTGCATTAGAGCTGCATTACCAGTGCACTGTCGTTAATGATGGCACGGCAGTGAACACATCAAAGTCAAGGCGCCACAAGTGTGCTGCCTGACTGCTTGCAGAGCTGCAACCTCTTTGCCTTTTTTCAGGCAACTTTTCCTTGCTGGCTCATTTCACCGACAACAACAGCCCAATTCGGCCACTTCTTTCCTCCTCCTCCTCCTCATTATTATTACGTGAGCCAGTCACCCTGTCTTCATCCAGTCTCTCTCTCTATCCCTCCACTTGATTCATTCTCCCATCCACATCATGACGGTGGTGGAGATGTGTTGCTGCTGCCGCTGCCGCTGATCACCACCGACAGACATCAGTGCACTGTCTTCGGGGTAGGTGTAGAGCAGTAGCCTGCAAAGAAGAAGTGCCACCACTGATGACTGGTTTGCTAAGTTGCCAGCCATTACTGTTCCTGGACACCGTTTCCTCAGCCAAGTCACTTCTGGACCACATCTGCAGGCAGCTCCAGCAATAGAACTGCACTATTACCGCATGACGATGACGCCAAGCAATGGTCGCTCCTGTGGCGGCTCTCTATCGCATTGCCATTGTCTGCCTCTCTTCTCTCTTTCTCGTTAGTCTGTTCTGGTTGCTGCAGCAGCAGCTTCACTTGATCGCATCTACTGCACACTGACAGTGTCCGACCGCACAGACAGAGTCACAAGCGCTAGCTATATCGAGCCTGCTAAAAGAGAGAAAGAGAGCGAGCGAGCGAGCGTACACGCGGCGGCCTTGACGACAAAGTTCCGGTGGCATCGACCCATCTCAAGGAAAAACTCGCTTTTCTGCTGCCAACAGTGGCGCTCTTCCTCCGCGCCGCCAGCAGCTACTACAGCTCGCTCCCTACTCCCCCACCTCTTCATGCTGGCAGTATCATCGGGGCAGTTAGGCGGTGGTGGTGGTGGTGGTGGTGGTGGTGGTGGGGCTGGCTGCCTATCACCCGGCGCACACTTTCCCCGAGCATCATCATCATCGCTCTGTCTTAAGTCTCTTTCTTTCCTCCTTTCACATTGCACAGTGCTCGCATTCCTGCCAATTGAGTTGACTGCAATTCCTCCTTTCTTTCTTCTTCTTCTTCTTCTCACTCGACCAGGACCACAACCGGTCGCAGAATAGTGGAAGAGAGGGGGCAGGAGCACATTATCTCGTCCAGTGAACAACAGTGCACTGTCCGACACTGTGCACACTGCTCACATCCGCAACTACCTCTACTCATTAGGAGAAATGCGCTCAGTGTGTTGTGAATTGCCCGACTGCCTGGCTTCCATTTTCCCCTGACACCGAGAGGCTGACGATCTGAGTTCCGGGCACGATGAGGTCGCGTGGACTCTTCCGTGCGAGACACTGCGCTTGTGCCCCTGGCACCGCTTCTCTGTCTTTCACTTTCAGTTTGCAGACAGACAACTGTATACTGTGTGTAAGTTGCCTTACATGCAACTGCAGCTCAACGTAAACCGTTGCCGGTGCCCACTGAAGCACCACGAACCGGTGACTTTGCTCACTTTCTGGCAGGCTTTTGTGCGGTTGTTATTGTGTGACGACTGTCTGTTCATGTGATCTTCATCATCAATGGGTGAAGTGAATGGGTGAAGAGGAAGAAAGAAAGAGAGAGAGAGGCATGAAGCCAGAAGTAGAGTGCCACCACTACCAGCACCGCAAACGCAAACATCACCCAAACACTACCAACACCACAAAGAGCTACAGTGGTTGGTGTTTGTAGCAACGAACCGTAGAGGCAGCAACAGCTTTCTCTTTCTGTCTGTTCGTTTGCCTCTGCTTGTATTGCATCGCTTGGCAAGTGCACTGTAATGCCAACTTTGCATGACGAGCACTTTCCGGAAATGGATCCTCGTACGAGTAGGGCTTGTCTTACGATTCCTGGCCACGTTTGACATTGAATGCGTCTGGCAGCACTAACACTGCTGAGCACCATCAGTGCCAGTGCCAGCGCTAGAGGAAGCGAGTGGCGGAAAGCCCCGTCGGTGAATGAAAGCCGCCGGGATGCCCCTTAGCTGTCGATTTCAAGTTCAATGCAGCCGTTAGTGGCCACACTGCCACTTCTAATGCTGCTCACTGCTGAGCTGCCTGTGCGCTCTACTGCGAGGAGAGAGAATTCTCGCCCTAACTCTCACTCTCACTCTCGTTCTCCTTCCTGGCACTGAAGCTTCCGGCCATAGGGGCACATTTGAAGGAGGGGGAACTCTCCTCTGAACGCACTTCTTAATTAGCTGTTTTGCCAATCAATAAGAAAGCAGGAGCGAGCGATGCAACGCGAGGACTAGTGAAATGCTCCAGAAGAAGCTAGAGCATAGAAGGGATCGGCGTAATTAGGCTGAAATAAGAGAGAAGTTTGGGTAAGTTTAGGAGCCGCTATCATCCGGGGGCAGCGTATCAGCTCTGTCCTACTACTACTACTACTACCACTACTGGCACCAGCAACTAACCGCCTGACAGTAAGTCTCCACCAGTGGAGGGGTGAAATTGATGGATGAGACTCGCCAGAGGGATTCACAACTGTGAGCTCAAGGCAGCAGAATTCTGTTCCGGTCGAGTGCCTCGCTGGAATATTATTTGGACTGCTCCACACTGAAGGGCACAGAGTCAGACGGAGGCGAGGGTGAGCCGGAAAATAGTGGCGAACGTGAAAAAAGTGGGAGAGAGAGAGAGATGGAATTTGGAGGCCAACGATCTAGAGATGGCTGCTTCTTTGTTTTTTCCTGCTCTTTGGCGGCCGCAACTTTGCGCGTCCTTCAACTTTTGTCCGTTTTATTGCCACTTATGTCGGCCTGGAACGGGCCTAAGAGTAATTTCAAACGCCGAGATATGCAGAGATGACTGAGATGCCTGCCTTGGACGTGTGGCCAGTGAACTTTGGTCAGTGGGTAAGCACGCGACCAGAGGTGGCATTCCCGGCTGCAGTTGCGGACACGCGCTCCAGCGTTCCACCAGTTTCAGCTGGGACCTCGGTCGTGACTTTGACTTTGAACTGCACAGCACAGCGCTACATCGTGTTTTCTTTTTCAGCTGAATCCTGTCTCTCTCTCTCGTTTTCCATTTATCCTCCTTTTCAGCTGTGCAGCAGCAGCAGCCAGCGAGGAGATGAGCGAATGGTGGACACGCAAGCTGATCGTTTGTGCCTGACTGCCGCCACTGCTGCCCTTTTGTCTCCTCGTTCAGTGTGTTGGAGCAGCTGCCCTACTGCGTAAAGTGTGACACCAGGCAGGCTGTGTCACCATTTCGGCTGTGTCACTTTCACTTTTCCCCCATTTGATTGTTTGCCTCCACTCTTCTGTGCACGTTCCCTCTCTCTCTCTCTGCCGCCTATTTTTCCTGTCCAGGAAAAGATCTACCAACGACTGCTGCTGCTGCAGTCGACAGGGCACACTGACGATATGTCTGCCTGCAGTGCAGTGTTTGTTCTCCCTGTCTACTACTCCTGCTGCAGCAGTGTCTGCCTCTGTCACTCGGTGCTATGATTTGCTCCGATTTAGGAGACACAGTTACGGCGACGACAACGTCGACGAGGAGGGGAGGAGGAGGAGGAGGAAAACAGGAATAGACGCAGCCAGCGACACGAGATGCTATGACCTCAATTCGGGCGAGCTGCTTTGAGGTCAGCGGGCTGACTGGCGCGCCGCTTGCCGATCTGCGTTCTCTTTCTTTCCTTTTTTTCTCCACTGAAGTAGTCCCTAATGACAGTGGCCTTGAACGGTCTCTTGTTGTTCTTCTCATCTTTCTCTTTCATTTGAAGGTCTTGCAGATTAGTATGTGCATGTTCGGGTTCAAGGAGATTGCCTCACATCGGAATGAGGATGAGATGCTGCGCCGCTGCAACTTATGCTTCCAAGTAGGCTTTAGCTTTTCAGCGCTCTGATCGTTGTCGCACTTGGTGAAGTCGATCAGCAGTGTGTGACACTTCCCCAGAAGTGATTGAAAGAGACCCTGGTGTAGTGTCTGCTTTGTGATTTCCATTCGATAACGGCTTCCAAAATAGACCACATGTCGGCTCGGTGTCTGGACGGGTGGCCAGACTGCTGCAGTCGGTTCCTGTAGCCAGTGTCTGTCCCCGAAGAGGCAAGCAACTGCTACACTTAAAAGTTAGATGTCGGAGGCTGCTCACTGCTCATTACTCACTCACTCTGATGCACTGTTTGGTTTACGATTTCATTTCCTACTGGGAGAGCAAACACTACACCACCATCATCTCCTAATCTGATGATGCAGTCTGTTTCCCCCTCCCCTCCCCTACGCTGCTCTACTGCTCCCAAGACTGTCGTCTCTATTTTCATACTGCCAAAAATGCAATCACTGGTTATCATTTTCCGGCTTTGATCAGCGTAGATTTGGGGGCTGAACGGCTGCTCTTTTCTGGTGCAGCCTGAGGCCTCTCTCACTTCAAGGTCTGCCTAAAAATGAAACTTTGCTTAGCTATGCAAAAATATTCTCTACGCTACTGCAATGCACACTGCGAAATATACGACTGCCATTTTTCTAACGACATTGAAAATAACCATCTTGTTTCCATTTCTTTTCTCTACTTCTAGTCGATGGCTGCGAGCCAAGCTCTAGTGAACACAGCACCACCTCATCCTCTTCCTCTTCGGTCAGTGTCAGCAACAACTCCTCCTCCGGTCTGACCAGCAAACAGCAGATCCTCGGGCCCTCTGGCAATCTACTGCAGAACATTCTCCAGCAGCAGGCACAGTCGCAACAGTCACGAGCGTCGGCCTACTCGCCCGGAGGTCAAGTGGTGGTCCACCGAGGGGGCGCCTCTTCCGGCGTCGTCAGCAGCTCCGCCTCGGGAGTCACATCCAGCGGAGTGGCCAATGGCGCACCGGGCACCAACGCCACCAACACCACCAACAGTTCACCACTGCCACCGTCGCCGGCAGACTCGGGCGTCAGTGACGTGGACTCGCACTACAGTTCCAATGATGAAGCACAGCAGCAACTAAATGGTCAATATGGATTCTTCTACCAGCAACGACAAGCGGCCGCTGCCGCCGCTGCAGCAGCCGCCGCCGCCGCCGCTGCCGCCGTAGCTGCGGCTGGAGGAGCCGTCAACGGTTCCAATACCTCTTCATGTAAGTGTTGTGCCAATGCCTCTCAAGATCAACGCTTTCCATTTTAAAGTCACAAAGACAACTGTACCTAACCTCTGAAAAAGAGGGCAGTTTTGGCGTCTTTCACTTCCGGAACTGTGCAGTTCCGTTTCTCGTTACTGCGCGCTCACTGCAGTCAACGTGGTGCATGAACTGTTTAATTAGCGTCCACAGAGAAGCCGGCTGTGTGTTTTGTCTACCGACGCCCAGCTCATTACGAATTCTTGGCCATATTGAGGCGAGGAAAGGCAAAACTTTGTGCCGCCACTCCACACTGGCCGCTCTCTTCTCTCTCCGCTAATGTCCTCCATGCTTTTCGCCGCTCTGTTCTCTGTTCTTTGCAGTGCACTCTGTCGCTGTACTTCCGTTCCAGACGCTGCTCTCGGACGCGGATAGACAGACAGAGTGAGACGGCGATAGAGACAAGGGGAGAGAAAGGGGCAGGGGAAAGTGTTCTGCTGCGGCGCCAATGAGATATAATGAAATGTGGCCGAAACAAATAGTCTATTGCACCAGAAAGAGCGAGAATCACCCACGCAAAAGGCACTGTTCCGTTTTTCTCGGAACAACAACATTTATCACAATGCAATGCCTTGCGTGGAAGATACTGCCATTAGAGGAATATACTATACTGTGTCAGGTTAGATTGAAAAAGTAAGTCGACAATCACTGGAAGACAATGGGGTGATGCACTGTGCATGTCAATGTCGTTACTAATATCGCCAGTAGAGGCAACGATCGCGACGACGTTGTTGAGGACTCACTCATGGTGGATGAGCAGGCAGAGTTGACAGCTGCAGTGGTGATAGGCGGGAGGCACCAAGCCTACCACCGTTAGCAGTGTCTGTACAGCGTGATTTGCGATGTCACCCACTTTGCAAGCTCACTCTTCTAATTTCCTCCTTGCTGCTATTTGTGTCTTACTACCCCCGTTTGCTTGCTGAAGATTATGTCGAGAGGGGCGGAGGAGAGGGGTGAAGACAGACGCTGACGTCCGCTCTCTGCATTCTCTGCCTGCCCTCAACAATTGACGGTCGGTGCTTGGCCCACTCAATGCCCGTGCACTGCACTGAAAGTAGCCGATTGGACTGCGCGCACCCCGAATGCTGTAGCATGTCTTTCTCCGGAATTGCCGCCTCTGCGTTTTATTAACCTTTTCGCCACTAACACCTCTGGCTTTTCATGCAGCAGTAGCAGCTGTACTGACTGCCGTACAGCCTGACTAGTACTAGGGTGCACCATTGTAACTGTGGATTCTTATTGCCCCTTTCACTCGCTTCTGTGGTTATATTTGCATGGCAGATACTCGACGGACGACAGGATATGCACCACTCTTTCGCTTTCTCCTGGTCCATTCACTGCCTCACACACTTACACACACACACACATGTACAACTGGTGATGTGTGCCTGCAGATGTACACTCTTTGGCGTAGCTTACTTCCCCTGCACACACACACACACACATAGCGCCCGTTGCTTCACTACTTTTACTCTTTTTTTGCGTCTGGTATTGTCTCGCTTTGGTCGTGGCTGCCTCTACTGCCGTCTACTGCTCTCTTTCCCTGTACTGGTATATCTCACTGTGCTATATAACGTTCGCCCTTGATAGCCACAAAGTCACCGGTACATTCAACCCAGTGACATTGAAATGATCGGGCGCCAGGGTGGCTGTGTGCCACTGCCGGGTGGATCCTCTTTCTCCTCTTTTTCCTCTTTCTCACACCAACAGCGCTCACTGTGCTGGTGTGTGCACTGCCACGAGTGTTCCCATTGCGGCGCCCCACGTACTATACAAAGTAGAGAGAAGTAGTAGGCTCTGACAAGCACACGTTGCTCAGTATTTTCCTAAGCACGCTCTCTGGCTGTTGTCAATTGTCTGCCTCTAATTTCCACTCTTGGCAGCACTCTTCTTTTTCCTTCCCCTAAGCCCGACTCACCCATTTTTGGGTAAGTCAATCAGAGCTGATTGGAAGTGCCGATAGAGCCCCTTTGGAGCCCTTTTCATTCAGTGTGCCAATTCACACTGTTCTTTCTTCAGCCTTCTTGAATTTTGCTTTGCTTTGCTTTGCTTTGCTTAGCCACTGCTCCTCTCTGGTGCACCACCCGACTGTGGTGGTCTTAGTTGTAGTAGTCGCAGTTATCGAACCAGAGGAAAACTTGAACTTGAGCAGAGTCCTCCCTGAGCGCGCCATTGCCCGGTTTAGTAGCCCACCACGGCAGTATGGCAGTGCGGAGAGTGATACACGCGCCCCATGAATTTGGCTGTAGTCAATGGGGAAACATATTTATAGACACTCAATTGACAGTAGTTCATTGTGCGAACTTGTTTACGAGTACATCGAGGTGCACCATCGCTCTGTACCCGGGTGGGCAACTCTCTCGCTCACTGGCCGACATCAACTTGCTGACTTTACCGTTCTGCTCCATTGGTGCTTTCCCTTCTTCTGGAGAAACTCTGATCCTGCAAAGTCCTCTAATGCCATTTGTCAATTCCGGTGAATTACTTCAGTAAAGGAAAAATAATTCGAAAAAAACAATTCGAAAAAAACAATTCGAAAAAAACAAGCCAACAGCACTCAGTTAATGAGACTGTGAAACAACAAAAGCAAATGATGAAGATGATGATGACGATACAAAATGCAAACCCTGACCATGACCACTGCTCACTGAATTTTTTTTTCATTTTTTCACTAAAAATGTTGCCTGCTTTTGCTGACTTTTCTGCAATGAGCCAATGTTCAGATTATGCTTTCAGTAGTTAAATGTTGGGGCAGTAAATGGAAGTACATTCTGTCGCCCCACTTTGCCTTTTTTCGCTCTCCCCATTTGGCAGTATCGTGTTCTGTTTATTCTCAGTCTGCTGCAGTGTCTGCTGCTGCTGCTCCTGACTTAGTGCAGTCGCCGAATTGGGGTCGTGACCTCAGCCTCCTTTCTCTCTCGCTCCCTTCCGTAACAATAATAGCCAGCACACTGACTGACTTTTGCCACAACGCATACACGGACGCAATTCAAGTGGGCAAGGGAAGAAGAGGAAAAGCGAAGAGGGCAGTAGTTGAGCAGTAGAGGAGACACTGCCAAAGTTAGGAACAGACATTGCGCAGTGCTGGTCAAAGGTCACAAGAAGGAAAGAGAGAGAGAGTGAGTGGGGGCAGACAAGGCCGGGGAAACCACTGCCTGGCTTTGTCGATGTCTCTTTGAAGGCCATTTCAATGGGACAAAACTTTGCTGGCGACCCCGAGACCGAGTGAGTCCTTGGTACTCACTTTGTTCCGATTTCGTTCTCGTTTGCTCTCTATTGTCAATGGCATTTTCTGCATAAAACGATAGCAACAGCAGCAGTGCCTCACTTCCTCTGCCTTCTGATTTTGATTAATTCGCCCCTTCACCTTTCCACCTACTCACTTTCCCCAACCGAACCTGCAGCAACAGGAGCGCTACTGCCGCCACTTATTCTCCTTGCCCTATTCTAGCCAAGTCTACTGCATTGCTCTGTGTACAGCGCGGAGGTTCAATCGAAAGCATTTAGTGCCTCTCCCCACTTGGCTGTCTTCTTTGCCCCATCAATTTCCCTTCTCGATCGATACCTCGATCAGTAGTGGTGTCTATTTTTGCTTTCTTTTTGCCTTCCTTCGCCTACTGCCGTCGCTCACTTGGCAGGCACACATTAGCCGTCGATCATCGCCTCACTGGATGATCCCAATTGGCAGAATCGCTCAAGCACCGAGTCTCTCCGGTGCTGCTTCAGCGCTGCAGCAGGCAAAGCTGCCTTTTTTCGTGTACTTGACCTCTAAAACTGATTGCACTCTCTCCGGCTTGAGTCGATCTTGTTTCTAACGAGGTCTCTCACACACGGCGTCTTTCTCCCCTTCTTTTTCTGCTTTCTGCCAGCGCCTTCAATTGAGGTCAACTCTGGCGCCAGCCAATTGCCGTGCACACACACACATTCGCCTGCTTTTTCCCAACCAACCTGCAGCCACAATGCCCGTAATCGGGCCCGGCGCCTACGATAAGAGAGCAAACGAAGCAAAAATATGAATGTAAGCGGCAAAATAAGTAGTCTATATTGAGCTGCTGCTGTTGCTGGACAGCGTCGGCACTGTTTCTCGTTCTACTTACCTCGTCAGCCAAAGAGTTTCTCTCTCCCTTTTTTTTCTTTTTCTTTCAATCTCTATCTTAGACAATCATTTGGTCGTTGTTGTTGTCGTTTTTTCCTTTTCCAAACCGTTACTGCTAATTACGCCAGGCAAACAGTTTTACTGCACTGGACAATGACTCAAGTTGCAAAGTGACTCACTTTACTGAAGGCAATTGAGATTAGCAGCATTTTACAGGCATATACAGTTGTTTCGATGCGTTTTAAATTCTGACATAAGCATCGTATACTTTTTATTTGCTATTTTTATCAAGAAAAAACTGTTTTTGAGTTGTAACTGCAGCATTTTTTACCGCATTTGCATCACAAATCCGTTGTTTTATTTTTAAAACGATAGTCTGAACATTATTGTCTCAGAAGCATGTAGGAGAGTTACTGTACAGCTTTTCTATCAACAGGATTGCAAGTGCCTCTTTATGCGCCTCTGCCATTCTCCCAAACTACGTGACAAATACCAAAGGGAACTATGAACCCGAGAAAATCAAATATTTATTCGACTTGCTTAGTTGCTTATCGACAGAGGAAGGGAAAGGAGTTGGGGGCTAAAAGTGACACAAAGATGCTTCCACTTTGTCATTGGTGCCTCCTAGTTTTGCAGCTCTCCGGCAACTTGAGCCCCCTTCTTCTTCTGTAGGCCTAGAATGTCTGTTAGTTGGTCTGTTCAGAGTGCAGTAAGTATCGGCACTGTTTCATGTTTTGTCATGAGGCCAAAATGGAGATTAGGCAGTGGTGCAGTAGATTGCTAGGCAGAGGCAGTCAGGCAGAAGTACCGGTGGAGTTATGTCCTCTTCTTTGGTGAAGCCAGCAGCAGTAGTAGAGAGGGAAAAAGAAAGAAAGAAAGAGAAAGAGAGAGACTAGCAGCTCACCGGGCGCCACAGCGTAATCGGAGGAGTGTCGTCTGTGGCGCTGTGTCGATTGTCAGCGGCAGGAGCAGTAGCGAGTGAAGCACTTTCTTTCTATATCTCGCTCACCTTGAATTCGTTCGTCGACATCGGCCGGTGGCTGGGCTGTCGGGCTGGGATGGGCGCTCGGAGGGCTCTGCAGCTGCAGCTGCTGCTGCTGTCTCTTTCCTCCTGCCTGTCGCTGTAAGCCGCTGAACGGGTGGGCGCCATCATGGCGCACTCACTCGGCGTCATTAGATTGGAGCACAGGGGAGGCAGCAGTGCGACAGGGCAAGCAATCAGCGGAGAAGAAAAACAGGCAAAGAGGCCGAGATGAGGCAGTGACTTGTTTTCCTTTTGCCTGTTCTCGATTTACTCTTAGTGCACTGCAGCAGCGGCAACAGCATCAACAGAAACAACACAGCAGTCGTTGCTGATGTCGATCTGCTCTTTGTTCTCCTCGCCGGGTCGCTCCTCCACTTCTTTTTCTTCTTCTTCTTCTTTTTCCTCTTTGTGCTCCATTGTTCGGCAAACGCTCACGGATGAGACGATTGAGGCACAGAGCGAGACATAATACAAATTACAAGTTATGTAACAGACTGCCACAAGGCTCGCCAGACGGTGCAGGCTACTGACAGGATAGGAGAGAAAGAAGGAAAGAAAGAGATGGCTAGCTAAGATTCGGTTTAGTAAAGCCGCTGAAGATGGTCTAGTAAATAAACAGGCTCAGTGGGACCAATTTGTCAGCAGTCGATAAGAGGATATATATACGGCCGCTCTTCCAAAAGGGGTTTCACTGGCCAGCTAATAATGAGTAGCAGGCACTGAAATGAAACTCTGCCATTAGACATTAGGCATTAGTGTGCCATCGATCGGCACTAGACTGTTGTTGTTTGTCACACCACTGTTCAGCTGTTGCTAGTGCTCTTATCAGGAGTAACCTAAGCAGTCAAGTTTGGTGGCAAGTTGGCAGCCAGCTCCGAGAGGCCCGGAGATCTCCCTCTTTTCCTCTCACTGCACGTTCAGTCTCTGACTGTTATCTCAATTAGATTGATTATGGCTTCAATTGCTAGTGATTAGCTCGGTGCCGGTTACTTTCCTTTCCCAATTTTCCCTTGTGCTGATTGTCCGAGTGATGTTTGAAATTGGCTTGGCTTACATTGGCCAGAGCCAATCAGTCGATGGCTGGCTCTCTCCTCTCCTGGCGCCTTCCTTCTGCCTCTGTCCTCCCTCGGCCAGCCCCTGTCCCCCCGCGCCCCTGCTTCTGCTCCCCTGCTGATTGCATTAGGCACACAGAGGTATTTTTTGTCAGACGCGTTGGCGTCGTCACTATGACAACCCAAAGCTCAACGAACTCTTGATCCCCCTCTACGCTCTTATGCTCTTTCCTTCTCGGCACTGCTTTTCTGGTGCAATAGGAGAACTGCCAGCCAAAGTGCTTCTCGTTTATCTGGTACAGTACTCTTGTCGTACTACCACTACCTCTATCTTCCAGCGTATCTTTTGCCATTTGATCCATAATTGGCGGGATTTCACTGGCACACTGACTTCCCAAATGGGTGACACTGAAATTCCCCGAAATGGTGTGTGTCGGTGAAACACAGAGACCTACCCCGATTAATTCGCCTTCACGAAATGGCATTTGATTGCAACATAGCTGCATTCTAATCGCATCTAGAACGTGCCTTCTTGGCGGAATTATCGAGAAATACTCATATACAAAACTGAATTGCTATGTAGGATAAAATCCCCGGTTAAACTTTTGCTTTTCTTTAAAAACTTATTCTAATTACCGGACAAACAACTAACCACACACTTTTTTCCGTTTTCACAATATAGACTCAAACTCTGATCTGCACCACTTGCAACAGCAACGATATGCCCAGCAAGCACTACACCACCAGCACCTGAATGGCGTGCACCATCTCAGTCCTCGAACGCAAGCGCAGTCCTTGAACGCACAAGCAAATGCTCAGCTTAGTGGATTCGCTCTGGTGGCCCAACAACAACAGCAGCAGCAGCAACAGCAGCAGCAGCAGCAGCAGCATCAGCAACATGAGCAACAGTCACCCACTTCATCGAGTCAGGCGACGACGAATGGCAGTCCACTTCAGCACGCCCTCACTGCTGGCCACCACAGCGCTAGTCAGCACCAGCTGATCAGTGCACTGCAGGCGCAGCAGAATGGTGCACTGCACCTCTCGCAGATTGGCCAACAGCGGGCCCGAGTGGAGTCATTCTACAGTCACGCCGGCAATGGCTACAGTGATCGCAAAGGCATGTTCTGCTTCTTCCCCGCTCTTCCAGATCCAGACTTTGCTAAGCATTTCCCTTTTTCCCCCTTTCTAGACTTGCTCCTACCCTTGAACATGTCATCAGCCGAAGACTTGTCATATCACCACGTATCTGCTGGTGTAGGAGGTGCCCAAGCCAGTCCGGGAATGAATGGTTCGGTGTCGCAGAACGGCCAACCAGGCCTGCCTAAGCGAAAGAAGGGTCGTAAGCCCAAGGGACTGGATGGTGCCAATGGCTCAGTCGGCGCAAACGGATCAAATGGCACTGGCAATGGCGGTGTCGGCAAGCGAAAGAGTCGAGAAAGTACGTTTTCATTTACCTCAGTTACAGTTTTTTATCAACAACAAAAGATATATGCAAACATTTGTTAAAAACTGTGACTCCACGTATCTATCTTCGGCTTTATCTAACCTAAATCTATTTATTCACAGGCTCAACAACATATCTCTGGGAGTTCCTCCTGAAACTACTAAATCAGAGTCAGTTCAATCCCAAAGTGATTAAGTGGACTAACCGCGAGAAAGGTAGGTCAAGCGAAAATGTGAACATCTTATCGACATGTGACATCTTCTAACGTCTTACTCCTTTCCATTGTTTAGGCATCTTCAAGCTGGTCGATTCGAAAGCCGTCTCTAGACTATGGGGCTTGCACAAGAACAAGCCTGACATGAATTACGAAACGATGGGTCGAGCTTTGAGGTAAAACGAGAAACTGTTTAGTTTGTGAACCCGCAGATTGCTAACATCAAACCCCCTTTTCACTTGAAATGTAGGTACTATTACCAGCGAGGCATTCTCGCCAAAGTGGACGGCCAGAGGCTGGTGTATCAGTTTGTGGACGTGCCCAAGGACATCATCGACATCAACAGTCAGTCGTCAGGGCAGCTGTCAAACGGACCTGACGCCAACCACAATCACCTGCAGTCGAGTCTGCAACTGTCGCAGGCAATGAACGGCGCCACAGGTGGCCTCTACGGCAGTGCCGTAGCCGCAATGGCCTCCCCGAAGCTGTCGGCACTGTACGCGGGCATTAAAGGTACGACTCTCCCCAGCACTGGTCTCTGGACGCCCAAGTCACCTCTGTCTTTTCTGTCACCACACAGTTGAGCCTCCAAGCCAGGCACTGGCCGGTCTCGGCTCGCCAAGGACGCCCACGACGACACTGCAATCACTGAAAGCTGAGTTCATGGAAGACTTCTAGGCTTTCTCAGCTAACAACTCTCATCACTTGATTCTCTTGGGAACACCCGAACACACCACCCACTTCTCACCCGGTAAAATCAAACTCATTGTTGCCGAGTTCACTCTCCTCGTTTTTGTTTTGCTGTTGCCGTTGTTCAATTCCTCTGTTCTGTACATACCACTCTCTTATTCCTCATCCATTCTTACTCTCACATACACACACACATCTGAAAGGCAATGGATCAAGAAGTCATTGGACATAAAGAGCACTGCACCAGATGATTATGAATGCAATCTCGCGTGATATCACAAATGAAATGACATTGGAAAATGAAAGCTCTATTTCTTCTGAAACACTATTTTTCCACACCCTCAAGCTTGTCAGCCGAACCGCCAGACATGTTGATTACGAACGGACATACAAAATTTACTCGATTTTTCTACATTTTAGCTGATTTGATCAGTTAGCTCGTCACCCACTCTTTATATATATTTTTTTCATCTCATAATTGCGCATAATTTCAACTACAACACAGTCGTTTCCTATCTCACACACAAACACCTAAACAATCTCTCCCTGAATGCGTAATACGGTGATGATTCCACTTCGGCTAGCACACAGATAATCTCTGATGACGCTGCAGAGGAGTCAACTTGAGAACGCCCTATACCTGATTTAATCATTTCATCTTGATCACCATTTCCCATCATTCTATACAGCTTCCGTTACTTTCTTTGTTTATTCCTTATCTACTTTTGTTATGTCACGTTATCTTTTTTGTTCTCCTTATTTCACTTACTCTCACACTATCACCACCCCAACATTCGCCCTCATTTTCCGATCCTGCCCAGCCACTCATGGAACACTACGCTAATTCAACTTAATGAATCCATCCAAAAGTTCTTCTAAAAATCGTTATTAAAATTCTCATCTTCAGTCGCGTAACCGTCAAGTTCGAGGTTCAATTTATATCTTTCCTCTGCACCATTTCTCAGCTGAAAAGCTGCTTTCATCTTACTTCTTTTCGTCATCTTATTGATCGCTGTATAGCTACTACCACTTCGCAATCGAATCCCTTGATCACTCCCTGCCCTCTAACTTCTGAAACACATAGAAACTATATCCCCATTGTCCATTTCATAGATTTATTATCCATTTGATCTTCTCATCCTTTCACCCTACAAGAGGCACCAACGAGAGCCAGTTGCCTCTGGAGCACAACTAATCTTTTATTATATATTGAATATATATAGTCATTATTGTCAAATGTTATGCAACTTATTATCAAGACAACAAAACCTTATCAGTGAGTTTAACAAGCTCGCTAAGAACTCGAAATTGAGGCTCTCTCTATCTCATTCACATCTCTTTGCACCTTTCCACCCCTTCACCGTTGTACTATCTTTTGTTCACTTTTCTTTTGTATAATTTTCTTTCCTTCCTCATTTCTGTGTAATATGTTTTCATTTGTTTCATCCCTTTGTATATTTTTATTTGATTCTTCATCATTATTCTCATCGGAATATTAACAATACAGATTAATAAAAAATATTATTATTATTTGATAAGTTAAAACTTGCTTGTATTTTCTGCTTTATAATTTGTTTTCATCGACGCCTAGTGCTCGCGGCAAGGTTTGTCCGCATGGACCTTCAAAAAAGTACCTAGATCTGGTGCATTAGTATAAAACCGACATAAAATGAGTGGAAAAACTGAATGAACTTACCCGTTTGTTCTACTAGCTGATGTTGGTTCAAGGTTAAATTCAGCAACAGTGACGCCACGAGCAGCAACTTGAGGTGCAAACATGGCTGCAGGATAAACGATCGAGGAAGTTCCAATCTGCGCAAATATGGCATTGTTTAAAACCAAATGATTGAGAGTATCATCAAAGTTAGGAACAAACCACGAGTAGCATATCGCACTCGCTGAGCAATCGATCGGCTTCTTCTAAAACTTGAGGATCTAACGACTCGTTAAACCAGACTATGTGAGGTCGTTGCAGAGCTTTACAACTGGGAACTTTGCAATGAGGTAAATCTTCAATTTTTATTTTCTTGTTTTTTGTCTCGTCATTGTCGATTGGAGAAACATTTGCCAGTGCCGGTACAATTGGATTATCAGTATTGTCTTCTACAGTATGACATTTTGTGCAGCGAATTTGGAATAACCTTCCATGAATTTCAAGAACGTTTTTTGAGCCAGCTCGTCGATGAAGTTCATCAACATTTTGAGTTACAATTGAGAGCTTACGATCACTGCCTTCAAATTGTCTTTCAATGTATGCTAATGTTTTATGTGCGTTATTCGGAAGTCTAAAAATAATTAAATTTCAATTAGAAAGGGATTTTAAAACTCTGAAAAATCTACAAACTTTGTTGCGACCAGTTGTCTTCGGTACTCATAAAACTGCCAAACCAGTGAGGGATCAGCGGCAAAGGCTTGCGGTGTTGCCAAAGATGTCGCCTGATAGGCTCTCCAGAAGCCTCCCGGTCCGCGGAAGGTTGGCACCCCACTTTCAGCGCTGACTCCTGCTCCCGTTAAAGCTACGATGCGTTTGCTGTTTTCAAACAATTCACGGAACTTTGTGAAATCAGACGAACGACGATGCTGAGACATTCCTGACAATAAAGGCGGCACAAGCGATAAAATAGAACGATGAACAAAGAGTTGTTTACGAGTTATTGCCACAAGTATCATGTGCATAACTTTCGGTAACCTGGCTAATATGCCAAAAACCTCAATGGGAAATATTGAATTCAGTAGTATTCGTGTTTGAGTTGATCAATGTTTTGCATTGTAGTTTTATTTTATTATAAAAGAGGGCACTTCTGCTAAACTCCAAACAGATGGAAAAGTGCTGGCAAGCCAAAACGCTAGGACTTAGAGATTATTTACCCGTCGATCTCTGACGTGACTTGACCACTGTCAACTTGACCTTCCGTCGACTTTTTTATTTTGTTCTCAGTCAACGTGTACTTTCTTCCCTCGATCCACCTCATGTTGTTGGCTGTGTTCTGGTTTTCCGCTTTCTGTGCATTTGATTTATCATCCTCAATGTTCTTAACTCAATTCTTGAATTCTTGAATGGAACCGCCGCTTCAGTTGTTGTCTTTGTCATCATCATCCTCATCTTCTTCATCGTCCCCATCACCCTCACCATCTTTATCGTTATTATCTTCATCCTCATCTTCATCACCACCATCGCAGCTTTTGCCATTCGCCTGTCGGCTCTGTTCACTCTCCTTTGCAGAGAGCCACTCCCTAGCGGAGCATGTCATATGCAGGCATACCAAGGAGGAGGAAAAGAAGACGGGAGAAAATGGGGACAAGGATTCTCCTTTCTCGCCATCATCTTCATTAGCAGCAGCATCGTCTTCTAATTCATCATCCTCGCCGGTACTATCTACTTCAGAATCTTCACCCCCAACAAATCGGTTCAAGTGTGCTCGCTGTGAGGTGGTGGCGGCCACCAAAAGTGACCTGCACCGGCACGAAAATGACAGCCACCGCCTGCAGCAGACGGAAAGCTTCCTCTGGGCAATGTACAGTGAACAACGGAGTCAACAGTCGACTGATGATGTCGAGACTGATGTTGATGAAGAAACTTCATCTCACGAAGAGAAAAGTCCCGATCGAGCACTCGATCCGTTTCTCCTCAGCACCGCCTACCGCTGTTCACTGTGTGGGCAGGCTTTTCACTACCGCTGTCAGTGGCATCTTGTTCGAAAACTTCAAAATGATGATGATGATGATGATGATGATAAAGCTGAGAAGGTGAATAAAAAGGGTCTAGAGACAACGCAACTCCCCTTTCCTTGCTTCTTCTGCATCAAGAAGATCTTTGAGGCAAAAAAGCGGCGGGCAGAGAAGAAAAGGCAGCAGCTTAGGAGTTCAAAGACAAACGCTGAGCAGCCAAACTTGACTGAGCTTAATGACGAGGAAGAAGAGGAGGAAATGAAAGTTGTTGATGATAATGATATTAATGAACCGATCTCAAGAGAAGTGCCTCCTTTAGCTGGAAGAAATGATGAGATTCCTAAAAGTGAAAATAAAAAGGATCAGAATAGAACCGCTTCCTTGCCAAATAGAACCTCAACGCTTCCGCTGCCGTTAACGATAACGGCAAAACTCACCTTCAAATGCGCCGGCTGCCGCCTTCGCTTCACCAGCCGCGAGGAACGCGCCGATCACGAAGACACCGAGGGCCACCGCCCCTCGAAGTTTGTCTGCTCTATTTGCAGTCGAGTGCTTCGAGATCGATATAAACTTGACCGACATCGAGCCACCGTTCACGCTGATGTTCCGCAACTGCTGTTGATGAGTTTAGATTTGAAATCGCCGAATTCAGAACATTTGGGGCCAGTTCGAACGCCTTCCGCCGCGGGAGCCTTCCAGTGTCCGCTTTGTAGGAAGCGCCTGAGCCGAAAGGATCACTTGAAGGAGCATCTGAGGAAGCGGCATAGCTGGCGAGGTTTTATTTCGAATAGGGCCATTTCTTTGGCGGCGGCGAGGGCGGCGGCAAAGGCAGCGGAAAAAAAGACGGTCTACGAAGACATGGAAGATCTGCAAAAGAGGGAGATGGAGGTTAGTAATAATCATTTGAATGATAGAAAGGAAAAGGAGGCAGCGATTAAAACAGACCAAAACAATGAGACAAATCATCATGTTCACCATCATCTTTGCTTGGAGATTGCCAACGGCTTCATTTCATCATCAACAAACAGATTCTCATCTTCAGCGTCCTCATCGTCATCCTCGTCATCTTCAGGAGTTTCCAGCGGCAACAGCAGCTGCAACTCTTCGCCGACAATCATTTACTAAATAGCTGAACCAGAATATTCTGGCGAAAAGATTTTCTTCAAAAATTGAAAGGATCAGAAAGTTGAAGAAAGTTGAGCGCAATTCAAGATCAAAACAAACAGCGGAAAAGAGTGCTGCGGCTGCTGTGTTTCTTGCTCTTGTTCTTGTTCTGTTCTCGTAGACGGCGCAACTTGGCAGCGCAACAAAATGAAAAATTGAATCCCTTGCGCGCGAAACAAAAAACAATTTTTTACCTTTGCTGGAGTTGTGCAGAGAAACACTTTGTCCACTTTTTGGTCTTTTAGGTCATCCATCGCAAAGACAAATACAGAGTTTACACAAATAAACAGACACACTTTTAAGTACAAATCAGCGCAACAAAATGACCACTAGGCTTTACATTTTCAACTTTGAACCACTCTTTGGATTCATTATCTTTTTCTTCTTTTATACCACTTCTACTACTACTGAAAGTAGCTTTTTTTATTTCAATTTCATTTCAATTGCAACTTGTTCTTGCACTTTAAACACTTTGTCAAGATTAGCAAGATGAATAAATCCACCAAATTTTTTTGTAACTTTTTATTTAAAAAATCGGGTTTTAGCCTTTTATGTCTTGTTGATTCAAAGGTTATTGTGCTGACCTTTCTGATTTCTACATTTGTATGTTTTCTACAATAGTGACACATGCCTTGGCGACACGTAAGTTTTAATACTAAGTAGCTGTCAATCGTCAATTCAAGTCTTGTGTAGTTTTTATGGCAATCACCGCAAGCAAATGTCAAGAGTTGGCAGTATGATAAAAATGTCAGCTTATACGAGAGTCTAGCAATTTGTCATAAGTGTTACACAGCGAAAAGTAAACAGTGAAGTGATAGGGCAGTGTATCAGCACTCAGTCAGACTACACAACAGTTGATCATCAGTTGCTTGTTAGCAGTCATGGACTGGTACCGGTTTCCGCGTAGCCATATTGCTAAACTCAATGAACACCAAACAGTGCAGAAGAAAACATTCACACGTTGGATCAATTCTCAGCTGAATCAAATCAATCTTCACATCGCCGACCTGAGTGACCTTCAAGATGGTGTCACACTGATTGCGCTCTTGGTGGTTCTTTCAGGAGTGAAAATCAAACCAGAAAAGGGGAAAATGCGCTTGCACCGCCTGGCCAATGTTCAAAAAGTGCTCACTTTTCTAGAAGAAGAAAAGGTAAAACTAATTAATATTCGTGCTGAAGATATTGTCGACGGTAACGAAAAACTTTTACTGAGTGTAATTTGGCAAATTATCATGCACTACTGTATAGAGAACAAAGAAACTCTTTTGCAGTGGGCTCGAACAGCTTCAACAGAGAGTTCAAACGTTGATATTAAAGATTTTACTTACAGCTGGAAAGACGGCAAAGCATTTATGGCCATCATTCGACATTATCGCCCAGAGCTGGTGTTTGAAGTCCTCATAGATAACATGACTGCAACAGATACGCTGGAAAAAGCTTTCACTTTAGGGGAAAAGTCTGGCGTTGATAAGCTTCTCAATGCGGATGATTTTTGCAGTGAGTGTTTAGATGAGAAAAGTATCATGACGTACGTGGCCACACTTTACAGGGCATTTCACAACAAATCTTCAATTTCAAGTTGAACAAAATGTAATTGCAAATTTTTTATTATTTAATGTACAAAGCGAAAATAATAAAAACAAAGGAATAAAACACTAAAGACAAAAGACAGCGCCACTTTGGTGGTGCGCCAATCACCAACAACAAAGCTGGCTTTGAGTGTACACACTGCAACAAACCAAAGGAACCAAACGAATAGATCAAAGATACAGTTGAGAAGAACCGAAAAGTACAGAGAAATTGAGATAGGAGTGCGACACAGATATGTGGGGTATGTGACAACTGTACAGGTGCAAACATTGCCTTTCCTACAGTACCAAGTGGTGGTGTAAATAATAAGTAGTTGCTAAAACTATGGAATGATTCGTGAGTGATTGCGGGTGCTTTCAATGCAAACTAATCAAAGGAAGTGTTTGTTGTAGTGTAAATGTGGGTGTTTGCCTCATAAAAACTATTATTACAAGAGCCTAAGAAAACTCATTATGATACAGTGAGCTATATGTGCAGAGAAATGAAAAGAAACGTATGTTTTGATGGTAGGAGAATAAGAACGTATGTGAGCATAGTTCAAGATGCTCATTAGTTGCTTTGGTTAGGCAGCTGATGAACGAGGAGATAGTCAGGTGATAAATATAACAACTTGTGACTAGAAAGTGCTGAATGGTGAGTTGAAAAAGAGATAGAGTAAGCCTACTAGTATATAAATTAATTAATGGTTTCGGTAAAAAGATACGCTGATCAGGAGGAGCCATTCAGTTTAGCCTTCTTCGGTAAGGTCTCTTCTTCATCATCCTCATCAGAGGGTGCATGATCTTCCTCGACTACCAATTCATCATCACTGTCTGAGTCACAATTGACTTTTTGGTTTGGTTGACTCAACTTTCGCTTTCTACCATTAGAGCTGTGGTTATTCAGACTTTTTTCAGCTTCTGCTTCGACAACTTCCTCTTCCTCATCACCATCTTTGTCTTCTTCCTCCTCCTCTTCTGCCTCCTCCTCCTCTTCCTCCTCTTCATCCCCATCCTCATCATCTTCAGGGCAGTTGTTCAACGGGGTGGATGACATGGTAGAACGGTCAAGAGGAGATGGAGCTCCTCCTACGTCAAGCTCAGATTCTGCTCCCGAATTGTAGGTCGAGTCAGATGCCTCAGTCGCCTGTTCATCGCCGACTGAGTTTGCACTGCCACCGACTTTATTTCCGCCATTCTCTTCATCGTTATCCTTCTCCCCAATAGCTCCATTCAGCTTTCCCAGTTTGCTCCAAGCTGCAACTAATTTAGCTTGCTCAGCATCAGCGCCGGGAAAGGGAGGCACGGCTGCTCCTGCACTGCCCAGCCGCCCACCGGACACTTTGCCCATAAGAGCGCGCACCTCATTAAAGTAGGCCATAGCTGCAGCAGTAGGGTCATCGGAAGGTACATTGGGAAGGAGGGCACTGCCACTCCCGGCTGACATCAGCAGAGCGTCCTTATCAAAGTGATGACTGTTTGGGCGAGAGTTGAGGCTCAGTCCGAGCATGCCATCAGTCTCGTGTTTCTTCATATGGCGATCTGCATTTAAAACAAAATTTAATTAGTTGCTTGAGCTAAATATTTCAAGTGCAAAAAAGGCAAATCACTTACCCAAATTGGTTTGCTGGCCAAATGATCTGTCGCCACAAATAGTACAACGATACGGTTTTTCTTTGTTATGAATGTTCCGAACATGCCGTTGCAAGTTTGATGAAATCGAGAACGAACGCTCACAATATCTAAAGAATCCATATTGATTTAGAGTTTGAAAAAGTAAACTATTTAAGTTTCAACATACCTGCACTTATAAGGCTGCTCTCCAGTATGAGTACGCAAGTGTCTGGTCAAGTTAGCACTTCGGGGAAAAACCTAAAATTAAAATAAGAAAAAGTTAATAGGTGAGCATTGGGCAATCTCGGGTTTTCGAATTACCTTGTAGCAGTAGCCGCATTTATAGCGAGAATCAGTTCGACGCTCCTTTCCATGAGGATGAGCAGAACGACCTCCATTAGTCAGGTGATGCGCTGCTGGTCGACCGGAGCCGGATGTACTGTGACGCATTCGGTCAGCGGCAGCGGCGGCTGCGACTGCAGCAGCAGCAGGGCTTAGTGATACCTCGGCAGGTCTGCCATTGCGTGAAGACATTCGCATGTAGTCGGCAAAAGCTGATTGCGGCGGGGCAGCTGGTGGCTGCTGTTGTTGCTGTTGCTGCTGTTGATGGTGATGGTGGGGGTGGTTGTGGTGACCAGAACTGGGGAAGACAGCACTTGGAGTGGCTGGAGTGAAAGCACTGCCTCGAGAGGGCGTAGGAAAGGCAGCTCCGGATGAGTAGGGCGGCAGCTGGGCAGAGGAGTTAAAGGCCGAGTTGTGGCCTGACTTGGGAGAGGACAACTTTGGACTTGACTGGTGATGAGGAGACTGGTGGTGCTGGTTCACTGACGGCGATTTCTGAGACTGCTGCGATTGCTCTAAAAACTGCTGCATACGGGCGTAAAATGACTCCATAAAAGAGTTTCCACCTGTAGACGGTAGAGCAGGACGAGAGGGTGAAAAGTGGGGCGTCTTGGCAGCTCCCAGCGATGCAAGCAATGCCTGCTGGTCGAGAAACGATGACATAAAGCCATTGGCTCCTCCTGCTGCGCTAGCTCCATTGACTTTGCCTAGTGATGCGTAGGCATTTGCAGAGTGACGACTGGCACCACCGAAAAATGCTGTTGGGTCAAAACCGTAGGCAGCAGCCAGTGCGCTAGGATCAAAGCCATTGAAAGATCCAGGTTGAAGTGAATTTGCCACTGCTCCCAGTGATTTGAGGTGGTCTGCCAGAGGTGGGAAAGCGGGTGAGTCAGCATTTGAAAAGTTGTTGACTTTTCGCGCAGCATTCGCAACAGCGCTCGCTGCTAGCATTGCGCTAGTTGGGGTAGTCAACGATGATGTTGTTAGAGTGTTTTCCTTTGACGATTTGTGACCACTGCTCATCTTAACGGAATTTGTCGTCGGAGTAGCTGATGTTGTTGTCGCTGAAGACAAGTCCAGTGGAAGATCGTGGTGGGCCGACTTGCTCTTTGGTTCGGGCTGTGATTCAGCGCGAGAAGAATTCTGTGGTAGAGGAGAATGACAATTGCTGGGGGAGGATCTAGATTCAGTAGGAACTTGTGATTGAAATAGCTTCGATTGGGCATTGGCTGCAGCTGAAATGGCTCGTTGAATGTCCATCCAAGCGTTGGGATTGGCGCCTGCAGTGCCAAATGGGTTAAATGGAAATGCAGCGGCAGCGGCAGCAAACAGCTGACTCGGGTCGGGACAAAGAGCGCCCTGTTTAGGTGAGCTGTGGTGCTCACGAGTTCGGCCTGATGCAGACATGGCTGGCTGCTCAGTAGAGTTCACTGAAGTGGTGGTTGTGGTGGTGGTGGTGGTGATAGAAGTACTGGCGGTGCCTGATGAACTCGCAGTTACCGGCTTAGAACTCTCTGTCTCAAAGTTTTCTTTGCTTTCTACTTTGGGCTTCTCTTCGCTGCAATTGGAATTGTCACCGTTTAATGAGACTACCTCTTCTTCGTAGTCACCGTCACTTTCGTCAAGGTCCTCTTCAACCAAGTCTTCTTCAGTTTCCTCTTCAACAACAGCTTCGTCCTTATTCACTTCTGATTTTGTCTAGAATAGAAAAATGTTAGTGATAAAACAATTGTCAATATTCAGCAGTAATACCTGAGAGGATGAAACGACCTTTTCTTCTTTTACAGGCGAAACAATTTTGTCACTAGGTTTAGCAGACTTTTCCGCCTTCGTAACCGATTCCGCTGAGCTTGTAAGTTTGTTTAGCTGTTCAGCAAGCAACTGTTGGTAGTTGGTGGTGCTGTTCGAAAAACAGTTTCCACTGGCGTTCTCAAATAGTTGATTGAAAAATGGCTGGTACAGTGGGTTAAATGCAGAAGCACCAGCACTAGGATTGGAAAAGATGCTTGTAGAGGAGAACGCTTCAGAAACCGTAGATGAGGGTTTATTGTGAGAACGAATAGAGTTGGGCGATGAGAGACTACCACCACTGTGGTTACTATTGGAATACGGGTGATGGATGTTCCCTTTGGAAGTTGATGACTCAGTGCAGAAACGCTTATGTTTGGTAAGCGCTGTTACGGTTGGAAATGCACTCGAATGACACCTGTCGCATTTGATTTGAATTCTGCAATTTGCATGCATACGCTTGTGTCTGCACAAATTAGAAAACTAAACAAATTGGGTTAGTTATTTTAGTTAAGGTTAATTAGTGCAGTCAAAAATTACCTGCGTGTAGGCCTTGGCACAAACTTCACAGCGGAAAGGCTTTATTGAACTGTGAATGTGGGTGTGCTGCTTCAGACCGGAACTTGTAGCAAAAGTTTTGCCGCACTCCGGACAAGCATGGGCTCGGGCGCCGAGATGCTGGGAACGAACGTGTCGCTGAAGATTCGATTGGTCGGTGAAGGACTTGCGGCACGCTTCACAAGTATAGCGGCGGTTGTGATCGTGAGAAGCCTGGTGGCGGATAAGATTTGACCGCCAGTGAAAGACTTTGGAACACTGGTCGATATTGCAGCGATACTGATCTCGTTGGTCAGCACGAACTCCACCTGCAAAGTTGGCCTTATCTGAACCACTAGCAATGCCAGAAGGGAAACTACCGTCCCCTTCGTAATCCTCCTCGTCTTCTTCAGGTTCAAGTTCTTCTTCCTCCTCTTCCCCTTCCTCTTCCTCTCCTTCTTCTTCTTCCTCGTAATCAGCTGGATCCTCGTCGATATCCGAACAGCTATCAACTGCTAATTTGCGAGAAGAACGAGAACCTCGTCTTTGACTGCGTAAACTGTTTTCCTGTTCTTCGTTGTTAGAGGAATTTTGCTGAAAACGGCTCTCTTCAATACTAAAAAACAAAAAATAAAAAATAAAATTGTAGTTATAGTTATTATAACAAAAGTTTAATTTGGCGGTTTGTCTAAACATTCATTGTTTAACTAATATGCAGCCATTTCAGCATCACTTTTAAAAAGTGTCATTTATTTCAATTCACACATTTATATTTCATCTGATCCTATCATTGTGCTGTACAAAGCAGTTAAATTATATCCGTCAATCAAATAGATCAATAGAGCTAGCAACTACAAAGAAGAAACCACCATCTTCAGCCATCATTCAGGTGATCACGTCACAGTGGCACACAATCAGGCCGCCATCGTCGGTGATGACACCTCATAATTAGTGCAGTCGGAAGTTTGATTAGCTCTTTTTCGCTTTCCATTTTGTCTCAACTCTTTGTGAATTCGAGACAAAGCAAGCAAACACACACACAAACTGCCACGCGGTGGTAATTTACTGTGCACATGTGTCCATCTGAAATGTCTATGTATGGCCAGAGAAAACAAAATCGGGCGCTTCCAATGGCTATCTTTGGCAAAGTGGTGGACGCTTCAAAGAGAGCAATGAGCATGGTGGAGCAGTGGAGCAGTGGCTCAATCAATTGATTGGCTGCCGATGATGAGATTGGCATTGGCGTTGGCGAGCTGATGGCCGGGCTGGTGAGCCTGTGAGTGAGTGCGCGTTGATTGGTCACTGACGCCAGCGTCAGCGATTCGAGGTTCAGCAGTAGACCTCAGCACAATCGGCCTGGCTGGCCAATTGAGAGATGATTGGCAATGCGATGATGAGTGAGCCAGCACCGCCGCTGTCGAGGAAAGCAGCGATTGTCAGATGACGCTCTCACCGGGCGCTGAGCGTGCTCTGCTGCCACAAGTGCTCAAGACAAGAACACCACAAATGACGATCCAATTTCTGAATTGGACGTGCAACAGCAACATCACTGCAGAAAGAGTGAACACTGAGCGCATCGATTAATTTCACTTTTCGCTACAGTCGTCGACGACAGACACAGCATCCTCGCTTGTTACCGTTCGATGGTTGCCGACAGATCTCAACTCGTGGTGATGGTCAGTGTGCAAACTTTGTGAACGTCTGCCGGAGCCATCCACACACACACACGCCTCACATGGCATCACCATTTCAAAGGTAGCAACATCACAGACAATTGCTCACCACCCTTGAAATGATCTCGTTTAATTCCATCGGTCGTTCAGGGAGCATGGGGAGCACACACACTCGCGCAAGCACTCATCTCACGAACGAGCGAGCAGTCCAGTGCAGTGAAGATGACATGAGGACGATGCTGGCGAGCGATGTGATGACGCCCAACAAGAAAGACCACATCGTAAGTGCTCGCCATCATCACTGCATCATCATGCATTTGGACAGTGACGACTGCTAGTTGTTCTGTAACGAAGTGTAGCGAATGCAATCAATAACGGTAAAAAGCGAAAAGAGAAAGCATTCAGAAAAGGGTTAGCACTGAACAAGAGTGCTCACTGGAGCACTCTGCTACTGAAACGGCTACAACAATTTCCGTTCATCGACATTCGCAATGCTCAAAACAAGAGATAGTGAAAGAGAAAAACACAAAAGCTATTGAAACGCAATAAACAAGTGACAAATCACCGGGCAAATTAATCACGATTATATCAGAGCAGTGAACAGTAAGTGAGTGAGTTAGACTCTAACTGTTGAAGCCCTCACACCTGAAGAAGCCATAAAACATGCGCAAACGCGAACAAAATAGTTTGGCAAGCCAAAGTAGTGGCGGGCGGCTGTGTTGCTGCTGCCCGTC
>JAALOO010000434.1_pt1 | contig 37659 bp, 40 predicted proteins | sample 7257641 | NCBI WGS metagenome assembly JAALOO01 (sample SAMN14085613, study PRJNA598686) | mite metagenome | biome: ENVO:01001000; feature: ENVO:01001002; material: ENVO:01001226; isolation source: single female mite from University of Michigan culture on fish food culture... ...
GATACCAAACTCGGCCATGGAGCAAGACTTTTTTGCAGATGTGATCACCGTGGTATTGAAACAAGAGTAAAGGCACCCTGATGAATGGTAATTTTTGCAAACTGGATCGTAAATAACTGTCAGATGCTGGTGATTGCCATTACAGAAATGCATAGGGGACAAAATGGTTGTCATTTTTAGGCTCAATCAAATGGCCATAGTGTTTCTATAAAAACGAATCAAACTAAGCTTGCGGCTAAAGTGATTAATAATAGTTCCAAATCAAAAATAATTTATAACTTTGATAGTTTTTCGTTTGTTTAAAATGTTTAGTAAACTTTTATTACTTGCTTTTGTTTTTTTGTTTGTCATTGTGAATCAATCATGGGGACAAATGCCGCCAATGGGACCTATGGGGCCTTCAATGCCTTCAGCTCAAATGCCCCCAAACACTCTCACCAATGCTACAAATGTTCTTCAAGAGCTGATGAATCAGGCAAACCAAATGATGCAACAGAGCAGCCAAATGGGCGGGTCAGGAGGGTCTGGTAACAATTCAAATCCCTTTTTTGATTTTTTCCGAAGAATTATCATGCTCATGTTTGATATGGTCAATAACTTTATTCGTCTGTTTTCTGGCGGACTTTTGAGTTTAAAGTAAGTGACTTTTAAAAAGTATTTGTTTTTCAAAAAACAAATTAATTTTTTTACACTTCAAAACAGCAATCAACTTAAACCTGGCAACATGCTGACTAATAGAGTCGACGTTAAGGACAATGAAATAAACGACACTGACATGAAAGAACTCCATGCTAAAGCACATGGACCAAATTGTCTTTGTAATGCTTTCAGTCGAGCAAACCTTCCTGGACTAGCAAAAGAAAAAACTAGTGAAGAGCAAAATGAACTTTTAAAACGATCAGCCAACGAGGATGAAGAGGTAACTGCTGACAAAGTCATTGACTTTTTTGACGCACGCAAAGTGGAACAACTACTACAGCAATTTGCCAGATCTGAACACAAGAAAAATGCACACAAATAGGTCATTGGTTATAACTTCAACTTTTAATTGACATTTATGACTTTGTTTCATCTAACTAAAACTTCAATTAGCTTATAATGCTAATGTAACGCTCATTTACTGACACAAACGCATGTTTAAATTCTAAATAGAATTGCACAAAACCTCACATCTGAATTATACATCGGATGCACTTGCCCTCTTTCAACATTTGGAAAGCATCATTAATTTCATCAAGACGGAAATTCTTTGTAATCATCTTATCAAGATTAATTTCTCCTTTTAAAACCATTGATACGAGTTGTCTGTAACCTTCAACGGGATTCTTATTGCCAAGAAATCCACCTTGAATTTTTTTGCCTAAAGATTTCAGTATAAAAATAATTGTCAATGTAAGTGATAACAAGCTGAATTACTTACCCGACATCATTTCGCCTACTGGAGCACTTACTGTAACTTCGTTTCGAGCTATTCCAATTAAAGTCAACGTCCCAATCATTGACAACGATTTAAAAGCTGTACTTATGGTCGATTGTAGGCCAATACATTCTAGTGCATAATCAACGCCGCCATACTTCTGCAAAAAATAAAGTCAAAATGTGATTGCTGTGTCAAGACATTGTGAGTTTGTACATACTTCTAAAAGGTACTGGTCGACGGGAATACCTATTTCATTAGAGTTAACATATTCAGTGCATCCGAAACTAAATGCAGATTCCATCTTGTCAGGATTGATGTCTACGCCTATGATGTGTTTTGCACCTGCATATCGGGCGCCAATAACCGCATTTAGACCAATAGCACCAAGACCTAAAAGAAAAACGTGATTAGTAATTCAAACACAATACAAATATTTTGTAAAAACCAAAGATTGCTACAGTTGATCCAGCAGTTACTGCAGCTAGATTGACAGCGCTGAAAAACCCCGTACAAACTTAAAAATATCCAAATGAGTTAGATTAAACCTCAAAATTATTTTGTTTTTACCTGAACAGCCTATAATGCAAGCTTTTTTCATGTCCACACGTTTATCAATCTAAAATAAAAATAAATACACAAAATGTAGATTTAAAATTTAATTACACTTACCTTGATGACCTGATTTTCTCTTTAAAAACAAAATAAATGTTATTCTCAGTTACTTTTAAGTTAAAAATAAACTTACTTCAGTAGTGCATACTCGCCATAAACTCCTAAGCCAGCCATTGACGTTAGGGGTGTTCCATCTGATTTTAGTGTTTTGTTGGGTTTTGATCCAAGCACAATAAGATTATCTCTAGAGCACATGTTTGTACGGGGATTCAAGCATAGGTCACATTCACCGCATGACGGCATAAATGTAGTCAGCACAGCATCGCCAGGCTGAAGGCGCTTTACATCTGGTCCAACTGACTCTACAATGCAGGCTGCCTCATGGCCGAGCACTGCAGGCAGGTACCAGCCTGGAAAGTCTGTGTACTGCTGTGTTCCCCACACTTGTTTTAAAATTAAATACATATATAAAAATAACGTTACTTTTTATAATTGATCAAGTTATACATGCCGAAATGAGCATCTGAAGCACAAATTCCTGAAGAAATAACCTAAAAATTTTTTGAAAAGTTTAAAAGATCACAGATTGATTTTTAAATACCTTCACGCGAACTTGATTGTCTTTTGGAACGTCAAGAATAATGTCTTCAATTTTCAGCCGTTCACCCTCTTTAAAACACACAGCAGCACGGCATGTAATGGGCTGAAATGATCAGTTAGATAAAGTAAATTTAATGTTTTCAATTGTTGTACAACACCTTTAATGCAGACATGTTGACAGGTATAAAAAAACCAAGCAATTCACATAACTGCTATATTTATTTTTGCTTGAACAATTTTAAAATTGGTCTTATAAATACTGAAAAATCCATTAACTGTTATTAATGAAAAAATTAAAATTATTAATGGTAAAAATTCAAACCCAAAATAAATTATGTTTTATTCTATTAACTTAATTGTTCAATACACTGATTTATATCATTTAAAATTATTTACAAGCAATAAACTGGCAAACAGATAATAAAACAAATCATTGATACTCATTTGAACTCATTGAAAATAACAATAAAACAAAATAAAGTAGATTAATATCATCATTAGGGAAAAATTAAACTTAAATGCATAAAAAATATTGAACACAGTGACTTCAAACTTTCTAATTATAAATTTGAATGTTTGGAACGCTTACGACAACAAAAACTGACTTGAATATTCAACTTAACCAATTTACTAGTCCGAAAAACTAAAATTGTTTTTAAATCTATTAGATAAAACTTTGACATAAACAAATGTAATAAATTTATACATTTATAAACTGTATATTGGCAATCTAATTAACTTTAATTCCGCTAGTATTAAAACAATATTAAAAACAGTTGATAAATCAGTATTAATCATTTATCATTCATGCACTGGAAGGTCTAAATCAAAACCTACACAATTTAGATTGTAAAATACCCCAAAAGACATGTATTAATTAATAAGCCAATAACTTATCAGAGGAAAGCACCAAAGCTTAAAAATAAAAGGCCGTAAACTGTAAAAGTCTAGTTGTCTTTAGCACGTCTTTAGATCACAAACAGCAACATGGTCCGCCTAAGTGCCCAAATTGGCTTGTTTCTGGCTCTTTTTCTAGCCTCCCAGCATGCAAAAGCAGCAAACACTACAAAGCCAAATGTTCTTGTTATTCTCGTTGATGACTTAGGTAGGCACGAAAATACAATTTACTAACACGGTCTAACATTTTCAACTTAGGATGGGGCGATGTTAGTTTTCATGGGACTTCCCAAGTGGCTACGCCCAATATTGATCTGTTGGCCTCATCGGGAGTGATCCTCAACAACTTCTATGTCTCTCCCATTTGTTCCCCGTCAAGATCAGCCTTGTTGACCGGCTACAATCCGGTTCACACTGGGATGCAGCACCATGTGATTGCAGTACTCACTCCATACGGACTGCCGCTAAAGTACAAAACGATGGGCGACCACTTCCGCGAGATTGGCTACTCTACGCACATTGTTGGCAAGTGGCACCAGGGACACTTTGCCCATGAGTACCTGCCCACATCGCGTGGCTTTGACACCTTCCTAGGCTACCTGACCAGCAGGTCTGACTACTACAACCGAATGGGTGGTGACTTGAGGCACGGATTTGATTTCTGGGAAAACGATCAACATGCAAACCTTTCCGCCTATGAAGGACAGTACTCCACTGACCTCTACACTGACCGAGTTATTAAGCATATTGAGCAGCACAGCAGTGGCGGACCGGAAAGCTCCAAGCCATTCTTCATCTACTTTGCCCAGCAGTCCATTCACGGTGGCGCTTTTCAGCAACTTCCCAAGCGAAACATTCAACCGCCAACTCGATTTGAGAATGACTTTAAGCACATTAAGAATGAAGAAAGACGGCGGTTCGCCGGCATGATTGCCGCTCTCGATGAATCAGTGGGCAGGGTTTTTAGAGTAAGTGTTCGTTGGTCAGACTAAATTCTGTGAGAGTAACCTTGACACCATTTCCTCAGGCACTGCACAAAACTGGTCAACTGGACAACACAATCATCTACCTGAGCACTGACAACGGCGGTGCTAGTGGAAATGGAAGAGGCGGTCACATTGACGATAGCCAGGGCTCCAACTATCCACTGAAGGGTTCCAAGTACACTGCATGGGAAGGTAAGGCAGAGGGGGGGCATTCTTTGAGTTGAATACGGCATTTGTACTTAACGTTTGTGCGCCTGCAGGTGGCATCAGAGGCACTGGACTGATGTGGAGCGCCCGCCACCTGGTCCGGCCCCACGTGAGCAAGCAGCTGATGCACCTCACCGACGTGCTGCCCACACTGTACGCTGCAGCGGGCGGAAACGTCTCCGCACTGGGTCCCATCGACGGGCACAACCTGTGGCCTGAGCTGGTGTCCGCCAGTTCAGTGTCCGTCCGCCAGCACATCATCCACCACATTGATCACGAGGAGCACCCCTGGCGAATGTGGGCGGTCAGACAGGGCCGGTACAAGCTGACCAGTGGCAGCTGGGATAATGGCAACTTTGATGTGTGGTACCACGCCCCAGGGCAGCTGACGGAGAACGCCACCATCTGCTACCACTGCTCGGACGTCTACGCCGTACTGACTGCTCGCGGTCAGACGCCCACTGCACCGACCATTGTCTCAGTGAACTGCAACCGAGAGCACCTTCCGCAGACGCCCTGTCATGCTGCCAACCAAAATGAAGAGCAGTACTGTCTGTTCGACATTGAAGCCGACCCGTGCGAACTGAATAACCTCGTTGTGAGCAATTCCACTCTGGCCAAGGAAATGTACCAAGTGTACAAAAAGCTGAATGCTGGCTATGTAAAGCCCATAAATAAGCCTCAAGACTTTGAAGCAGACCCTGCCCTTCACAACGGGTGGATTGGCCCGTGGAAATGAGCCCGAAAATAACCTATTGAGAAAAAACATATAAAAATAAAATACAGTTTATGCCAAGTTATAACAGAGACAGTTAAAACAAAAAATGCAGAAAGTAAAAACCTATTACAGCTGATGTGACAACACATAATGTGAAATTAAAACAGTTAAAACAAAAGATGGAGAAAGAAATTAGGGGTTAGTGACTAGAGGGGTTAAAGTAAGAGAGATAGGGGAGAAATAGCTGTAAAGTTATTATTAGAAAGACAATCAAAGAAAGTGGTAGCCAAGTTTGAGAAGTTATTCACTTACTGGTGTTAGGGGTTCTTTTAAAAAGAGGACAGTTACAGTTTCGAAATCAAAGATAAGGGCGGTGAAGAGGGGTGTCATCTGAGCAGAGGGATGTGTTGTGGCTGTGTTGTGAGGTTGTGTAGAGGCGATATGTGGGCAATGAAGTAAATTGTGATAGAGTATGCTTATCGAACATCTGCTGTACTGTGTAAATGAGGAACGATAGTCGTCGGGCGATTGCAGCCATTGTCAGTCTTTTCAATCAGGCTGGTAGATTTGCAGTTTCGGTATGAAGTCAATGAAGATCACATATTCCATAAAGGAGTGGTTCGTGTGGCAGTTCTGCTTGGAGAGGCGCCAGTTGAGACCAAGTTTATTATACATCCGCGAGTTTTCCATTGCAAGAAGCTACCAAGATAAAGTTGGTTAATTGAAGCTAAATAATATTTAACAATTCAACCAACCTTTTCAAGCGAACTCCTTGTTCGTTTAGACAACGCAAATGTTGGCCACAACAGACTGCATCCCAGACTACAGCAGCAGCATAGACAGCCGAGCAAAAGAAACTTGGCGTTGGTAGAGTGCTGCTGTCTCAGAAGACCATTAATGCGGGACATTGTATACTCAAACTCTTCGCGACTGACACGACCCAACAGTGAAGAAGGAAAAGTGTTTACAAAGCTGTTGGACAAGCCGAATAGCGTCATGTTGCCATTTCCGCGAATCACAATTGGATCCTCGACCGGCAGCTCAGTCAGTTCAGTCGGTGGTAGTAAAGAGAGCAAGTAGTCAATGTTTGATGCATCAGCAACCTCCAAGCCAGGAAGTCGAGCAGAGATGGCTGGAGGATCAGGCACTATTGAGTCCACTTCGGTCGCTTCAAGTGCAAGCGAGTCTTCATTCACGTTAATGGGCTCAATCTCTGGCGTCAGTGGAATTTGGTGGGCGGGTGTGGAACTTGCAGACGCAGTGCCAAACTGTTGGTCGGGCTTGAAGCCTGCAGCTGAAGAGGTGTCAGAGCCTACCTCCAGATAATTATTGGACGATGGGCCACTACCCGCACCACCTCGACTTGTGCTTGGCTGTCCTCCCGATGGACTGCTGCTACTTGTCGACTGTTGCTGTTGTTTCTTTTTGCTGAGCTTTCCACTGCGGTTGTGGCCAGAAGTAGACTGCTTGGGAGGATCCACTGTCGAAGATGAAGGACCAGAAAGCAGTACTTCATCAGGAATCTCCTCAATAACATCAAAAGTGTCTGCTTCCGTTTTAGACATTGTTGGTGAAAAACTTTAGATATTTCAAAGTAAAAACAATGTAAACAAAAGTCTCCTAGAACTGCTGCAAAAAAAGTATAATCAAGTTAGCAAATAAGTGTTTTAAATCCAAAATGACTTATTTACATTATGAAATGCGTTGTTCTGTCATTGTAAAGAGAACTTGCTGGTTGTTTGGGAGATTACAAAGTGCTGCTGTAATCACTTGGCTGTCGTCTAGCTTGAGTTGCTTTCGTCTCGGTTCAGAGGATGCTGAAGAGATAAGCCTTGAACGATTGGTGCAATGCGAAGATTGAAAAATGGACAGTCTCTAGCCAGAAGGGCAACCAGAGTCTCCAGGCCCCTAACTACCACTTTTATCTTCTTCAGCCACACCTAAAGCGCTGCAGCTGTTGTTGTTGTTGCTGTTGGCCAGGTTTGAAGTTTTGAAGACTGAGTTTTGTGATTGTGTCCGTGTTGGAAGAAGAGAAGCACAAATGGAAAGTGTGATCCACTCTCTGGAGAACAACACGCAGTTCACTGAGGAGAGTGAGGCAGACGATGAATTGTTGTACACATTTGCAAACATTGCCAGTGCTGCTTATGCAGTAGTGGGAGGGCACTCTTTTCAGTTGAAATCAAGAGAAAAGCAGTGCACAACGGAACATTGGGCTGAGTTTCAATGCTGAAGTAAATGCTTTTCTCAATTCGAGTATGCTGAACGCGAATTTGTTATCAGAAACAGAATTTTATTTTGGGATAATCTGGTTTTTATCGTTCTAAGACTGTATACGGCTCACTGACGTATCTACTTTTGACAGTGCTTCATGCTCCGCCTACAATTTGCCGATGCCAACCCCAAATATTTGACTCAAGTTACTCACAGATAACGTTTATTTGTATAGTGCGTTTAAACACGATTTGGCTTAAACCCAAAAGTTTTTTGGTTTTGTTACTTTAGGATATTATAAATCACTTTAATGATCAATTAAGGTTGAATTTAAAAAATTTTAGAGTTTTGTCAGGAAGAATGTTGTGATTACAAGTTTAAGTTTAGCAGCGTATTAAATAGCAAAACAATGTATTCGGTATTGTAATGATCTATGACTGATAAAATCTTGACAAAAAGATAAATTGGAACAATGTTTTATGTTTGTTTATTACTTTGACTGAGATATTTTAAAACAAAAGCTAAAAATTGAGATTCACAGAGTAAATCTTACAAAAAAACCTCAGTTAGTGAACTTTTATTACAAGTTTTGCCACTCCCCTTTCTTTTTTGCATTTTAGCAAGACACATAAAAGATAAGTAACTCATTCCTAAGAACTCTCACCGTCTTGGCCATTGACATGGATGGGAACCAACAGACGACCTCTCACCAGCGTTGCCACTGGCAACGACTGCCTACACGGGTAGCAAATAAACACAAAGTTGAAACAGTGATTTGAAAAAAATTGGACTCGATGATTTGGTAAAGGAGAACGGATTTGCTGAGAACAGAAAGAAGAGAAAAGATGATCGATTTTGATCAGCTGGCTGCAGTGAACATTCAGAAGCTCGGTGAAGATGAAGCAGATCAGTGGTGCGAGCGCCTTTTCAAAGTAAGCGCGTACAGCAGTCAAGTTTAGATATTGTTTTCATTCCTAATGTTTGCTGCTTTATCACACAGTTCACGCCTACGCCTGATGAATCCACCTCACACCTACTGTCACTATTCGACTTTACGCGCTCACTACTTCGACTTAAAACAATTCAAACTGATGTACTCATCGAGGAGCTCCAAACGGTGGGCAGTCGACTTGACGCGGTCAACACCGAACTAGATCATTTCAAGTCAAGTCCGCCCGCTGAACTGAAAAGCCACTCAACTAGTTCCTCGGATGAAGCTGCTCTAGCTGATCTGCGAGAACAACTTGAGGCGAAAGATGATCAGTTGGATGAGCTGCAGGCGAAGAACCGCCGTCTGGAGGAGTCTTCAAAGGCGAAGGAGCGAGAGCTCAGTTCAGTTCGACTGCAGCTGGAGGCTTCACAGTTGGAGTTGCGGGAAATGCAAAGCGGAGATAAGGGGTCTTCTAGTGGCGCAGAGCAACACACCGGCACGTCGTCGTCTTCTGCTCTTTTTTCTGCTGAACATCTTGAAGACCAGAGCCGCCAATTGGAGGAGAAAAACGCCCAAATTGAACAGCTACTCGACCGCCTTTACGACACCGACCGCATAAATCTGGATCTTGCCGAGCAAGTGGCCAAACTCCGTCTAGACGTGGCCAAGCTGGGAAATGAACAGAAGATCTCACTATCACAAGTGGAAATGCTCACCGTACAAGTGGACGAGTTTCGTCGTCTCAACGAATCACTCAGTCTCGATAGAGATCGCAAGGAAAAGGAGATTGCTGAAATAAGGACTGAACTGGAGCATCGCTCATCGGCACTGCTCGGCCCTCGAAGTGAGCACCTCTCTGAGACTTCGGCAGCAAGTGGCGTCGACGTGAGCACAAACTTCTTTCAGGAGCTTTCAACGGAGATCAAACGTCAACAGGTACTCCTGGAGGCAAAAGAAACGGAAATTGGAGAGCTTCGCGCTGCACTCTCACAACTGTCTGCAACTGAACAGTCGATTCTTGAGCAGAAACGCGATGAAGTTGAACGCCTGGAGGCTGAACTGGCCATAGTCTCCTCGTCACCGAATGACACGCCAACGCCGGAGGACGGACAAGAGTCGCCTCTTGTGAGACAGCTTCGTCGACGCGTTCGAAAGCTCCGCAAAGAGAAGCTCACCTTGTTGGAGAGAGTAGCCGAGCTTGAGAAGGAGGCTGGAAGAAAAGATGAACATTTGGAGACGGTTCGTCGCCAGACCATAGCCTTAATGGCTCACAGTGGCGACCATGGGGCTTCCTTGAAGACTATTCTCGAGGAAAATGCAGTTCTTCGCCGTATGATCGTCTTCCGAGACGACAAAATTCGCTACCTCATTGACCAGCTCAATCGACACCACTTGACCTCATTTACCAATGGTGAAACAACCGTTTCATCTGAAAAGCCAAATCAAACAAAGTCGGAAATACCCATAATGGATCAGCTCATTGCCATCACCGTGGAACGAGATGTGCAGACAAAACAACTGGACGCATTGCAGATGCACATGAGCTCAGTGCAGAAGGAAAATCTAGAGTTACAGCTCGGCATGAAGGAGATACTCGATGGCTTGCGAGCCGGCGACACTACAGCCGATCTGGTCATTGAGTGTCCCAGTCTTGAACGACTCTGTCTACTTCTCGAGAATCGCCTCATCTACCCTGCACTAGGTTTTGGTGACGACTCTAACTCAGTTGATCTCAGTAAGGTGATTCTCCTCAAGTCTGAGTTGGACTTTGTTCGTGGCCAAAACGAACAACTGCGAACTGAGCTGAAGACGCTGCGAGCAGACTTTCTGGCCGTCATTGACGAGTACACTAATGATATTCTGGAAAACTGGACCGTGCCACAGTCGAGCTCCATTTCGGATGTTGATTCTAGCCAAGCATTGACGAGTGCAGAGTCACAAAACACAGACAATCAGGCATTGGAATCGATGGAACAGAGTTCAAGTTTGGATGACTCTAAATCTGACCTCCTTCAAGCGTATTACCAACAACTAAAACAATTTCAGCTGAAATCAACTGCTGACAAAAGAAAACCAGTTTTGAAAAAGCAAAAATTCCGTCCAAAAAGACCTCATTCATTCAATCGCAAAAATGGTTTTAAAATTGATTTTTCTACTCAAACAGAATTTGATGAAGAGCCTAAAAAGCAACACCACTCAAAGCTCCCAATCATTATTTCCACATCTTCAGTTTCCACTCAAACTCCGGTTTCAGTTGAGCCCATCAAAGTTGCTGACTCCCCATTGTCAACAACACAACAAAAATTAGTTTTATCCGAATCAGATATAAAGAAGCAGATTATTGACGACATTTCACTAGGCGAGTCCCTTCTTGCTGACCCTGATATTCAAAATTTTATTTTGTCAAATAGTCACTTTGTAAAGCAAGTAATTGAAACCAATGCTGAAGTGAAATGTACTTTGATTCAAGATTCACAAATAGTAGATGCTCTTCTGAAAGATTCACGAGTTCAACGTGTTTTGCATGAAGAAAAAGAAAATAAAAAGTTAGAAAAGTCAGAAGTTCACACGCCTGATGGTGAAGATGATGAATACGTTGAAATGTTTGACATTTCTACGCAAACAGTTAAGCCCAAATTCAGTTCTTTAGCGACTCAAACAGAAAATATCTTTGCAGCAGCTAAACCTTTGGTCCAGGAATCTAGTTTAAAACCCGATTGCGTCAACTGTTCTAAATATCATCAAATGCTTACCTCAATTCGGGGCTTAATTGACAAAGAACGTCGTCAGATGAAGTTTCAAGAAGCCAAACTTTCTGAACAAATTGAATCACTAAAAGGAAATTTAAAGGTAAATTTTTCATTTGGTTATTTAAACTTGACTTAACTTTGTTGATAGCTTGTAACTACAGAATTTCAACTTGATTTGGAAGCGAGAGCAGAAGAGATAAGTGACTTGCGTATGAAGCTTCGAAAATCAAGTGAGCGCCTGTCTGACGAGGACAAATCTTCGCAAGGAGAATATCTCAAACCAATTCCAAAAAATACCTTTACTGCCAACTTGGAGTTATCTAAACTGATAGAAACATATCCTAGTTTTATTGAAATCGAATCCACCGAAAAAAACCGAACATTTAAAGTAGACACTGGAGCAGAAGGGAAAGCGACCAAATCGATACTGGAGACAATAATCGCCTGTCTGCAGGTGAGTTTTCTAAAGTTTGATCAAGTGATAAATGCTTAAATACTATTCTTTTGACAGAACTGTCTAAAGCAAAAAGATGAAGCCCTTGCGGAATATCGCCAGTTACTCGAGTCAATGCGCCAAAGCGCCACAACCACCGCCACTGCCACTGCCACCACTACGACTGCCATTTCAATTGCCAGCACAGCATCTGCCACTGCATCAGCCACTGACGTCCGTCCATCATCCACTCCTCAACCGAATGAGCTTGAAACCCTCTACCAGGAGCTCTTCCTCAAGCCATGTACTGCACAAAATGAAGAACTGCTCTCACTGCTCTCAAAAACATTTGCTGAGCTCAACTCTCTTCGTGCCACAAGCAAATCCCAGCAGGAGCACCTTCAGTCTCAACTGGACACTGCCCGATCATCCCTTGCATCAGCTCAACAGACCATCACTCAGCTTCATCACACCATTAGCAAACTCACCACTGAGCGTAACAATTTGGAATCTCAAATCAAGTCACTGACTGCCAAAGAAAGCACGTACATTAGCCAAATCTCCACTCTGAATAGCAAAATTGCCGAACTAAACAAGCGCTCCTCTGCCCTGTCTGCGTCTTCGCTCAAAAAGAAAGTCGACAATGCCGTCTTTCAGGAGTCTGCAGACTTGCGTCAACAGATTGCCCACCTGACGGAGGAAACGAAACGTCTCGAGTTGGAGCGTTGGACTGCTGAGAAGAAACTAAATGCTGCCCTGGCAACTGCACGCAGCAAACTGGCTGACCGGGACCACCTGGTGGCCAGTCTGAACAGTCAAATTGAAAAGTACCAATCAGTGCTAACCAAACTGGAAAAGAAACTTCAAACCACGCAGAGGCAGGTGGTTAGAGAAGCATCATCATCATCGTCAGCAGGCTCTTCTAAAAAGGTAGAAGTAAAGGCCATGGAAAGTAAAGAGACACAAACGACAGCCAAGGTCAGAGATCGCAGTGAACGGCCGAGGGTGCGCTTTGAAGATGAAACGACCATTCACACCGAACAGAGAACGGTAGTCGTACAGAGACACCAGGTAAGAGATAGAACGCTTTTAGCAACATTAGTAAAAAGAAAACAGTACAAAAAGATGAAGGATGGGATTGACAAATGCGAGTGAGCGTTTGATGAAGGGGAATAATGTTCTTCCAATTTGCTTCATGAACTTTCTTTCTTCAGACACAGGCTGAGACGGAGATGGCAACTGTCGATCAGAGAGAGCACGCACCAACTGATGAACAAACGACACGTCTCATAGAGGAGCTGCAGTCGATGCTGCAGGCGGCATTGCAACGGGAGAAGATGGCCACTGTGGTTCGCGAAATATCGGCTGTCGGTGAAGATATTCTCGGCTCTACGACTAGCCACGTGGTGCCGGCAAAAAGTGCCCACCGGACAATCGCAACCGCAACAGATGGAGGAGAAGGAGGATTGGAAAAAGAAGAACAGTCCTCTCAAACAGCAAATTCTTTCCTGTCGTTCAGCGATGTGTATGAACAGCTCATCGACATGCAGTTTGAGCGACTCGTCAGTGAGAACGCTGCACTAAAGATTAAGCTGAAGATGGCGGAACTGGCAGCGACGACGACGACGAGTCCAATAATTGCCGTTCAGTAGTTGGCATAAGTGACGTACTGCAGATTTGCCGGTAAGTCACCGGAGGTAGGATTGACAAAGTTTTGCTGTCCACTCGATGCGTGAGCCTGCTGCTGATGTTGCTGCTGCTGTCCCCGGGACTGCTGAACCTGTTGGCGTTGTTGCTGAAGGAGAAGTGCTTCGGTGAGGTGTTGTTGCTGCTGTTGCTGCTGCTGCTGTTGCTGACTGTTCTGCTGCTGCTGTCCTCCGTGCCCGGTCACTGCAGACTGAAGAGCGCCATGGTGGAACTGTGCATGCAGGTGGTGTGCATGTGCCCCCGGTGGCTGTTGACTACTGCTGCCACCAGCGCCCACTCCCACTTGCAGTGCATCAGGAAGACTGTGGTACATGAGCACTGGCTGGCCGGCGTTGTTCAGTCCAATGGCGTTGACGATGTTGGTCGCTGAGTGCTGACTTGCACCGCCACCACCGCCACCACCAACGCCCACCGCCAGTGGCATCGACCGGTAGTTGTTGATGAGTGAATTCAGTGCCGACTGTTGCTGCTGTTGTTGATGTGTCAGATGGATACTCTGTTGGTGAGCAGTAAGCGGCTGAGGCGTCGTTGCTACTGACCGTGTATCACTGGTGCTCTCCTCAATAAGAGTCGTCAGCTGTTGTTGCAACTGCTGCTGCTGCTGCTGCTGATGTTGCTGATGCTGAACAGCATTGACCCCAGCTGACATTGAAGCTGCCCGTTTTCTCGATGATTCCTGCGCTGATGTCATCAGGTTATTGAGCATCGTTGCCTGCTTCTTATTTGGGTGCTGGGCACTGCCTCCTGCAGTGCCGTCCGTTGATGCACTTCCACTTCCCGGAGGATGATGTAGCACTGGATTCTGCAACTGATGCTTCAGCCGCTCCATCTGTGCCGCTGTAAGGTCCAAATCCAAATTGGGCTGTTTGCTGTTCTTATTGATGAACATTTCTTCGATGAAATAATCAACGACTGAGTCATGCACTTCAAAACCAAAATGAAACGTCCTCAAGTGCTCCTTAAACAGCCTATCACAATCAACACCAAAACCGCATTTTTGACAGCTATACATCTTCATGCCTTCATGCTTCTTTGACTTTTGTATGTGCCGCTTGATGTCTATTACAAAAAGATGTTTTTAATTAGCATAGTGAAAATTGAAAAAAAGTTAGTCGTACCTTGGGTTGTCATCGAAACATACGGACAAAACGGGCACTTATACTAAACAAATAAAAATGAATCAGTTGTACAATGTAAACACAAACTGAACTATTGATTTACCTTTGTATTGATGTGAGCTCTCACGTGAAAGTCTAACTTATCTTGAAATATCGTGGTAAAGTTACAATCTATAAATGTACATTTTAGCTCAGTGGCACTTTTAGTTGAGGCTGTAGCAGAAGGACGCCCACGATTGCCCGATGTTTTGGTTGTTAGCGATTCTGATAATGTGAAATATTAAAATTGTTAATAACTTGGGATTGAAAAGAAACAGTGAATAGTGCTCACTGATTGAAGGTGTAATGATGGTGGTAGCAACTGGATTCAGAGGATTGTTCACCACTTTGCCCTGATTTATGGCTTGGGCGGCATTAGCAATAATGTCATTTGCCCAAGATTCCTTTATTAGCGGACCAAGCTGAGCATCAGGTCGGATGGTTAGGTTTTTGTTTAGATTTGCTTTTGAGTGCTTTGTCCGAGTGTGCTCATTCAGGTACTCCTGATGGGTGAAGGAGTACTCGCAGTAAGGGCAACTCAGTGGTTTCTCGTCGGTATGAGTGTCACTGAAAAGGGAAAGTAAAAAACACAGATGAGTTTGTGTGGTCGAATAAGTACGCTAACCGTGTACTTACTAAATGTGCCGATAAACTTCGTGCCTGGTTAGATTGGCGCCTGAATCACACGCCGGACAGTTGTAGATGGCTTTGGTGTTGGAGTTGCGCGTGGTGAAGGCCGTCGTGGAGAGTACAAACTGCTGCTCAACTATGGAGTGATTCATCTTGTGGAGAATTAGCGAAACATCCGACTTAGAGCGAAAGTTGCACTCATCACAGCGGTGCTCAAAGATGATTCTCGTCGGAGTGGATGCGGCTGCTGCTGCTGCCGCCCCTAGCGAATCGACATCTCCTGGGGCAGGAGTGAAGGTGCTGCTGGAAGCTGCCGCCGCCTCTGCGGCTGCCCTTGGGTTCATCAGTCGCAGGCACTGCAGCAGCTTATCTTTGACTGTCCGCAGATGCGTGTGATGAAGATCATCGCCCTTTATAAGGCGGTCGTCTTTAGCTTGAAGCTGCGCTTCTAGATCACGGAGCCGTTTCTTGCAGCTAGCCAGCTCTTTCTCCAGCTCAGAGCTGCGGTCGTTTTCTCGGTTCATGGCTGTTTGTAGTTGCTCCAAGACGTGAATGTTGAATGCAGGGCCAGAGTGACTGCTGACGGTGTGCTGCTGACCAGTGTCAGTTAGTAGTAAGGCATCGTTGAGGGAGTACAGTGAGGAATGTGAAGATGGATCCATGAGGATGGCAAGTGGTCGATCACAGCTGTTTGCACTAATTGGCGATGATGGTCTAGTCGAAGCTTGCAGAAGTCAATGCGTCTGTTTATCGCTTTTCCCGCGCATTCACTCGGACAGACGGAGAAACAAGAGTAGCAGTCGGTGTGAGTTGAAAAAAGTGAAAGTAGCTTCAACTGAGTGCAGTCTTCACTTGCAGTGATCCTTCTTTCCGAAACGGGTGTTCATCTCAGGGGATACTTTTTCTGTTTGATTGTTTACTGGCGTTAGATGAGCTGCCAGAACCACATCGAGTCCAGTGTGGATGTGTTGATGGGCCAATGGAGGGGACCCTAGAGCATCCCTCTAAGCATTTGTCGAAGACCAAAGCGGTAATGTCCTGTAAACGCACAACGGAGAAGTTGTTATGAAGTTGGTATGTGCGTGTGTATGTGTGTTCTCTCTAGATCGATGAAATACTCTTTTGATTGTTGTCAAGTGTAAAAAGCTTGTGTGCTCAGCTGCAGCTTACACTGGTGGGGAACTCTTAAAAAACTGCATAGGTAGTTTTGGGGTTCCCTCATAGCGCTGAGAGAATTACTAGCTTTACGCTCATTTCACTAGAGGGAACAGCATTTTTCCTTTTGTTTACGACTGTAGGCTTTGCTCAGCACAGACACATAGTGCATCTTGTAGTTCCCAAATCCTTGCACTTTGCAAGTGTCCATTGGCAAGCATCTGTGGTATAATTGTACCATCGATACTTAATAAGATCTTTAAGCACGTATTTTATTATTTTATAATGAGGTCGGCTAGGGTGAGAGTTAGTTTATAAATCTCTGCATGTTCTGATGAAAAAAATGGTAGTGACAAAATGATTAAAAGATGAATCAACCGGAAGACAGAAAAAGTAAAGTTCTTGCTTCTGAAGCACTAAATTAGTATTTTTGTTCAAAATTCAACCCAAAACAAAGTCCATTGGTACCAGAAAATACCGGTCTTTGCCAGTTTGTCATCACCTTCACTTTGTATGAGCAACTGATGTGATTAATTGTAGAATGAAAAACAAACATGACCTTCTTTGACTCTAAAGCGACCACAGATTCCTCCTCTCCGACTGAAACCGCACTTGAAGATGCTTCACTAAAAAGTGGCATTGTTTTGACAATTCTTTTGACATTGAGATTCGCACTGTTTCAGCTCAGTAAGCATCCCACTTTAACTGAACAACCTTCACAATGATGAACAGCCAATCAAATCAGTCGGGGTTTTCCGCGCCAGCATCTGCCGGTAACCAACCTCCATTAGTGCAACCATCTCTCAGCTCTGGAAGCTCTGGAAGTTTGGACCAAGCACAGTACCTCCTTCAACAACCGAATTACCTGGAGACATTCAACGACAACATCAGTGTTGACGGTTCAGTTGGTGGTCAGACAAGTGCTGTGTATGTACGAAATGCACAGGAAAAGCAGGGGTTACGAAGTGGCGGTGCTGTTCAACAGCAGCAGTCACAACATCAACCGCAAGGCAATCTAGTCTTACCTTCTGAACAAATTTACCTTCAGATGCAGCAACAGTACGAAAATCAAATTCGCTCTTTACAGCTCGAGTTGAGTGCATTCAGGGCTAATCAGATGCAGACAGGTCCTATAGGAACTGCGACGACGTCCCCTGCAACGGCGTCAGCAGCAACAGTCACTGCTCAGAGAAAGACATCAGCTTCCGGTGCCGCAAAGCGATCTCACTCGACGGGAATTGTTGACACCTACCTGGAGAACATAACGGCAAAGGAGTTCTCCTGCAAGAACTGCTCATATCGCACGAAAAGTGAAGCTTCATTGGTGGTGCACAACACTAATCACCTGGTCAATCAGCGGTATCTTCACCTCCCAACGACAGTCTTCAGCGTCCAGTCGAGTACTCAGGAAGCAGGTAGCTCACCACAAGCCTTTCTCTACCCGTGCGGCGAGTGTAACGGCAAATTTCCACAGAGCGACCTTTATTTGCACATCTACCAGGTAGGGTGAAAGCTGATTTGTGTAGGCTCAAGCTCATTCCAACTAACACCTCTTTATTCCTTTCAGCACCACTCCGGAGAGTCGCCCTTTCACTGCGATGAATGTGATCTTTTCTTTATGCACTTTGAGTTTCTCGATGACCACCAGCGGTCAACGCATCACCAGAAGGTGTCGGGCAAGAAGAAATCACGATACAGCAGCAATCAGCCAGTAGATCCATCTGCTGAGCCGCCTGCGCTCACCTACTACTCGGTGGTCAAGTGCTCCAAACCGTTCTCTGGTTTTCATTCCGCCAGCACTAGTAGTGCAGCAGCAGCTGAGGGCACAGTCAACAGCAGCTCATGGGCACAGGACTCACAGACTGCAGAAATGAACTCGGCACTAGTAGGTGGACTTGCCTATCAGCACTATCACTCTTCACAGCACAAACGGGGTCGTGGTCGGGGTCGAGGTGGTGGTGGTGGTGGTGGTGGCATTGTCTCAAACCGATGACAGCAGGATCGATGTTCTAATCGCTCTTATAATTCCTGTGTTCATTCCTTTTGCTGTTACCTTTCTACTGTCCTGTTAATTTTCACAAAAGTCTTTCATGCAACAATTCATTGGAAGGAGTAAAGTGTGAAATAAAAGAATAAATAAAACTGTATATTTTGATTTTGTTTGTTGCTTATTTCAAATTATCTTCTTTGCTTAAAGACGAAATTGCAATGTCTTTAAAGCCGAAGATTTTAGATGGAATTTACAAACTGATAAACAGGTGATTGTGTAAAAATCAAGAAGAACTAGAAGCAGACATACAAAAACAAAAACTTGCAAAAAAAGAAAAACGATGAAAGTGAACAGAAATCGACCAATCTAATAAATAAAGTTCCTCCTAAAATAAAAGGAATACATAAATAAATGTACAATCATCAACGTGTTAAAGTGTTAATTAACTCAGCACAAGTTCAGTGTCAGAAGAAAGGCCCGTCAAGAGAAGACCAAAGCCTAACAAGCTGTTGGTGTGGTAAGAATTAAAAGAATAAAAATAGACGATTTCAAGTGAGTTAGTACAGAGAAGAAATAGTTAGAAACCTATTCAAGTAAAGAGTAGTTTCAAATCACAGGCGATGGATACAGAAACAGCAACCAGCGAAGTAGAGCAAGCAGAGGAAACAGTCAAGGCAATTTCAAAGCGGTTGGGAGGTGGTCCCAAGTTGTCGGTGGTGGGGTGAATGGCGAAGCAGAACTCAAATGTCAATGCTGTTGTTGGTGAACTCTTGCAGTGTATGGGAAAAACGCGTCCACTCGTCGTTCTTTGGAAACGCCAATTGCTAGTAAACAATAAAAAAAATGTATAAATAGTTAGTACTAAAACTTCTCAAGCACCCCATCTTTCTGCTCACCTCGCCCACATCATACACTGCTATCCTTCCGGCGTCATCGCCCACCACCAGTTGCTGACCATTGGGAGACCAAATGAGGCGATTCAGAGCAGACATGCCCTCCACAACCGTAGACACCGTGGGCAATTCAGTGTCGTGGTTCAGATTCCAAATGTCCAGACGACCGAGCCCGTCAACGGTTGCGAAGAGAGCCGGGTGAATGGGCGACCAGCGGACATCGTACAGGTAATCGCTGCCGTCTTCAAAGCTGTACAGCGGCTTCTGCTCGCGCATACTCCACAGCTTGAAGGTCCAGTCAAAGGAGGCGCTCAAGTAGAGATGGGAGAGGTCGACGCCAGTGGAAGATGCGGCGTGAAAGTCAACTGCCGTAACAGGGCCTGAAGTGAACGATAATGCAACATGACAAATTACTATTACTGCCAATAGCTTCTTCACAGTCAAACTTTACCCTGGTGACCATCATAGATGTCCAGTATGCCTGCTTTGGCACCGTGTCGACAGGCACTGAAGACGGCGCCGTCCTGACTGCCGAGCACAAAGTTATTAAAGTCAGCACTGGGAAAAGACATCGACATGACGGCAATCTGGCGCGACTGCTTCGACTGGCAGAGCTCCATGGTCTCCTGCGGAGCGCTGAGCATGTCCAAACTCCAACTGCACAGTTTCCCGTCATTTGATATGCTAATGAGATTGTGCGAGTTTTGCGTTCCAACCACCTTTAAGCAGTAAACCGGGTGTGTGTGAGCACTGGCAGAGAGTGGACTACGCTGCACTGGGACTCGCTTTCCAGAGCGGTTGTCCCAGAGAACAATTTGACCTACACGAATATAAAAAACAAGTTAACAAGGCACAAGTTTAGCCAGACTTTTCAACACCTACCTGAATAGGTGCCACCAAGAATCAAGTTGGGGTGAAACTTGGCAAAACACGCCGACATGACCGGGGATTGGCAGTGAAAGACGTACTCAGGTGTCGTCTTCTTGAACTTCATATTCCACACCAAACAAATGCCATCTGGCTCATTGGGTGCCCCTTCATTTTGATTGTAGGAAGCAACAAGCAGCTCAGGAAACTGGGCACACCAGTCAAAGCTGGTCACAGCTCGACCGCGACTCCAGCGTTCGTCCATGTATGTGCCTGAGTGAGCCAGGCGAAGGCCACTTTTGTCCTCACTAAAAGGAATACAAACTGATTGGTTAACATTAAATCTCATCAATCTCCTTCTCCCTCTCACCTGTCAACATTCTCCACCTGGCCGGTGTAGTCGACGAAAATGTCCATGGAGTCTGTACAGCTCAACGCCCGTTCGGTGATCCTTACAGCGCGATCAAGGAACTTTCTAAAGGCTTCCGTTTGCATGAGATGCCGCCGTTCCTCTTCCTTGTACTCTGCCCTTTTCGGAGCTTTCTTTTCCGTCTCTTCGGCGATTAAATCATCGGCCGTTTGCGCTGGTCGTACCATCTCCACAGTAGGTAGTGATGCTCGATGCCCCTGATGAGATTTAGTTTGTGTTTGAGCGGCTGCCTGGCCGCCAGAACCATAGGGAACAGTAAACAGCGATCCATCTTCTCCTTCATCGCCGCCTAAATCGTCGTACGTTAGCACTAAATGAGAAAAAAGAAAAATGAAAAAAGAATAACCAATGTCAACGATTATCGAGTGAGTGAGAAAAAGAATGATCATAGTTGGCGAGAAAAATAATATCAGACAATAACAATAGTCAGAAGTTAAGGAATGTAAAATGAAATAGAAAAACACAACCAAAAATAAACACTGACGAAGGCACTCTCACAGTCTTCAGTGAACACAAATGAAAGAAAGGAAATGATGGTATTGGTAGGACGACAAGAAGAAAGTAGGCAATAAATAGAAGTAAAGCAATTCAAATGAAAAGCAATCCAAGCGGAAATAAAAGCATTTGAGCAGACGCCAGAGAAATAATATGTGTAAAGAAGTTTGAAATCTTATGGAAAACATGGGCCAGAAGAGAAATGGTATCCAGTGGTGACTTGGGCACAGTTGGCCCACAGTCATCGGCCTGCTCAGCACTCACCCTGAAATTCGTCGTCCCATTCTACCGACCGACCGACACCGAGAGAGTGAGAGAAGGAACACCGAGACAGAGAATGGAGTTTTAGATGCACCCCAACAAAGACAATTTGTGTGGAACGCATGACGTCAAAAGAGAAAGAGAGAAGAGGTAAAAAGATGAAAATTAGAGGTTAGCAATTATTATCATCAATGCAAGTTCATGCAAGCAAGTGAAAATGTGAAAGAAAATGTGTAGTTACGCTACACCTAACTTCTTCTATTTGCTCTACTTTGCTACTAGTAAAAGCTTTTCCGGAGCAACTACAGCGACCGGCCCATAAATGCATACCTTCATCCCAGTGGATGACTGTTGTCGACAAAAAGGATAAGAAACATTAGAGGAAATAGGTGACAGGTTAAAGAGGTTAGAAGGTTAAAATGTGGAGAGAGAGAGAGAGAGAGTGAGAAAACATGAACGTTTTGAAGGTGTTTCCATTTGTTTTGACAGAACTCTCGACGAAGAGCAAGAAATGATGAAATGAAACTCCCATAGCAATAACCACAGCAAAAACAGAAAGTTGGGAATGGGTAAAGATGGTGGGTGGGTGGGCGCCACTTACCGTAATAATCTAGAGGTCCGCCTGGAGGGGAAGAAAAATGGGAAAAGGAATATTAGAGATTGTGTTATCTCTCTAAGGTAACAAAGAAGGGAAAATAAGAAAAGTAAATGAAAAGCACCTTTTTTCTTGGGAATCGGAGAGTCTGCCCAAGAGAAGGGAAAGTTAAGGGCGAAGTGAAGCGTTAAAGAAAGTTGATGGTCAGAGGTAGAGTTAGCAGTTAGAGTTAAATGTTATGATAGTGTGGCAGCAGTCGGCACTTACCTCGGTCTTGAGAACTCGTACTTTGAGTTGCTGCTGTTTGTGTTTGCTTTTCGTAAGTGACATTTTCCTTTGGAGCAATTAACACCTGTGGAAAGGTGGCAATCGACAGGGTGGGTGCGGCCGTACTGGGCGAAGGCTTCGCTTCGGAGCTGGTGCCCGAGTCGGGCGATGTAAGGGCATTATTCCCCACGCCATTGGCGTGATGGCTCGTTGAGCTGTCTGCATGATTGCCTTGCCGATTTGAGCCTAAAAGTGAGAAGAGGAAAATGACAAATACAGTTAGCTGAAGCGTGCTACTGAGCAATGTGAGCTTAAACGTACCTGATTCCCCGGCATGTATGCCTACAGATTTGAGGATGTCATCCACTTCAGTAATATCAGACCGTATTGACGGACTGTCGGCATTTGAGTTTAGCGAAGCACCTAGTGATGATGGACCGCGACTTGGACTTGAAAGACCGGTCGATGAAGAGATGCCCAGATCACCGATCAGCACACGGCCTGATTCTTTCTCTTGGCGGCGAGCCTCTTTCAGCTCACGCAGCTGCTGAAGTTTCAGACGCTTCTTCTCTAACTCGGCTCGACGGTCAGTCATTTCGGGCGGTTGTTGAGAGCGGATGCAGGGGTCAAGAGTTTAGCGAGAACTAGTGTCGCTGTGACACGCTCTGACAGCCAGCGAACGGGCGTCGTAGGGCGAGGAGGATGGCGCAGCAGCACTGAACGGAGAGACCAGGGTGACGGATAACGGTGGCCTGGGTCGATGAAGCGTGGAGAGAGGTGGCCGCTGCCCAAGGTGGACTACGGAGTTGGAAACTGAACAACTAAAAGCAGAAGGTGCGAGGCCCTGGAACGGGGAGAATATCATCAGAATTTGGCCACAAGCTAAGCATTTGTTGGCATAAATCTGCTGCCGACTCCTCCTGACAACACTGCTCAAGGAGTTTTAAAGCGCTACCGGAAAGTTTCCTATTATCTACGTTTGATTTCACATTTTCAGTGCCTCTTTTATCTGTATTTTTTCCAAAAGACGCGTACACGCCCAAAACCAATCACTCGTTTTAAGACCTCCTAAGTAACTGATCAGATAATTAGATTAAATTACCCAATTAAACAAATAGACTTGTTACCAGCTTTGAGGAACTACTTCTATGAAGCGTCCAACGATGGGTGTTGTTGTTTTTTTGCAGTGAAAAGAGTGAGCTGCCAAAGTTGCACGTGCGTTAGTTCACCTCGCTGCGCTCCAAGGGCCGTTGCTGCCATGACACTTGAAGGTGAGTTCAACCGACCAAACACTGCCGACGAAGAGGAAGACCTAGAAGCCATTGCCGAGGCAGATAACCAGCCCTTAGCGCAGGTGCTGGAGCCTCCTGAAGAGCCAGCTGATCGCATTGAAGCCGTCGCAGAGGAGCCTCTCTCTCCAAACGTCCTTCCTGATTTCTCCCTTTCCATTGAAGAGATTAACCGATCGCTGAATAGCATTCAAGAAGAAATCAATCAATTGGCATTGCAACCGATTGAGACCAGAGCAGAAGCACAGCAGGGAGAGGATATTGACGCTGGTGAGGTGGACGAATTTGAAAACGGTAAATGCTTTTATGTTTATATCAGCAGTGTCTCACAACAAATCAATTTTTCCTTCTTTTAGCATACAAAGATCTTGATAAGAACCTCAATAATATTGACGAAGTGCTTACAAAACTAGATCAAGACAACGATCTTTTGCAGGAAAAGCTCCGACACTTACTCAACACCATTCGCATCGATAACACTAACGATCAGCAGGAAACACAATGACCTCCAGCTCCAGTTCAGCCCTTCTAGCCTATCTGCAGTCAAATAGCCAACTCGTCGCCTTGCTCGGCGATTCATCTGTCAAAGCGTCCATCACCCGTCTACTGGAGGAAGAGACGGCATACCAGAGCCGTCAGCGGGCTTACGAGGCTCGCCAGCAAAGCCGCAGCCATGGTGCTGGTTTCCCCAATCCAAACAACGCTCCACTGAGCCCTTTGGAGAAGGTACTAATTGAGGGAAATAGTTCACCTGTCCAGCAGGCATTACGGCTGCTGTTAAAGCAAATTCTTCAGGAAGTGTAGTTAACCAACGTAAAGCTCAATCATAGCCATTCATAGCCAATCTCTGTTAATCAAGACCCCCATTTCAAGTAAACAGATTATGTAAATTGTTTTATTAGGGATGATTCCAAACAAAGTGGGAGTGAGTCATTGAATCTACGTCTAAAAAGAATCAGCAGCTTAAAAGGTGTGAAGAGTGGACAGTGCTCATGGAGTGGGAAGCAGGTCAAAGTCATCGAGCACCTTCACGCTGGGCACAAAGGTTTCGTGGTCAATGAAACCGTTGATGGCAAACTTGGGTGGTGCACTGGCCGCAGCTGCTGAGGCGGTGCCCGGCGTGGTGGTCATCTCCGCCAGTTCATTCACCTTCCACTGCCACTTCATTCGCTGAGCCATCGAGAGCGCCTCCGCCTCGGCTCGCTGCCTGGCCAGTAGCTGTGACTTCAGCTTGGCCCACTTGTCGGCGGCATCACGTTGCCAGCTGATGAAGAGGCGAGAGTTGAAGCGAATTCGCCCGATGCCCGTCATGCCCGAGGGGCCGTGGTTGAGGAAGCTGGGGTTCTCCGCCTTGATCTGCCCGATAATGACACTGTCGACAGTGGGGTCCTTCTCCAGTTCCATCAGATTGTAAAGCTCTTCGTCCTTGAGGAAGGTGCACACTGAGAGTGGCAGCATCTTGCCGCTGTTGGCGTGTGCCGCCCGACAGTACAGTCGGAGGTACTCCTGCTCCATCGTCAGGCGCATCTTGTCCTGCTCCACCTGATGGCGAAGACGCATTCGATGTCGCTCTCGCTCCTGTTCGGTGAAGAGGGTGTAGAGGGCACTGCCGGGCGGAAGTGCGCTTGGCGGCCGTTCAATGCGACTGGTGGCCACCTGGTCGGCGTTCGACGCCAGCAGGTAGTTGCCCTTGTTCATCAGGTAGTCATCGAACTGCTGAATCTGCCTGTCAGGGGGCACTTGCTCCATCAGCAGACGCCGCTTCTTCACGTGGTCACGCAGGGTCAGGTACTGTCGGTGGGAGGAGTGAGAGGGGTTGTAGTGGTACAGGTTCGACGCGTGACTGCCGCTCGTCGCAGAGCCATTCGCGCCGCTGCCAGCTCCGCTTCCGCCCCCGGCTCCTCCCCCTCCTCCTCCCCCGTTTCCACCGCCACCACCGCCAGCTGCATTGCCTCCTCCCCCGTCGCCGGCATTGGAGCCATTGGAGCCGTTCGAGTCTTCCCCGGCGGCACCGTTTTCTCCGCTCGACGCATTCCCTTGACCTGGTGAATTGGTGGAGGAGTAGGCTGAATCGGCAGCGGTGGCATTAGAGTTGCCTCCACCTGTCTGTCCACCACCAGTGCCACGCGTTCCAGCAGAGGTCGTACCGCCGCCGCCGCCGCCGCCGCCACCTCCCGTTGCCAGTGATGATCCGGCAATGGCTGAGGATGAATTGTTTCCTCGATTTTTCTTTTTCCTCGTGCCAATTCCGTGCGGCTTAGAGGTTGCCGTCGTCAGGCTGGCACCACTTGCACTGGTCACTGATCCTTCCGATCCGCCTGCCAGTTGGTCTTCATTATCACTCGAGTGATGCTTCTGCTGCTGCAGCGCAACACGTTGACTACTGCGCGTTATTCGCGTACTCTTTCCACCGGGACCGGCTCCATTTGATCCAGCGGTGCCAGCTGCGCCACCGTCGGCTGAACCAGCAGTTGAATTTGCAGTATTAATCACAGTCGTATCACTCACTATTTCATCACCTTCCACAGCAGCCGTTGAAGAGGCAGCAGCAGCAGTAACAGCGGCACCAGCAGCACTGGCCGTAGTGCTTACCACATAGGGATACTTAGCAGTGCCACTGGCTGTAGTTGTCGCTGTTGTTGAAATGTGCTCAGCACTGGCCACACTGGCCGTCATCGTTCCTGGAACTGCTGGCCCCACGGTTGCTCCGGCTGAAGTTGACAATGCCGTCGAGCTATGACCACCACCTCCGCTGGCAATGGGCACCACCATAGGCGTGGCGGTGCTGACTCCAGCCACGCCCGAACCACTTTGATGCTGAGGAAGGATGATGCGAAGTTTGGGAACTTTCTGCTGCGATGAACTATCCGAAGTTCCATGAAAGCCACTGGGTTCGGTGATCATGCTGGCGACCGGTGCCGCTGCTACGACGTTAGAGCTTACCGCTGATGACGTCTTTAATGACGTCGAGTCGAGGTGCGACAAATGGTGGTGATGGAGGTGCTCTCGATCGGCAGGGTGCAACTCCACTGATGGCTCGCCGAAAGCGTCTTTTAGCTTTTTCGGCTGAGCTGAACCGAAAATGGCTGAACCGCTTGAGCTCATAGAGCTGTCAGCGTGCGAAGTAGTGCCCCCACTTTTTCGGCGCTTACGACCACGCAGCGAGTGGTGGTGCCCGCCTGAGCTGGACTCCTTGCTGCCAGGTAAAATTGACGAAGCAAACGAAGAACTCGAAGTGCTCGAAGTGAACAGATTTAGTGAAGAAGGAGATGAAGTGCTGCTGCTGCTGCTGGTAGGAGTTGTGATCGTGAGGGATGAAGACGGCACTGTATGCTGAGTGTGCGAATCGGCCGTCTGATCTGCAGAGGTCTGCGACTTTTTCAAAGAAACAGGCGCTTTTAATGAGATTGACTGATGAGGTGATGCCGTTGCTACTGATAGAGTACTGCTTGATTCGGGTTGTTTGGATGAAGAGGGTAATACAGACAGTGAAGAGGACAACTCGGTCGACGGAACAGTGGTCGAAGTGCTGTCAAGGGAAGCTGAAGGCGTGAATACGGTGATGCGAGGGTTAAAAGAAGAAGAGGAGGAGGTGACAAATGATGTGGAGGTGATAGGTGAGGAAGTGTTGAACAATGCTGTTGTCGAGGATGCAGAAGACGATACAGGAGATGTATGGGGTGTAGTTGAAGATGGAGATTTGGAAGAACTGCTCGAGACGGCCGTGCTGTTAACTGAACTGGACATTTTGGTCACAATCGCAGTATTGGGCGATTGAGTGATGGCGCCCGCAGAAGCCGCGGCAACTGTGGTGGTGGTTGCGACGGCAGTAGCCGAAACCGAGATCTCTCTCGGCTGGTGTGCTAGTGTTTTTGTTGAAGATGATGCAAAAACGTCGTTTTGGGAATGCTTTAAAGGTGCATCGACTAAAAACGTAAAAATAACAATATTATTAGTAGTGTGAAGGGATTGCACACATCTCATCATCGTTGCTTCCTCTCTATCTAATCACAGAGAGGGCGGCAATCAACTTACCAGTTACACTGTCACTTGTTGGTGTGATAAGCCGAATCACTGATTTAAACTCCGATATGGAGGTGATGCCGAGTTTACTGGAGGACGACGATGGTGCCAGTTCAGTAGTGTTTTCTGGGGGAAAGTCTTCGACAGTATCAGTACCAGTGTCTGAAGAAGTTGTTGGCACTGCTGTGGTTGTTGTTGCGTTCTCTGAAGCAGACTCGGTGTCTTCAGAGCTTGGCTCTTTTTCCAGAGCTTCCTCAGAAGTATTTGGCTCTTCTGTCAATCCGAGATTTTCCAGTAGAAGACCTCGAATAACAGGGTGTGTGACAACGCTCAGTGCAGTATGACCGTAGTTATTTTTAATTCGAGGATCTGCGCCGTTTTCCAGTAGAACCCGGACAATGTGCAGGTGGTTGTTGGCGCAAGCATCAACCAGTGGCGTAGTGGCGCATTCACTGAGCGCATTCACTTCGGCACCAAACTTAATGAGTACACGAACAGCTTGGGTGTGTCCTCGATTGCAAGCTTCGTGCAGAGGTGTCCAGCCTAGGGAGGAAGAGGTGAGAGCAGAGTTCGTATTGGGCACTCCACAGCCGCTTACCTGCGTTATCCTTATCGTCAACGTCGCCACCCTCGTTTTCTTTGAGTAGATCTAGAAGCTTCACAAAATCACCCCGAATAGCAGCGGCGTGCAAGGGAGTCTCGCCTTTGGTGTTGCGTGACACCTTTCTGGATGCTGTGCCGCCGCTGGTGGCAGAGGGAGTCGAAGATCGAGAGCTACGGGAACGGCTGCTATGTTGCGGCGTAGTGTTCGCCAATGCGGGTCGCTGTGCCCCTGACGCACCCTGTTCGGAAGGCTGCGCTGTTTCCGACAGAGAGTTAGTTGAGGATTGAATGGCTAGGGTTCAGGTGGTCGCATCGACGGTGGTAGCAGGGTCCATGAGTAGGCACAACAAACAGGGCAAAGTGATGCAAATGAAGAAAGAAAAGAAAAGAAGAGGAGCAATTACAATCAACGGCCAGGTGATCACCTGCTCACAGAGCACTCCTCACACTGCATGTCCAGCAGCTGTGTTCTCAATCACTGTATGACTCGATAAGATCGGCTAGCTCTAGTGGCGGTGGCCGTATGGCCCTCGGAGCAAACGACGACAGAGCAACAGAACGGAGCGGCACGGCCTACCCCGAGCACTGTCCGCTGACAACAAAGGGCAGTGTGCAGGCTTTGTTCCAAAGCTTCGTCGTCTGTCCTATGCACTCGTTCTGGCAACGAGCAGCTCGGATATGCCTACCCAAAAGCACCAATGCGCGGAAATAGTACAGCATTCGCGCATGTCTGCACGTCTGACTTTGCGCTGAGGTCGGCTCTCCGTTCAGTAGAGAAGGCAGCCACAGCTAGCCAGCCACTTCGAGCACATCAACTCTCGGCCACTTCTCGGCATCTCGGCATTCATCACCCTACTCGACTGCTGGATCACTACCTCCTTTCTGTGCTCATCTTCTCCACCTCTCCCCGCAACAACAATGGCCGGTGACGAAAGTGGCGTAGACCCTGCCAACTTCAAAGGATGGCGTAAATACTACAACTCCTACACCTTCCAGGGCCGGCTGGGCGCCAGCTCCATCACGCTGGGTGTCGTCGGACTCGGAATTCTGTACCTGATCCTCAAGCCGAAGAAGAAGTGAGACTAACTAGTAGCAATGGTGTCAGTGATAAGTCTCGCTTTCTCTGATTACTACTGATTACAACTATTTACCAATTGCTAATTCTTTGTACATCCACCTCAAGCGTATTTTTATCTGTAGAGAACACTGATGCAAAATAAAGAGTCACCCTAACTCTACTCTACCAACTATCTATCTATCTACTAAGAACAAAAGGGCGTCACTTACAGTCACGACTGAGTTCGAGGGCCAATTCGATCTGCTTTCGAAGTGAAAAGGGCGTCGCGGGCCGCGAATCGACGTGTCTGCTGTTGTGTTGTGACTGCTGTGAGGGTCTTGGTGTGGTGGCGGCGACGGGGGCAGGGTTGTCACCGACCGACGTGGCTCTATTCTCTTGCTCCGCTACATTATCCATAAACGGAAGACGCTGCCGGGAAGAACGTGCCGAAAGCGGGCGGTTAGTAGTGTCGCTACCGACTTCGCTGCTGCCGTTGGTGCTGCGGTTCCGGGCAGAACCGCGTGTGTTGTACGGTGTTGTACACTGTTCGTCTGCTTTGCCACTCTCCACTGAAGGCTGCCCAGAGTTGCTGCTGCTGGTGCTGACAGAGATGTTCTCGTTCTCTGATTGACGATTTCTCTAAAAGGAAAATAAATGACTTGTTTACATTGACGGGGTGGCGAAAAACTGCTTATCAGTACCTTGCGAGTTGATTTGCGTTTACGCCTCGAAGGGCTCTGTTCTGGAGCGCTCGGTGTTTCGACGACTTGCTCGGGTGGCAGCGATTGTTGCTGTTCCTGTTGTTGTTCTTGCTGTTGTTGAGGATCACTGGTCAGGTTGTCGTTGACATTCATCGGTTCGTTGGATGGCTTAGACGTGCTTTGTGGTGCAGTTGAAAGTGAGTCCCTACATTAGAGGGTGCTATCGAAGAAAGAGCATTATTGAGAATACCCGTTGAGGGCTCAAGATGATGTGATGATAACAGTTGTCAGTGGGGCGACCGACTGAAACCCTGCGCTGACAGCTTGGCGCTGTGTGACGACCGCGATGCTTCAACCCCTTGTCGACGGCCTGTCCAACGCTGGTGTCTCTTCAGCAACCAGTAGATATGATACTTTAACCTCCACTGAAGAGCCTTTGCAGGCGCCAAAACAGACTTGAAGTGGGCGACTGAAAGCGCGCGAGGCGACAGAGAGTGGAGAGTCGAGAGTGAGTGAAGAAAGAGTGAAGAAAGAGTGAAGAGAGTAACTGCTGCTGCTGCTGCCTGACGCCTGAACCCCTTGGCAAGGCACACTTCCACCACGACGGACACTTCTCACAGGCTGCTCGGAGTCACCGCGGGAATACCCGATATTGCGGGAATGCTCCAATGCGACGCACAGCTCATGCCAAGCTCAGGCCAAGTTTCACAAGAGAAAAATAACTCAATAGCCGTCCTCAAAGAGCGTGACACAGCCTCGTGGCGGAATATTCATAGCTCTGGTAGGTTCCAGGAACGCCAATGACTTCAATTGAATGTCGGTAAACGAGTAGAATCCCCATCCTCTTTTCCCGAGAACACCTACAAGGTTTAAATCAAAGTTGATAGCGTGACTAGCACGTCAAGGACCCCTTGCAGGAGAGAGTGCGTGCAGAGAAGGGTGTCTGTCTGTCTGCATCATGTTTACATTCACCACTGCTGATTACACTGAATAACTAGAAGAGATGTCCCGTCCCGAGGTAAGTAAAGAAATCCAACTTTCTTTGTTCCAGAATCTTCAAACAGCTAACTTTATTGCTGCACAGGTGCTTCGATGCTACAAGGTTTTGCTCCGAACACGGGCAAAGGTTTTCGCCGGTGATTCAGGTGCACTGCAACTGATGGCCGCCAAAGCAAGAGAAGAGTTTGATAAGAATCGCAGTCTCACTGACCCTGAGGAAATCAAAAAGGTATTTCAAATTGCGTGTCTCAGTATTTGAATGACACTTTATCTACCTTTGGTGGCAGTGCTTACAATTTGGCTGGGAGACAGCAGAAGTTCTCGAGAAGACCGTTATTCAAGGGAAACTGAACGAGAGTGGCAACTATGGTAAGATGATTCTTTTCAAGAAATCTTTTATTAACAAAATTGTTTCACCGTTTTAGAGGCAACGATAAAGAAAGAACATTTAGATAATTGAGCAGAACAGAGTCAATACTTTGTATTTACAGAAGCTATAGAATGGGATTACTATAAATATGTACATAGCAAGACGGCTCATGTGCTCCCTTTGAGCATATTTTGACCCACTTTATTGCTTTCATTGAGAAACATTTGCTCAATGACCACTGACACATCCACTTGGCTATTGTGGTTTTTAGAAAAGTGGGAGACGAAATTTTTGTCGCAGTCACTTGCAAAATCACAGTCGGGACAGAGGTAGACATGCTGGTCAGTGTGCTTGCTCCTCGTGTGCTTCTTTATCTCCACCACTCGATTTCCCACAAATGTACAGTAAGGACACTTGTACTTGGACATCAAATGGGCCGAAATGTGAAACTTGAGGTGGTTTTTTGTGGTGGCGAGGAATTTACAGCCGGGATATTTGCAGTTGAGACTGTCATCGCCTTCCAGGTCGGACATGATCTGCTGCAGCGATTCTGTTTGGGCAGTGGGCGTTGCGGCAGTGGCAGCGGCGGCAGATGAGCCGGTCGAGTTGGAGCGCGGGATTCGATTTGAGTTTGAGGAGTTGGTCTCCTTGCTGGCAGTGGCTGGCTCGGTGCCTATCGGCTGGTCAGGGTCGATTGTCTCCCCGACCAGTTGATTGAAGAGTTCATTTATGTCGGTTGTATCATCGGAGAGGTTGGGGTGGTGATTTGATGTCGTCTTGTTGGCTTTCTTTGTACCACCACCAACAGAGAACACCAGTCCGTCAGTTGCAGCTCTCTGACTAAGCGGCAGTGTCGAGTTGAGCTGGTCAGCGGAGAGGCAGCCACTTTTGAGGTCAGCACCATTGGCTGGCAGTCCATTCGCCTTGCGCTTGCCTTTGCCCAGTCGACTAGGCACCGAGTGCTTCTCCACCAGGTGGTCATTGAGGTAGGACTTGGAGGTAAAGTAGAGAAAGCAGAACTTGCACTTAAAAGGCACGTCAAAGGTGTGGAACTGGTAGATGTGCACGTAAATCTCATGGCGAGCAAACTCCCGTGCCGAGTCAATCTCACAGCAGTGGCACTTGTACTTGAAGCGAATGGAGTCGTCGGGCATCGTAGAGAAGGACCGAGTGCTCAGCTGCAGGTGTCGCGGAATGGACGACTCAAAGTGGTGGTTCAGCTTGTGAATGAACAGGGCCACTTGCGACTTTACATCAAAGTAGCACTCATCACAGAGAAAGCTTCGCTCCTCGCTCTGGTGTGGACTGCGGAAGAGGGCGTACTTCTCATCGTACTTCACCTTCAACTCCTTGTAGGCCTTCTCCTGTTCCAGCTTCTCCCGGTGCAACTGCTCCAGTTGCTTTTGCTGCTCATTGAGCTTTACATTGTCCGACATAACCTGGTAGTTGAATTCGGAATGCAACTTTTCCATCTCCACCTGGAGATCGCTGTTGGCCTTCTTCAGTGACTCGACTTCCTTCTGAAGGCAGCTGATCGTCTGAGCGTAGTTGGGCTGAAAAGTGACAAAGTTTGCCCCTGCTGACTGCGCATTGGAAAACTGCTGCATGGCTACCAGAGAAGTGTTCGTCAGAGTGGAGGAGATGTTCGCAGCGGGTTGGGGGCCAGTGGAGGCGCCATAAAGACCACCGCCACTCGTCGTCGTCACACCGAAAGCATTGGGGCACTGACCGATCGACGGAAACTGCTGTAAGGGCTGATTGAAGGAGTTCATGGTCTTTGTAAAGATGATTCAGTCGTGAGGAAGACCATTTGGTGATGATCACAGTAAGTTTCACCTTTTGGACAGTATCACCAATGGTAGCTACTACTGCAAAGTATTTGTCAGATGCTTTTCCCTGAGAATATTGGATCAATCGAACCGTTTTGGAGCCAGAATAAAAATTGATAGTTAGAAAAAAAAACTTCGAGAAAAGACAGTGAGATTGAACGTAAACAAGCAAAGAGAAATCCTGTGGCGCCATCTACTCTAAATGATGATACTTTTTTGAAAAATCAAAATGACGATTCTAAACGCTTTAGAATTTTTTACTTGATAAGAAGATTTTGGAAGAAAAAAGGCAGGTGGCGTTAATTGGAGGAATTTTACGTTGTTTGTGGATGCAGATTTTTCCGCACATTGCTTGCGGCACTTTTTTCTCGCTTTCTCACAGCGGCATAGCAGTTCGCTTTGGAGTGTTAAAGACGCAAGTGCTCATTGAAAATGGATCAAAACATGTCTCAAGATGCTCAGTCGTTGTATTCTTGTAAGCTTTGCAATGAAGTTCTCAAAAAGACCCAAATGACTATCTGCTGCTTGAGCCGATACTGCGAAAGTTGCATCACTGACTATGTAAAAGCCAATTCAAAGCAGTGTCCTTCTTGTCAGAAGACTATCTCCGATGGTTCTATTCGAGCTGATACGCACTTTGACTCGCTCATTGCGCTGAATTTGCCAAAACATGTTCAAGTGAAAGCGGAACCAGAAAACCCGAAATCCGATGAAAGTGTGGTAAGTTATTTGATAATGATAGATGATGGTTTTTATAAACAAAAACTTTACTTAGAAACAGGAAATCATCTTGAATCCAGATTCAATTAAGCTGGCGCTCTTCTCCATCAATAAAGACATTACTAATCCCAAGTTGCCGGCCACAACGAGTTTTCGATATGCTTATGTTCCTTCTTACGCGACTGTGACTCACGTTGCCAAATATTTGGAAAAACGCCACTTTGAAAGCGATTCGCAGAGTGAACAAGTCTACGAAACTGACGCTTCAAAGTACGCTCCTTGGACGTACCCCTTCACAATTTTTTGCAAAAAAGGCATTTCTAAGGACAAATTCAAGTACTGCCTTCTTCCTGGAAAGGCTAAGCTGTCCGAAATACAAGATGCTTACAAGCCAATAATGACCTATCCAAATGATGATTCGCTTGAGCTTTTCTTTACTTTTAATATGCCTCCCTAAACATGTTTATATGGATTGCAAATTCTCATCAGTCTACATTCGCAATACACCGATAATATCTTTATCCATAAAAAATGAATCTGAAATAAAATGCAGGAGAACTTGAGTCGACATTGCTGTAAGTTCAAACTCTATTTGTATAAAAGATGTTGTAGTTGACTTTGCTTTTAAGAACTCCACGCTGACAAAGTACGCGAACGTCATGCTATACTTTGTGCGCTGGATGATTTGGTTCATTACCGCTATGGCTACAACAATAGGCAAATTTGCCAAGAGACGATCCGCCGCCCCTCTGAATGGTGGATCCATCGACCAGAAGAGAGACACAAAGCCTGCCTCCCGCGTCAGGTGGCCATTCAGCTGGCAGCAGCCACTCGCGAGGACTGGAAGAAAGTGGCCACTTTCTTTGAAGCCCAGCTGTATGTTGAATTTTTATTTTGTAAGTGATGGATGTCAGAGAGGAACAAAAAGTCATGTTTTGAAACTTGCGAATATTTCCTATCCAGAGTTTCCGTTTGAGAAATTTGATTGAAATATGCTTGGGTCAAGGTTACCATTGAAGACGTCCAAAGGCAGAGAGTTCATTTCAAGACGATTAGGCTGCACGCCAAATTGCTCCTCAATGAACCGAAAATCCTATAAAACACAATTTTTAATTTTAAGTCTTTCTAAAATGAACACAACTAGATTTACCCTAAAAACTGGCGGTAAAGGTGCATGCACTTTCGAGCGCAACTCATCCCAATCAAAAAGCAGCGAATCGGTAGTTTCTCCAAATGGGTTTACATCAATCAAAACTACGCTTCCAGACGCAGGGCGATAGAGATCTAAAACGACTGAAATAAGAAATTTTGTTTTAGAAATGATCATAAACTAGAATCATATAAACTTACAGCAATCAAGGGAAAATCGTTCCCGAATTCTACTTCTAAAAAAGTCAAGAATATCAGAGATGATTTGATCTTTATCACGATGTAGGTGAGAAAAGTATGACCGTACATCACGTTGACTAATCCCGATGACTTCATTTCGACCGACAAAGCAACGAAACTCCATAGAAGGATTAATGTTTTCCCACTTGCGTAATACCAGACTGTACTCGAGTTCGGGCACTGATTCAGCAGAGTAATCGGTACATTGTTTATAAGCCTCAGTAAGATCGTGGACGACTTTATCAGAACTTTTCAGCAAAAGGAAAATCTCCGACAGAGTATTGCATTTGGTACCGCAAGCTTGAATCCACTTGGCATCTTCACAAGCGCTCCAGTTGAGCTTTGGAAATACAAAGCGATATTTACGAATAGACTGGCGAATGCTTGCTTCAAGCTCGGGAAACTCTGGCACATCAACATCTTCCTCAATGTCATCTTCGCTGAAGTTTGTGTCCATCTCGTGAAAACAACTAAATATAAACAAACAAATTAACTTTTACAATACTAAACAAGATTTTAAAAACCTACGCTTTCGGTAGTATGATTCCATCTGCCAAAAGCCATGATTTCACTTCTGGATTCAGCTTGATAATGTCACTAAAACAAAATAAAAGGTATGAAATAACAATAAAATTTGTGCCACAAATGTACCTCTCGATGGTGACATCTTGGAATATCGAATACCAGTTTGAAAATGCACACTTTAGTACATCGTTCATCAACATCTTTCAAGAATAAACAAAAAATATTGAAATCAAAACAACTTTTCAGTGCACGTGACTCACGTGAGAAACTGACATTCCCGGAAATACTTCCTTGGCTGCTTCCAGTTGTTTTCCAAACTATTCTTTAATTTCAAACCTCGCAACAAAATGTTTTTCATTTATTAAATCTTCTCATTTGTGCCGTTGAATGCACAGCTATTTAGCATAATATCAAGTTATAAAAACATGAAAATATGTTTACTTACTTTTATCAAAATTCATTATTTTCACGCGTGAATGATTTTAAAAAATTTTACTGTATGAAAAAACTAAAGCTAACAAAAAGTTAATTAACATGTCATAGAAAAATTCTATCTGGTCAAAAGCAGATAAGCAACAAAAGTATAATTAATTTAATTTAAACAATTAAAAACCTTTTTAAAACAATAATGTGAAAAAGGTAATAAAAAACAGCTGTCGTTCAATTACTTTATTTTTCAATTTTTCAAAATCAAAGCTAACAAAATTTTTATAATTTCCCAAAGTCAATAAAGCAGAAATAATGCCGAGAAAGAAAGAACTATAGCTTACTATAGCTTACTATGCGCAAAACCAGTCTGTTTAAAGAGAGATAATAGGACTTAGAGAATTAGAAATATATTTATTTAACGATGGGGAAGAGAAAAGAAAAGTCAAGGAACCTGAGGATTTGTTCACAAGAAAACAATTAATATTTAGCGGTTTTTTCTAAAGAACTGTAAACGACAATGAAATCCTACGCAGCAACCGACAATTGAAACGGCCGGTTGTACTAGTTTTATTTTTCTTTTGTTCTAACTTCTAGATTGAAACTGATTAAAAAATTGAAACACATACTAAAAATATAAAAGTTTCCCTCTTTTTACAAATTTAAAAACAGACTTGGACTAATGATTAACTAAGTTATCTTCTGCTTGTTAACTAAGTATAAAAAAATAAACAAAAAAAACTGCTTCAGTGCAAAACCAGTTCCTCATAATTAAAGATAACTTTATCCAAATATTCTTTTAGATTCTTGACATAATTATAATAATTAATGTATTGACTATTCATAACTTGAAAAGTTTTGTTTGTTTTTTAGTAAAAAAATATGTCATTAGATACAAATCTGGTAAAGACATGGATAGAATTGAGAAACAGTTGGCAATGGTTATGCTTGGCAGTGCCAATCAGTGCCTATCGATTGCCTCTAACATCTGCAGAAGAAAGGGCATTGTTTGCAGTAGAGCTATGCAATGGGAAACTGCTGTTCGACGGCAGTAAATTGCAATTGGCCCACTTCACCGGCGATGCCATCGATCAATCAGTGACAATTAATTCGTTGTACTTGTTGTTGATTACTTTGGAGTCAGTACCCAATCCCTCTTCCAATTGCGTCTATAATTGCCTGGTCAGGCATGCTTTTGCCTGTTTGCCGCTAAATGTGTTGAACTTTGAACACCAAAATGAGCCACTTGGTTAAAAGCAAAACAGCAATTGCTCCTCAAGTGGGCAGGACCAATTTTAATTGAGTCATTCAAGTTGATGGCTTTTTATTTGTCTCCAAATGAAAATGAAGAGGATTTTAGATCGTAAACGTGTTTTTATTTTTTTGCTGGTGGCGTTCACAACTATGTAAATGAAAAATTAAAGAAACATGCACAGTTTGGCAAACTACCCTTTGCATTATCAGGAGGCCAACTATGTACGTACCGCAAAGTGGCGGGCTCTTGTCGCGCCAG
>JAALOO010000436.1_pt1 | contig 37621 bp, 23 predicted proteins | sample 7257641 | NCBI WGS metagenome assembly JAALOO01 (sample SAMN14085613, study PRJNA598686) | mite metagenome | biome: ENVO:01001000; feature: ENVO:01001002; material: ENVO:01001226; isolation source: single female mite from University of Michigan culture on fish food culture... ...
CTTGTGTTTGCCTGACTTTGGCAAAGTGCCTCCAGTCACCGATTTGTTCAGACAAAAATTAATAAAGACTGAACCATTGCAGAGTCAAAACTACCATGGTTATCTAATTCATTGACTAGCAGAGTCAACTGCGCTCTTATTTTTAAAGAAAAAGAGCACGCTCACGCAAAAAGGGGAAATTTAATTATTCGCAAAACATCCGCACCGAGTTGAATGTTGAGAGAGAGAAACAGACAGATTAGACTGCTGCACGAGAGCGAGTGAAAGAATGTGCAGCCGTTTACTACTGCAGCAGAAAAAATGCATTTAAAGAAAAAGAAATTAAATTGTTGCGTGGTGAAGTGAAATTTAATAATAAAGTCACTGGTGTGCCACCAGGAGTGACAAGGTGCACACTACTGCTGACAGCAGACTGCCGACAACAGTCGCCATACGGTTCATATCAATACGTGCTGAGGAAAGGGACAGTTCTAATGGTAAATGACTGAATAAAGAAAGAAGCACCAGAACTGTAGCAAAGCGAAACTGCCATTTTAATATGCGCCGAGCAAAAAAGGGAATGACTGCTCCAAAGACAATACTACTTTCCGGTTTCAGGTACTGCCAGTAGTATATTGAAGAAGACATTGCAAGCGAAAAAAAGAAAACAAAAGAAGACGGTTTGTTCTTCTTAGAAGTCATTCATTCACACACACACACATGCGAATGCTGAAACTGACTGCACAAACATTCAAATTAGCTCGGGGACTGCAACCGACAGCTCAGCTGGGACCAAGACGAAGGATGGGCGCCTGGCGTCACTATGAATCACAATTTACCCACTCCCGCACTGTCTTGGTCAATACGGCAATAATGGGCAACTGCTGAGAGAAGGCAAGTAAGCAGGCGACAACCGCTCGAGCTTAGGTTTTGGCTAAGGAGAAAATGAAGCAAACAGAGAGATAGCTCAAAATGAATGTTTGCCAAAGTTTAGGCTGACCAGCACACACACACAGACAGAAGCAGTCTGTCTTGCTATCTTGATGTTTGCTTTCAGTGACTATACTGTACAGTGTACAAACAAACGCTCAGCACTTTGTCCTACCCATCTGGATACTGTAAATTCAAATTGAATTTATAGTAAGAAAAGGGAGGACAGGGAATCAAGAAGTAAGAGTGCCTGCCACTGTTTTTACGAGTTTACTTTTAATCTACCCCAGACGAAAAGGTAATTAAATATTTATAAACCTGCAGAGCCGAGACGAGTCGATTTGAGGAGCCCGTGCACGAACCACACACACAAACACACAGCAATCCACCCCACCGCCGAAACATCACTAGAGAAGTCGTCGTCTTTGTCGAGAATACACACAGTTGCTCTTCACCGTCGGACACAGTCAGGAGAGCAGAGTCGGGAATTGAGAGTACTGCTAGCTAGCTACTGCGAGAGCAAAATAAAACCCGAATTGAAGCTCAAGTTGAGCAATAAAAGTATCTGTCTCGATTGTCTGCGTGTGTGTTGTATGAAAGAGAGTATTAGACAGACGGGCTGAAATAAAAAGAAAAGAAACAGAAAAAAGGCAAAAACGAAAAAGCAGTCGACAGTGAGAGTTAGTGGGGAGGAGAGGGAAGACAAAGGAATAAAAGAATAGCAATCGAGCATTAATGAAGACAAATGTAAGTCCAATTTGGTAGTCAGAGGCGGAGAATGCGAGACAAGAGCAGTGCTGCTGCTCTAGACAAGACATCCTAAGAGAAGCAAAGCAAAGAGCGACTCACATTGTGAAACGATCCAGGAACGGTTGATCTCACTTGCAATTATCTGCACATTACTACTGCTCACCGTAAATAAGACTGTGTGCAGTGACCACCAGTGTGAGCAGGCAGGAGAGGAGGACAGGCTAGGTCCCCACTCTCTCCCCTTCTCTCACTCTCTGCCATTGCACCCCACCAAACAGAGAGCATCTCCCCTCAGCAGACTGAGCACACCGATCCAATTGGACTTTAAATTGCACTAACAACGTCGTTCGTGTGGTACTGGTAGTACTGGTCGTGGTCGTGTGGTGGTTTCCGTTGGTGGACGTAGTGAAAAGCAAACATGGAAACGCACACACACACACAAGGCTGATGGCTGTCGTGTTGTACTTTTTTGCATATTGACGAGCACACTCTGGCATATGTTCTTTCTCTCGATCTGTGCAACTTTGCAGCTCATTGTTTGCAACGTATGTTTGAGTTTTTCCTCCCTCTTTCTCGTTTTCTCTTCCTAGTTTTATATCTGCCACTTTGGTACCTTTCACTAAAATAAATCGATGTTGGAAAGAACGGTACTGAGACGGGAAAGTGCAAAAAAGAGGGAAAGAATGAGAATGACGCCAGGATGACAGGAGCAAAGGAAGATAGAATGCGTAGACAGGAGTGAATAGCAAAGTAGACACACACGTCCGACTACTACGACTACTACGTTCTTCGATCGGTGAATCTATTGAAAAGCAGTCAGCAGCGGCATCCGACACTGCAAAATCAACCCTTCACGATAAGCTGCTTACGAGCGAGAGAGTACAGCAAGAGATAGTGAAATGGCAAAACGAAAGACTAATTAATTTGCCTTCTCCATCATCTTCTGCTCCCATCATCATCTGCTCCCATCATCATCTGCTGCGCTCTCCTTTTGTAAAGTGGTCTTCTGAATTTGCTTCTGTGCTGCAGAACACATAAAACAGTGAACTGCATGCCAAAAAGGTTCTAAAGTAGTAGTAGTAGTAGTAGTAGTAGCTTTTCAAACAGGCAAGTCTCGCTTGTCTGCTGTCAGTGGTTTTCAGCTGCGTTCCTGGCACGAGGCCCAATATTCTCTGAAACTACAAGTCGCTCGTTGGCGGCGCCCTTGACTGGCAGGCCAGTCCATCGTGTTTTTGGCTGACAGAGGTGGTAGAATCGCTTCCAGAATTTGCCTCCGCCATTTTCCTCCTCCTCCTCCCTCCTCCGCCTAATTAGCTCTCATTATGTGCACATCTCGCTGCCAGGACTCTTTCTCTAATTATTATTTAATTAATTTTTCTCTACACACACACATACACTTTTATTTTGTGTGTGTGTCTATCAACCGCCTTTGCACTTGCCACTTTTCACTGCCTCACTTTTATTCTCTCAGCATCATCGGCTAGCTACTGTTTTTTTGCGCAACTCACTCAACTCAACTCGAGTTAACCACTGAAAGTGACTGTCAGTCAAATGTCAAATTGTCATATGCAAACACTCACAGACTCAACTACCGCTGCTTACCACCACTAACCACTGTGCGGCCGTCAATCTAATTAATTTCAATCATTAGCCACACTGTTTTTAATTAAATCCCCCAAAGCTGCCACTGAGTTGATGCTGCAACTGCTATCCTCCTTTTCTCCTCTCTGGGAACTACGCCAAACGACAACGACGCTAAACGGTCAAATGCACAGCCAGAGGAAAACAGTCTTTCTTGTTCCCTTCCCACATAACTGGAGAGATGTGTGTCTGCTGAATGACAGAAAAGTTGTCTCAGCTTTCACGTGTACACGAGACTAGTGTGCCCGAGTACTAGTGACGAGGGAGCAGAGTGCAATGGCAATTTGGAAAATTAAAAACGGATACAGTTGCAAAAAGTGTAAATCTATATTTTGCTGCCATTCAATCGCAGCCGAGGCCATTGATGCGCTTGCTTAGGTAGTCCCTCAGTTACAGCAAAAAGTACACTGAAATGCACTGCGAGCGAGTCATCAGTAATTGAGTTCAGCACGCAATTCAATATCTGCAGTTTCACCATGCAGCCATTCGATTTCCGAGAAGCTAATGAACAAACACACACACAGACTGGCAGTGAGTCTGCAGTGCCGTTATCTTGGCAGTTCCTGTGTGAATTTGCTACTTTTAAAAAAGCTTGTGTGCCCATCAGCCAATTAAGCATTTGAAAAGTAAGCAGACGTTGTCCGTTCTCGTCAACACTAATAGTTTTGACCAGCAACTAACAGATAACGGTTACCTGTTCTTGGAATGTGTGATCAGAAGTTAGGTAAGGAGCTTCCTTTTGCTGTTGTTGATGTGGAGCACAGGGGTGACACTAAAGGCGAGCTCTAGAGCATCTCGTCCCTCTATTTCCCTCTAACCAACTAACATTCAATTACAATCGCTTAATTAATTTGACTTGTCGGTTGTTGTTTGCATCGTAAAAAGCAACAAAATTGACGAGGCGGACAAGGCAAACACAAAGAAAAAGTTTCCTTTGAAGGTGCTTAATTAGCTGTTGGTGCTGAATGAAAGGTGAGAGAGAAAGAGGCAACTGGAAATGGGATACTGAAGCAAAAACAGAAATAGAATACCAAGGATAAAGTCATCAAGAACAAGATCTCCAAGAGCACACACACGCACACATAAACATCGCCTCAACGCCTGGCGCACAATGGACAGCGACGACCATGTCCATTAGAGGTATTAGCATATTCACCTGGCACCAGGAGCACCAGTGTTCACTGTTCTCGCTCTATCTATCTTCCGTTTACCCAACAGAACAAGAACAAGCACTACCACTACAACTACTTCTGCTGTTGTATGGACGGAAGATGATTCACACTGAAAGGTTAGCCGCCTAACTCGACCTGTCAAGCCAATCATCGCAGATGAAAAGGCGAAAATGAGAGCCAGGAAGCGTCATCAGCAAAAACAATACATCACTGCAGTAAATGCAAATTGCCTGTGACAGAGAAAAACAGTCAGAGAGAAAGAGAGACAGACTGACTGATATGGACTAACTGGACAAAGGGACAACAGTCACTTCTAATGATTTCCAGTTCAAGCTAACAATGAGTGCACCTCACCTTCTCAGAAGCAGCAGCAGCAGCAGCAGAACTGTGCATTCAATCAGTGAAGCGTTCAAAAAGAGTGTAGGAAGTGGGTAGTAGCAAAGATGGCAGCAAACGGGCAGGCATTTGCAGGAGGCACCATTCTTCTAGGCACAGGCTGACACTCGCTTTGCCACGTGACTGCTGGTGATGGTGGTCATTCTCTCAGCCAGCTATTAGTCGCAGAAAGGCAAAAGGCATGCAAATTGTCTTCTGCGTCAATTTGCAGATTTCTGGAGCGTCACCACCATTGACGACGACGACGACGACAACAACAGTTCAACGCTTCTTTGAGAAGCGAAAAACATCATTTGGCCAGGCGACAATGGCGCACTTCGGAAGAGGTTTGTCGCGTCGTCAACAAATGCTTGGCAGATTCAACAGTGGCATCAGCAGCGGCAGCAATTGCTAATGTAACTGGTGGTAATTGCCCTAAGTGGAGCAGCTAAAGGTCTACTGCTGTTGCTAATTGAATTGAATGGCAACGAATGAGGCGAACGAGTGACAAAGACAAGATAGAGGCTCATGCATGCATGCATGCGGGCAATTGAAGCTACTCGAATAGGCATACAAGTCATGGGACAATTTGCCAAATGGCAGCCAGTCATTAGACTGTGTAATGACACTTACCTGGCGGTTGAAAGTTGAGTTGAGTTGAAGAGGGATGAGAAGAAATGATGGTTGGTTGATGTTGCCAAACAGAATCAATTGCAGAGAAAAAACTTGGGCAGAAATAGGAAGGTCAATTGGAACACTTTACTGGGCACTGAATCAACAGCAATAAAACACAATGAGAACAAAAATACCAAAATCAACTGAAGAGCACCAAACACACAGAAACCAGTCGTCTGGAAGTAAGAGGATTTAATTAGTTGGAAAAAGCTGGGGTAAAAGTTTCTGCGCTAGTGTGTTGAGATTGGGCGGCTGCTGTCGAATGTAATGAGCTAAAAGGAGAAAGAAAGAAAGAGATGTGTCAGTCGGCGGCTGTGTACAGCGTGAATTAATCAATCGAGCAGAGAGAGAGAGAGAGCTGTGATGCTGTCAGATTATCGCTTGAAAGAAGGGGAAAAGGAGTGCGAGGTCGTTGTTTCTTTAATGAGGTCTGCTGTGGCGGTAGTGGTAGTGGTGCCACTGGTGATGAGCTAAACAGTGAGAGAGAGAGAGGTATCACCAGTGGCATTTTGGCTAGCAGCTATCTTGATGCGACACAGCAGATCAGCTGCAGAAGCAACAACGACACAGTCAGAGTCAGACAAACCGTCTATGGCAATGCCGGAGAGCGTGTTCAAATAGTAATTTGCACCATTTGATGTGCTGCAGCGGCGACGGGGATGACGGTAATGCGACAGTGGCGGCGGCGAGATTGCAGCCAAACAGACTTCTACTACTGTTTGTCTGACTACTTTCTACTGCTGACACTGTACCGCCAAAACGGACTCAATTTGGGCAAATAGCATGGCTCCCTAGCTGGCTGGCTGACTGTCAGCTATCCCTAGCGCACGTAATGGTGCCGCGCGCCAGAAAAATATGGCCGCCAACTGCACTTATGACGATTGCTGCAAAGAGAGAGAAAGATAGAAATGAAATTTGCCCAGCGAGAAGTGAGTTCCTTCTCTTTCCCTATTTCTGTTTCGATTTAGCGGGGGCCGATTTTCCTTTTTCTTTTTGTTCAAACAGTTGGCAGTGCTCTATGCATGAGTGTGTGTGTGTGCGTATGTATTGGGTGAATGGCAAAATAAACACACATTCACAGTGAATGAATATACTCACTTTAGTGTAGTAGAGACCAGAAAGAATGGAGTGATGATTCTGCTGAAGGGAGAAAGAGAGGATGATTGAATTAAGCCATAGAGAAGCTGACTGCCAACATCAGTCAGTCAGTCAGTTGGCCACAATCAGGCTTCATTCAGCTTCAAAACAGACGGACAAAATACACATTCACGAGCACAGTTTGTAACATCAAGTTGCAGGAGAATATACTACTAAAGTTGTTCAAAAGAGAAGAGGATGAAAGAAGGAAGCAGAGTTGAGGGGAAACAATGCAGACATTGAACAGCGAACAATTTTGCGCTGCACTGGGCCACTGAATGTGAAGTGAAGTGCACGATATTGGTTTCAAATGTGATCAGTGTCTGACTGACTGCAATCAGTGAGAGAGAGAGAGAAGGAAAGCCAGAATGCCATGTGCTTCTAAAGCTGTTCCTCATTCGGCAATGTTTTTCTTTCTCATCAGCATCAGCAGAGCTTCATCAGCTGCTTTGTTATCATCAGCGTCGGCTGCTGTGGCAGTGCGGTTTTTGCCACTAAACCGAGCCGTCTGCTGCAGATCGGCACTTTTTGCGGACAGATTCGTCACACAACAGCACTGCTATCACCTCTCTTTCAGCTGGCATGTGCTAAAATTCACAGGCACACGGCAAAGGTTGATGATGATAAAATGTGTGTGTGTGTGTGTGTGCTCGAAGTGCTCGAAACGTGAATAGCGGTGAGCACAAACGGAAAAAAGTTTTGCCGGAGCACGGGCAGAGATCAGTCTTCGAAGAAGAATCTATCGATCGAGCGACCGGGATAATGGTGCCGACAATCAAAGTGAGTCAGAGTGTGAGTGGACGCACACTTGCTGGCTGGCTGCAATTTAGATGTGTGCTGAGAAAAATGGGCAGAATCGACCACAGTGCTGATTGTCAGTTGCTGTCTAAGTGAGAGAGAATGTGTTCACTTTTCAATGGTGGTAATCACAAAGTTCACTTCGATTGAAACATTACAATGACAGAGTGGAGTGCAGTAGAGTGATCCAACCATCTGGATGAAAAGGGGAAAAATGAAAAGAATTCAAAAGGAAGCAGAAGTGATGTGTAGTGTGATGATGATGATGAACTAATTGCCACTGCTAGTGCACTTGTGCTGCACTTCACACACACAGATTTATGCAGGAGCCAAACACTTCCATTGCTAAACGAAAACACTGCCTGGTGCGTGCTGATGGACACCAAACGGACGACTGAGTGTCTGTCTGTGACTAATTGTCAATTGCCGCCGGTCTTTGGCAAAAGACTGTGATTGAGGACGCCTGGTCGAGGAGTCGTTGCCGGCAAAATCAAGGCAGTTGAAGATACACAGCAGTGTAGCGGTTAACCAGTAGCACAGGTTGTGTGTAGTTGGTAGAGATATTACAACAATCGATTAGTGCAAGTAGTAGTTATCGGCGTACAGATTGGCACTACTGGAGGAGCTGCTAGTGGCCAATCAACCGGCGACACAAATAGTCGGCGGTGTGTGGTAAAAGGAGGAAGGTAGAGTGAAAAGACGATGAAGAAGAAGACGGTGGCGATGAAGGTAGCAAGGGCTTGATCAACGGTGTGAGTGATCGATTAGCCAGTCAGTATATAGCTGACGCTGGTAGTGATCCGGTGATTGGTGAACAGGGGCAACCACCACCACTTTTGCCAGCAGGTAGCTCAGGAGATCGGTAGTACAACAACAACGGTGTTGTGGGCTTTGAATGAGAGGCAACAACAGCAGTAGCAGCAGCAATGCCGGTGATAGCAATGTGCCAACGAGACTGTGATGCTCTCTCCGCGACTGCCAGAGCGCAACTGAATCGGCAATGGAGTGGCACAGCAGTGCAGACAGTGCGGACAGGCATCCTCACTCTCCTTCTCTTTCCCTCTTTTTCCCACTAAGCGCGGGCACAAGGCAACCAGCACTGCTGCTGCTGCTCTACACACTTTGGCTTTACCACCGTCGCCCGAGTTGCCGCACTGCCGCTAGCAACTTTCAGTCCAGCAACCGTTGGCGCCACCGATCCACCGACTGACTGCAACTGCAGCAGCAGCAGCAACAGCAGCTTCGATCGACTCAGCGAGGCACTCTGAACTATGCACTCTGTTTGTCTCTCTCACGCAAGCAGATCAGTGGTCCAAACGTGACCAGGGAGAAATCGGAAATTGGGTCCAAGTGGAAGCAAGATACACACACCGATCCAACGGCAACGGACGTCAGTTTTCGGCTGCTTTTCATTCAATGGCAATGGAGCGAGCACTTGAGTGCGCCTGCAGTCATTAGCAAGCCATTAGTCCTCTGTTTGCTCTCTTTGTCGTCTTATCGTCTTTGGTTTTTTGCTCCTTCGCTCGTTTTCCTTCCCTCCCTTTTTCTCCGGTGTCACTCTGGTCATCACAGTGACATTGTCGTGTCTCTCTTTTCTGTGGGAAAGCAGTACTGTGCTGAACAGCACCTTCCATTGAGTGGCTCCTTTCTTCAATGAATCCACTGCAAGCTGAGCTGTCGTTGTCACTGCTCGAGCACTGATCATCATTACGACTGGTAAAGCTAACAAACAATGACAAGTGCGGCAGCCGACTGACTTCTGACTGGCTGACTAACTGAGACCTCGCATTCACATTCTCGGATCTGTTGCACTGCCTGCGAGGATATTATACTCCATTTATTCCTGGGTGTGTGTATGTTTGTCTTCACCGCCTCTGATAAGGAGCCACTGGCGACCGCAAATGTGTGTTTGTGTGTGTGTGTACTCTCGGTTTTCTCTCACTCTCATTGCAGCGATAATGTGAGGCCATGTTCACTCTCACTCTCTTTTCCAAGCAAACGCAAAAGCAAACAGAACCACCAGCAGCAGCGGCAACAGTAGTAGGCGCCATTCCATCACGAGTCAGGGACGCAACCCTGCACAACACAACAGCGCCAGCAACCGCAACTCATTCACGTTCTCAATCTGTCAGGCACTGGCTAAAAAGAAAGAAGTCAAACTAATGGGTAGCTCACCTTTGCTCACCGTTTTGCGGTTGAGAAGGAGGAGGTGGGGGTGGTTGTGCAGTAGTCCTACTCGGGAGATCACAACAGTCACCACCAGCTATTGATTTTTTTTCTTTTTCTGCCCTTGCTCTGGGGCCTCTTTCTTTTTGCCTTCTCTGATATTGACAAGCAGATAAGGCGGCAGTCAGGCAGACAGACAGACTTGGACAGCAACGTGTGCAGCAGCAGCAGAAGGCACTACCAGGACAGCACCAGCACTTGAGCACAGGGCTTTAGCTGCTGCCGCAGACGCAACTTATCTTCACCAGGTTTCCCTTTGTCGTTGCACAGCGCCCACAAGTATTCTTTCACCAGCCAACCAGCCAGCCAACCAGCGACGAGAGCACGAGCCTTGTTTGTTGTCATTACTTCAACGCCAATATGCTTTTCGGCACACACACACTTGCGGGTGCCAATTGAGACAAATGTCACCAGTGTGCCCAGCCAGTCTCGGTGATTAGTCGTCGGAGGCCTATGCTCAAACAGGACAGCAGACCCTGGTGCCCAAGTCAATCGATTGTGTCACAACTGCTCAGCAGCAGCAGAAACAGTGAAGATCTCGTCACTCTGGCAACGAGCTGCACTACTACTACTACTACTGCCATTGCTTCTCCATTGAGATGCTCGAAAAGCGATGATCGATCAAACAATCACGTGTCATGTTTCGAGCAGTGCACAGTGCACTGTCCATTGAATCGCCAGCATCCCTAGCAAATGCTGGGCATTGACAAGCACAGTGCACCAGTGGTGGTGGCCCCCTCACAGCAAAACACACACCAAGGAAATGTGATCAAAGCACATCGTTGAATGCTGTCAGCAAACAAAAACAGCAAAAGCCAATTAGTCGATGGATGGAGAGAGAATAGAAGAGGGAGAAAATGATAAGATTGGGCAAATGAAACCGAGAGCTTAGAGTGCGACTTACTCTAAGCATATTCAGCTTTGACGTCTGCATGCATTTTTAATCGATTCAGCTGAGATCATGGTCACCAAGTCGGCGATGCCACTGTGTGTGTGTGGTTACTGATGCGTCTCTCAAAACTGAGCAGTCAACTGCAGTGTGTGTTCCAGTGAGAGACGCTTTTTGGCCCTATTGGCCCCTCTTCCCTCTGCAGGAGCACCCATTACACCGGGCTCAATCGACGCGTCAATGGCCCAGTGGGCCAATGTGCCGGTGGCTCGTGTTCACAATGCAACAAACCCATCATAAGCACTCGAACACTGGGCACCCGGCATTGAGAGAGAGAGAGAGAGAGTATCGATTTGATCAATCTCAGCTCAGCTGAAAGAAAAGTGCACAATGCCCTAGCATTGCATTCTGACTTTGGTGTCAGCGCTGCTGATGCCACGTAATGATAGGTTTCACATGCATAATCACGACTTCTCTAGTTAGTACCCCACTTCAGTTCAGACTGCCATTACCAGCAATCTAGCTGTCCTTTTTCTCTCTTTCTGTGTCTGGACAGTCAGCAGCAGCAGCAGACAAGCCGACAACTCGGATTTAGCCGAATTGATTGAACCCGTGACCGACTGTGCCAGTGTCCGCAGCGGTGGTGGCAGTTTTGGTGATGGTAGTGGTGCTGGTCAAGAGTACCGCACACTGCCTGCCTGCCTGCTTGTGTGTGTCATTGGATCAAGTTGAATACATGAATGAATGAGTGAATGAATGCCATCTCTAGGCCCCCATTGCTAGCCGCCGTTAATGCCCAAGCGTGCTCCTACTATGACTCACACCTCATCGTATTAGCCAGTGTTTTGGGCATCGGGCCCCTACTGTCAGTGAGGGGGATAGAATGGCCACCTAATTACCACACCGAGTGCGCCGTTTTGAGAACGGTACCTCTGCGTCCTCAGTGTGCATCCAATCCAATCCCCCTCAGAATGCTGCTCCTTTTGCTGCCAAGAACTGGAGCCAGATGACTAAGCCACGCAATTATGTACAGCAGAACCTGAGGTTGCCTGCTTTTTGCCGACTTGGCCAGCGATGAGCATCTGAAATGCTAAAATTAAAGGCGAATTTCCCAACACCGAAAAGCGGCAGCAAAAAACAGCAGCAGGAGTGGCGGCGGCTTGGCAAATGGTACGTGCACGTGAATAATTAATGCTCCACGCACTGCAACAGCAGTGAAATTCACTCATTTGATTCTCTTTTTTACTGCCATTTTTCTGTGATTCTCTTCTTCTTCTTTATCCCCTTTGATTCGCATCTTTCATTCCACTTTCTCTTTCTCAGCACTCGTCTTATCATTCATCTGCCGTTGTGCAGTGAACAGCTACACGGTGTTCACTCACAATTCAAATGGTGCATTTGATTGCGCCAAATTTGATGCTCAGCAGTTGCGACAGTTCGTGCTAAGTGACTCGGTCTGTCTGCCTGAGTTTGTGCGCCAGCAAACATGTAAAAAGCGGTCTCTCCCTGAGTGCACCGTTGCGTGGAGGTGATCAGCCACGAGCCAGCACCACTACCACCACCACCACCACCACCACCCAGCAACCGAGAGTTTGCATTAGCACTCATCTGGTCCACTTAAGCTAGAAATAGGGTAGAAGGGAAGGAAAACTTTGCGAATCACCTTCAGCGAGGAGTGCTGATCTGAAAAGTGAAATATGGAGTGCGCGCGAGTGCTGGGATTCGCCCGTGTGCGGACCACAGTTGGACAGTGCTAATGAAACAGTGAACCCGCTTTGTCATACAAATGAGTCTTTCACTCTGTCTGGACTGCCGATTACTCAGTGTTCCTCTCTGCGCTTCACCAGCCTCAGCCTCTTCGGCCTTGCAGTCCTTTGAGGCCTAGGCTGAAGCTTCAGCTGCTGAAGCAGCAGTGGCAGTGCACGGAGGCAGCAGTGCGTGCAGCCCAACTGTGAACACGGGCTCAGGCAAACTCAAACACGCACACCCGGTAACCAGTGCCGTGTTCTGCACGTGTCTCAGCCGAAGCTCAGTTGAGCCCAGTGTGCCGCTGCAGTGGTAGTGGTGGTGGTGGTGGTGGCCCTAGCGACAGACCATTTTGTCTGCCTCAACAATGACAGCAGATTCAGGACGCACAGTGTTGTTTTGCCCAAAAAACCGAGCAGCAACTGAAAGTTGGCAGCTCGCGCCCAGCTAATTAGCACTACTAACAAGTGTGCACTCCGAGATGACGTCTAATTAACTTTAACATGTGCTGCTGCTGTTGTGTTGCTGTAGCAGCAACTAACAAAATGTGCAAGAGTGTCTGTTTGAAGTTTTAAGCTTCCGTTTTTTCTACGTTTTGTCAATTCTGACAAGCGGTAAATTGCTATTGCGATGCAAAAGCCATTTTGTGACCATTGTCAAAAAACAGAAAACGTTTGACAATCTAAGAAGAGATGTTTCAAATGTCTCTTTTTTGTGTGTCTTCCTCTTTCCAAACAATGTGGCCGCCTAAAGGGCAGTTGCTAAGGAGAGAAGGCAAGCAACTGATCACTCTTTGCCCTGACATTGGCCAAACAATCACCAGCGACAGCCATTCGACATTGGAGATGATTTAATTCAGCTCAACTGTCCCGTGCAAAACGGCCCCAGAGCAACAGCAGTAGCACATCATTAGGAAGTGCACTCGCTGAGTAGAGGACCAAAGGAGAGAAGGCATCAGAGGCGACACACTGCCAGAAAAAGAGAGAGGCTTAAAGCTCGGGGCCTCGCTAGGCTGAACTCTCGAGGATGGAGTGAGCTAGCACCAAACAGTGGAGGCCTAATCGCCAACAAATTAAATTCAATCGACAAAATTGCTGCTCCTCGTTCCTATTGGATCGAATGCGTTTTAAACAACAGGAAGGCAGACACTTGAACGAGTCAGCTGCAGCATCATGCACACTCTCTCTCTCCCAGACAGCGTCTGCCCACTAATCTCAACTAATTCCCTCGTCGTTGTGCATATGTCGAGATTGCCACTGGTTGGCCATGTTTCCACTGAATTGATGCTGCGCAAAAGATTCAAAGGATTACCGCCGATTTAAGCTCGAACGAGAAGAAGAAAAAGAAAAAGCGGGAAAACTGATGGTAGACTGCAATTAGACCAGAGACAGTTGCCTGGTGATGTGATGTTGAACCACTCACTCATTCATTCATTTGCTGATGCCAAGGTTGAGGAAAATAAATAAATCACTGCAAAAGACATTCAATTGTACCGTTGCTGTACTGTGAGTAACTGTCACTACTGCCAAAATGGCCATTTTAAAGGGCGCAAAAGACGTTAAAGGGAGCGCAATCGATTGGCTGCCAAAGTGCAACCTATTTAATGCGGCCATTAAGTGCGATCAATTACCGACAGTTTGCCAATGCACTCTCACACGTTAGCACACACTGAAGAAGAAGAAGAAGAAGAGGAAGAAATAGACAAAACTGCAGAGAATACTCACATGGTCTCGGCCAAGGTAGTGATTAAATGCTCAATTAGGCGAGGGATTTTTATATGCACCTGAGTCAGGTAAACAGAGAGAACTGGCAGGCGGATAGTGCCGAGCATTTAATTACCGAAAAAAAGGTTAAAAAGCAATCGATAAATTTTAGCAAGGAGGAAAAAGCAAATTTTAACAGTTGCTTGTCACAAAGAAACAGTTCTTTGCTGCACATTATCTGCCTCTACCTAAAAGTTTGATGATCTATGACACATTTACATGCAAAGCAGTCATAACTCATGGCGTCCAGAGGATTTTCTGGTAGGCTTTGTCGCCTGTTTTCCAGTTTCTGCCTATGAACCTGTGTGCGTGTTTTTTTTCGATGCACTTTCATTATTGGAAATAATAGGCAAATAGGCCGTGCTGAGCAGTACTTAGAGTAGATTTACAATAAAGGTGGCAGAGAATATGGTGAGACAGAAACACCGAATTGAATCACCCAATTGGCCATAAATCAGTGCCGCCGTCAAAGAGGCAAACAGCAGCAGCAGCAGGAACAAATCAACTTGTTGGTGAATGTGTCACCACTATCGTCACTACCGCCACCAACATCGTCGTCCTCGATGTCGTCGTCGCCGCCGCCACCGCCAACACCGCCACCTCTGTCTATCTGTGAGAGCTGAGGAATGCAATTGAGGTTGCGATGCAATCACGGCTGATGGTGATGGTGATGATGATGCTGGTATAGCACCACACACAGAACACTCCAGCAAACACTCAGACTTACCTGTCAACTGGCCGCCCTCTTGACAGGCACGTCTGAGCAGAGGTGGCCTAGTGCAAATAAACAGTCGACAGGGAAAGGAAAAAAAGGAAGAAGAAAAAGAAAGAAAGAAAGAAGAAGGTGGAGATAAACGTCGATTAGGTGATTGCGCACATTGGTGGTCGTGGGTGAGAGGGAAAGCCAACAGAAGAACAACGACAGACAGACGATTGATGTGCTGCTGATGGTGATGGTGGTCGTCGGCAATTTGCATCAACCCTTTTGTAGCCGGGAAAAGGTTCAACGCCTTATTCACGCGTAATGAGCGATAAGCTCACAGATTGAGAGCGAATGAGAGCAGTGAGCACTGACCAGTGATTCTATCGATCTGTCAATCATCAGTGCCCAGGCTACAACTACTAGTTTTCCGTGCGACACATCAGACAAAATCGATTTTCAGGACTGGGTACAAAGGAGACTGGTGGCAAAGTAATCATTTTCAGGCCGTCGTTCGACCTAACCAGCATTTTGGAGGCAAAACGTCCCACTCTCTCTCTCTCTCTCTCTTTCTCTTTTTTTCTGGCATTGTCGCGTGCCTTCCTGTGATGTCCGGGGCCCACTAAGTCTGACTAATTCTGGCGGATTAGTTCCCCAGACTGTGCGTACTCTGGCTACAGTTGCTGGGCCCTTGGCGACGACCTTTTCTTCTATGACAGGAAGGCTCTACTCGCACGTTACCATTTCCTCTCGCCTTGGCTGTTGCTGTAATTTAATTTCCTCTCTTAGCATCCAAGCAAAAGGACGTCACGTGTGGTAGCAGTTTGGTAGAAGTAGCCGATGTTTGGAAATATATTTGGAAGTGTCTAGCCAGTGCTACAGCAGTGCTAACAGTGCACTTTTTGCCTTCATCTAATGTCTTCCGCTGCCGATAATGCAGCCGCTGATGATGGCTGTTCATTTCGGCGGCACTGGTCATTGCCACAAAAGCCCTCTTTTGCCTCCTCTTCTCAGAGGGCACAATACCTAATAATCGAACATTGTACGTCAATGGAAGCCATCTTTTATTATGTGTGTGTGTGTGTGTGTCTACAAGTCTGTGTTTGCATTGCCCTCTTCCACACACACACACATTTTTCGAAGATCTCAGCCAACTAACTACGATTGAATAATATTTGCATCACTAGCAGGACACTGCATTTGCACGGCTGCACTCGCCGACGCTGCCAACAGCGAGCAAACATATTTCCGATGGCAAACACACACACAGGCATCTTGGTGGGCACTTGTGCTCCCAGTGGACGCAGCAGTCTTCTTTTGCATCTTTCTCCTGTCCTCACCACCACCACCACCACCACCACCACCACACTTGACTGTCCAACTGGTATATTAATATTAACTTGGAGCTCAAGGAGCTCACGTCGTTGATAAGATGCACATAAGATCAAACCACTACGACGAACAAGTATTGAGAGGGCAAGAGCAGACGGAAACACAGAAGCCAAGTAGGAGGGGAAAATAGATGGGGGAGGCAGAGCTGCCATAAAAGTATTCGATGCCGACCACACTTTTTTCCCTCTTTCTGTCTTTGTTTGTCCTTCTGTCATCGCGCGTGCAAGAACTCACACAAGAAAGCAAATAAGCATACGCAAAGTGAAGTTGGATCACAGTAAAAGAAAGAAAAAATCCACCGTATAATTTACAACCTTAAGTTTGGTGATAAGGCATCTCACACTCTGTTTATTGACAAATCAAAGCAGTGCCGAGGAGGAATGATAAGGCTCTTCAGAAGAAGAAAAGTCAAGTCTCGGCTCGACTTGACTTTGGATCTCAGAAGCTCACTGCTGCGTAGTAGGTACACTAGAACATTGTCGGAGTAGACTTTTGTGCACAAATTGGGACGCCAAAGCCAGTAGGCACTTTAGTAGTAGGCACAAACATCTCACCAGATGAGAGAGAAGATGCCGACAAAAGGTGCATCCGGAAGGCAGTCGATGGAGGGGGATGGAAGAAGGTCCAGCAGGTGACGACGGCAGCAATTGAACACCTCCGATTGACTGGTATTGATAGCATACATGCACACACACACCAATATTGCCCCGCGCACATTGCACTATTGCACCATTAAGACAGAGTGCACACACCAGTGGCAGCAACCAAAACGACCAACACTCGACCAGCGGGAGCCATCAATCTCACGATCAATGCTGCTGCTGGCAATCGACTGTTCCCCACTCGGTTCAATCAAAAGGCAATCACTGGCTACTGCAGGAAAAGAAGAAGAAGAAGAAGAAGAAGAAGAAGAAGAAGTGTCTGCTGCCTACTGCGCGCGCAAATGGGAAGGTGCGATTTGATTTGATTCGATTCAGGCTATAAACGGCTGTCGTGTCCGACACATTTGCCACTCTTCCTCACTCACTCGCTCACTCACACTCTGGTGTGTACCATTTGACAGGAGGATAGAGAAAGGCACTGCTGGCAACTTCTGTCACTGGGATGTGGTGGACCTGCCTGCCTGCCTGGCCGTTAGAGAAGATGCCGTTGCACAGCGCTGCTACAACAGCAGACACCGAAACTTGCTAAAATGCATTGCAGTTTGGTTTCAATTATTTCTAAATGCCTTCTTCAACTACTTTGCTAGAGTCCCCACTGAGTGATGATATCCCAGGGGAGAAACTGATGCTGCTGCTGGCAGAGGTGGTAGCAGACAGGGCACAAACACACACCGAAGATGCGGCTGAGGTGTAACGATGACGCTGTGCACCAGAGTGTGCATCAAAGTTTGTGCAACTGAAATTGCCCTTTGGAATTTCACCACTGCTTCAGCTGCTGTTTTGTCCGCCAAACTCTGTGCCAAGACCGTTATCATTTGTCGACACGGGCAGAGAGGAAACAGCCAAATGGAGACGTTTAAAAAGGAGTCACCATCTTTGGTCGGTTGCCATTTCAAACAAAAGAACAGCAGCAGCATGCTGCTTCCGCACCGACACAAGGGGAGAAAAAATGATTGTGTGCATAGGAAGCGTCTGAAAAGACTACCAGAGCATCTTCATTTGAACCAAAACACTTGTAAGTTTAACTGACTGAAACACAGGCAACTCGGATTGATTGCCATGGTGCCAACGACACCAACAACACAGTAGCAATGCACAACAGGAGCTACTTTTTCTACCCAAATTCTGCCAAACACACCCCAAAACATGTGTTGTCGGTAGTAATGTGCAGTAATTACCAGAAAAAAAAGAGAGGAGACAATTAAAATTTAGCTTTATGGTAAAGACAAATTGTTTGCTTATGAAAATGAGCTCTCTTCTCTTGTTCGATTATCGGCTGGCACGTTGAAACACGAGTTGGCTGACTGGTCGACTGCTCTGGCACCCCCTTACCAGCAGCAGACAGCTGTATTAACAGGCGAACCTGAGTTCAGCAGCAGTTTCCCCTTCTCCTTCCCCTCTCGGTCTCGGTTCGGTGCTGGTGGCACAACTGCTGCTGCTGCTGCTGTTGCTCTTTGCCCACCAAGCAGGCGCTAAACAAACAAACTGCATATGGCCACTGCAGCCAGCCATTCCACGGCCATTGACTGCTGCCTCTGTTTCAGTGGAAACAACATGGTGGTCCCGTGTTAGTTGTCTGCTACGAACTCCCTTTCTTTCTCTTTTTTTTCAACCCGACATAACAAAATGCCCTGCGAAGTGCGCCCTGTGTCACCGGCAGATGAAAGCAATTATTTCCTTGTGTGTTTAGAGCAAAGTCGCAGCCAGACCATCTTCACTTCACTTCAGTTTTCTATTGTTTTCAGCTATACACTTCTTTCAAAACAGGAAAATTACATAATGGATGAGCAACAGATAAATGAAATAAACATAGTCGATGAGTCAGACTTTGAGGATGCAAAAGAAGGAGGAAGTGGAGAAAGACAAATAAACACCTGAAAGCGCTGACTGGCGCTCACTTTTTCAAGTCAATCACAACTACGGTGCCGGCGCATGGTGGTAGAGAATCAAACTTGGACAAACAGCTGACGCTTTTTTCGCATCGACAAGATTTCGAAACTCGAATATAAACTCCTTCAAAACAAGATTTGTTGTGCCTCTTAAAAAGGGTAACTTTTCCTGCTTTATCTGTCTTTTTGTTGTTGCTCCCTTTCCTCATTAACCGTTGGGTAGGTAATTTGGTCGGAGGAGCCTGTCGGACAGGCAAATTAGGCCAATCTTCCAAGTTAGTCATTAGAAGCAGCACCATCAGAAAGAGCAACCAAAACTACAGCTACTGCTAACTTAGTTTCTCTACTCAGGCAGCACTAAAGTACCTGCTACGGTCTAACTGACCGACCGAGAGACGGTACCACCACAATCCGACTGTGTTGCGTCCGACTGCGGAACTGGAAAGTCTAGTTTGGCCAGTGCACCGTTATCTCTGCCGTCTTTAGTTGTTACTTTTTTGGCAGGGTGCTTCGATTGCCAGTGTTTTCTTCTCTGACAGTTCTTCTTCATTGGTCATTTGCCAATCTTCCAACGAGCTGTTTAGTCCTGCTTAGTTTCTCAATTCTTCAGCTACTCGCCGTAGCATAACGGGCTTCTGTTGAAAAGCACTCTGACATCATAAATTGTGCATCTAGGTGTCATTTTTCAGCATCAGCCCATTCTTTAACACCTTTATCAACAGTAGATCACCAACATCAGTGAGCGGTTTGGCCAATCGGCACCTGTTTGAATAATACCTGTCAACCACAGTGCACAGGACTAAATTGTGCCAAGAAATGACACCATTGCCCTTTCATGCCTGCTGATGAGGCAGTGAAGACACTTGACACATTCAAATGAAATGTCCCACTTTTCTGCAACTGACAACTTTTCTCTTTTACTCAAAATCATCTTTGCAACTGGAACACAGCAGCAGCAGCAACAGCAGTAGTAGCACGATCCTAGATCATCGCTACTGTAACTTTATTACACCTTTTCAAGTAAGTCATAAACAACAACAACAACATTTTCAATTTTTGCATTTAAATGTCGGCCTGATCTGACCCTGACCTTGGTCAGAACGATGAGCAAGAAAAAGAAGAAATGAGAGAGAAAAACACGGAAGACGAACAGCAGCAGCAGCATTGGAAAATGCTGGTCGATGCGACCAGTCAGACCGTTTGGCAGTGCCGCTCGGCGACCACTGTCCACTGTCGGACGGTCCGGTTTTTTGTGCATGTGCTCGTCACGCTGACTAGTCTGTGACTCGCTGTTTGCCCAGTGCTTGCCACTGACAACAAATACAAAGTGGACAGAGTGGATTTCAACTATCTCTCTTTCTTTATCGCCTCTTTTTAGTCATTCTCATCGATTTTGATGGACAAGTCAAACAAACCAACTCAAACACAGAGATTGGGTTAAAGAATGAGAGGTTTGCCTAACTAGCTAACTGGACTTTGGAAAGCAAAGGATGACTGGAGCTAATCAGTTGGGCAGAGCAAGTCATCTGGATAGAAGAGCATCCTCCTCACTGACATGCATTGACATTCAGTGTTTGTTCGTGTTCAGATTAGATGGTTAACTTATCAGGGAAAAATTAGTTACATGGTGGACCACAAAAATGGGCAATTAGTGTCCCACATGATCCCTAACAACAGCTGATAAAATTAAAAAGCAAACTCAAGATAATAAGTACATTTTTATATCTTGGTTCAGTATTGCTTTCAGTGGTATTGCACTGATAATAATTGCTTTAAAACGATAGTTTTATATGAACAATTTAGTCAGTTCTTTCAAGACGGTTGAATTTTCTGACCACCAAATTCCTTCATTATCATGCCTTTTCATTGCAGCTGACAGTAGACATTAAACACTTAATCTGTTCTTTTCTTCACTTTTTTCAGCATGCATCTTTCTCTTTCCTGTTTGGCTCTGCTCCTGCTGACCGTCATCATAACACTCAGTCCCCTTGCTGACTCACGAATATTCGATGATGCCCTGGACGCAAACAGCCTGGCACAGCAAGACCTAGAGAAAGTGATCCTTCAGACGCCCACCAACATTCACCGAACCAGACCACACCTGCCTCACACTCACCCTCACCCTCATCCTCCACCACACCCTCACATTAACAAGAAGACGAGTGAAGGTGACCAGGAGACGGAGGAGAATGATGTCGCCGAAGAGGAGACTAGCCCAAGTGAGGAGGGCCCTTCCGGCGCCATCACCTACGTCATTGGCATGCTCGATAAGGCCTTTCACTTTCTCAATCTCAAGAAGATCGTCAAGAATGTGCAAAATCACCGCTCCACGCCAGGCGCCTGCTACGCTTGTCGAGCCGCCATGGCCATGGTCAAGTTTCTCATCGAGTATGGCCGTGGCCTGAGCGACGTCGCCTACGTGACGAGCTACTTCTGCAAGTCACTGGACGTGCAGACGCCGCGCGTCTGTGAGGGATACGTCAACAACTTTATGGTCAGTGAGAGATTTTTCAGTTTTTAAAAACTAACTTTTTTGTCAACTACAGGAAGAGTTTGTCGTTGTCATGTCCAAGGTGGACATTGACTCGCACGAAATCTGCGGCACACTGCTGGGCGACTCCTGCTCGCAAGTGACTGATCCACGACACAACTGGTCGCTGCCACTGCCGCCCACTGTCCGTCGTCGAAAGTCACTGCTCCAGAGACCGTTTAGCAGCCTCTTCTGGCAGCAGTCATCATTCAATGGCGGTGGCGGCGGCAACTCAAACGGCGGCGGTGCAAAGAGGGCAAATGCAGTGTCTGCTGTAAAGCCTTTCAAGGTGCTGCAGATTTCCGACATTCACCTCGACCCGGAGTACAAGGAGGGCAGCAATGCAGTGTGCGGCGAGCCGCTGTGCTGTCGGCCCTCCTCGCCGGGCTCCAATCTGGCGATCAATGCGGACCGCAAGGCGGGCTACTGGGGCGACTACCGAGACTGCGACATTCCGCTGCACACCGTCGAGGAGACCTTTCGGTATATTCGCGACAACCACCCCGACATTGACTACATCCTCTGGACGGGCGACATTCCGCCGCATGACATCTGGAGTCAGACGAGAGACAGTCAGCTGGAGCTGATCAATGTCGTTGGCAGTCTACTCGACCAGTACTTTGGCCACATTCCCATCTACCCGGTGGTGGGCAATCATGAGAGCTTGCCGATGAACAGGTAATTAGCATTTTTTCTTCGAATTCAAATCGCTAATCACACAGTACATTATCACACAGTTTTCCACAGCCAACGGCGGAGATTGAGAACAAGTACACCAAAAGTTGGCTGTACGACAAGCTTTCCGAGTCCTGGCTACGATGGCTTCCACTGGAGACGCAGGCGACCATTGAAAAGTAAGGCTGATCAAAGTTTTTACAAATGTCATTATAATCAATGCTGTTTTGTTGTTATTAGAGGTGCATTCTTTGCTGCTCGCCCAAAGTCAGGCTTGAAAATCATCTCCTTGAACACCAACTTTTGCAACAACCAAAACTGGTGGATTCTCCTCAACTCTACTGACCCTGGTGACCAGCTGCAGTGGCTGATCAAGCAGCTCACTGAATCGGAGGAACTTGGTGAAATGGTAATACAAACTATTTAATCAATTTTATCAGAAACAGCTTACAAATGGTTTCCCCATTCAGGTACAAATCCTCGGTCACGTCCCCCCGGGCAGCAGTGACTGCATTCAAATGTGGAGCCGCAACTACAACAGCATCATCAACCGCTTTGCGCACATAATCAAGGGCCAGTTTTTCGGGCACACGCACAATGACGAGTTTGAAATCTTCTACGAGGACGTCACGCCGAGAACTGACCAGACGTTCTTCTACGATAAGACGTACAAGGCAACCAATGTCGCCTACATTGGCCCCTCCATCACCACCTTTGGCAACGTCAACCCAGGATATCGAATCTACACCGTCGACCCGTACAGCTTTGACCTGCTCGACCATGAGACCTTCTTCCTCAATCTGACTGCCGCCAATGGCCATCGAAACTCGCAGCAGCTGCAATTTGAAAAGTCCTACTCGGCAAAGAAGGCCTACGGTCTGAAGAACCTTTCCGCGGCGGAGTGGCACAAGTTGGTGATGCGAATGCGGACGCCTCGTTCGAGTGAGGACCGCGTCAACGGGGCAGTGCAGACGGCGGAGAGACTCTTTCAGCAGTTCTACCGCTACTTCTACAACCGTAGCGACAATGTGGGCGACAACCGGTGCGACGATGAGTCCTGCAAGTACGAGATTCTCTGCCGTCTGGTGACCGCCCTCTCACAGGACACCTCCATTTGCCGGCACTTTCTCATGTGAACAACTCAACTGAACTGGGAGATAAACAAACACTGTTTTCCGATCACAAGACTCACACAACCACCCATCTACTCAACCTGTTGCTCGAGTGCCAAAAGCAAATCAATCAAATCAGGTTAGCATAAACCAATCTCTTGTAGTCGACGCCAGCTGCTGTGTTCACCCGGCTGCCTGCTGATTCTTCTTTCCCTCCCTCCCTCTTTTGCTCATTCTTTTTCTTGGTATCAACACTTCTGTCTTTCTCACGCTCAACACTGTCGCCAAATCACTATTTCCACTAAATCATAAATGTAATCTCAAATGTAATTATCAATTATTGAAATAGCACTAAACAACAAAACAAAGGTATCACGTGGACGGTTTCGATAAACAGCGAAATGTGCAGCTCACCGGATGAGCTGAGTGTTTAGCCACCGCACCAGGAAGAGGTGACAGTGAGAGTGCACGTTTGACAGTGCACTGTTGCTGCCGTCAATTAGGAAGTTGCAAATTAGCCAGAAGTGACACGCATCGATGGCCACCAAAAGCGAGCCCACCAAACCAGAAGTGATTGACACTCACAGGCGGTGAACGAACGCTTTTGAACAGTCGAAAACAGGAGAAACAAAAAAAGTAGTTGTTGTCCTCTGTGTGAATAGTCGATAATCAGTGATCAGTAGTTGGTAAACGCATTGATCTCTACAGAAAAAAGTGTTTTATATAAGACAGTATTAGCCTACTCTTCAGTCACTGAAACCAACGTTTTTTCAAAGTGCCCAATCTCAGCTGCAATGTCTTGTTGACAGTTATTCAAAACAGCACAGCTGACATGTTTTATGGTGAGCAGAGAAACGAATAAAAAAGTACATGCAGTATGCTAAACAGTGTCAGTATCACTCTAAATAACCGTTGCCAAATAAGTTTCACAAAGTTCTAAATTCAGAAATCTATGTTAGAAAACATGCAATCAGAATTATATTTCAGAAATTCAAAAATATATATCAGAACAAGTTCTGAAAAATATTTTAGTAAATGACAGAAACCTGCCTTTTCTGCAGGACCTTGTTCGTCCCACCACTTTCATGCTACTACTTTTCACATACAATACAAATAAATTTATTTGGTAATAAATGACAATTAAAAAATACAAGTTTTTAAAATTGTAGAACATATTCATCTGGATTCATCTTCTTCAATTGAGATGAATGACTTTTGGAGTTTCATAGCTTAACTCGTAAGTGGTTTGCGTAGAGAAACGTTTTCTCGATCTTGGTCATCCTTGGCCTTGCACAATCCAGCTAGGAAGAATTGAGTCGTAGGTCTTTGCTTGATCGCTCGCAACTTCTGAAAAGTAATTTTTGTTACCTTCAATACTACAAAAATGTAAACATACCTTCATGTAAAAAAGAAAAGGATTTGCTCGAAAACAAAAAATAGGTTTTTGAATTGTAATCATCACTGCAGATAGAAATTTAGTCAAAAGTTCAAAAGAGTCTTGACTGACCACTCTCACTTGAAAGATTGTTTTGGGCGATAGAGTAGGTTTTCGGTTCTTGTTCAACACCATTGAGAACTTTCTGGCAGCAGCAAAAAATTAGAGGTTTGTTCAGCAGCGCTAGATTGAATAGAGCGAGTTTGAGGTTTCAGTTCTTGTGTTTGCTTCAACATTGCAATTGCGTTTCCGAATTTAGTCAACATTGTTTTGAGATCTAAAAAACTTTTGTTAAAGAAAAGAAAACAAGTGTATAGATTACCGGGAAAGTGATCCATGTTCAGGGAAGTAAGATGTTCTTGAGACGAGGAGAAGATCTTCAGGAGGAGAAAAGATTGAAGATGAGGCAACACAAGTTGAAACACGTTGCTTGAGCGTCACGCAAGTGAGTGTGTGAGCAGCAAAAAGTGTTTTGTTTTGTGTGGCAAACTGTTCATATACAGCGTGCTAAGATACCAAATATATTTGGGAAAGAATGTCTTCAGAAATATAATTGGGAATTTTTGTTCAAATATATTTGTCAAAAAAGATTTGATAATGATATTTCAGAAAAAAACTTTTACTGAAATATGTTTTAGAAGTTTCCAAATGTAGTTGGCAAACTCGCTTTTTTGCCAAATATATAACACACCATTTTTTAGAGTGTATATGTCTGTCCTTGCGAATAGATGAGACAGACTGGGAAAGGGAAAACGAGAGAGAGAGAGAGAGAGAGAGACATTGTGAGAGAAGGCGCCAAAATGTGCACGAGACACATGACACTACGTCACTGCAGATGAATAGAGTGAGAGAGAGAAAAGAGAGGTCAGGCAGTGTACGACAGTCGAGGCACCACAACCACCACTATCACCACTACTCTGACCGCCATTCATTTTGCGAGACATCGAACCAGAGTGCACTTCCATTGTGGTGCCTTCAGTGACAGTGTTCAGTGATCAGTGACTTTGTTCAGCCATTCAGCCAGCAGAAACAACAGTCAGCCATCAGCCATCAGCGTCAGTCAGTATGTCCGACAACGATCTAAAGGCCCGAATGACCGCCAAGCGGTTGGAGATTCAACAGGGCAAGTTCTTTGCGGGAATTTCACCCAATGTTGATCCCAACAGTCCGCCCTCGTGGTACGACCCAGTAGTGTTCAAGCACGCTCAGAAACTCTTCAAAACGTACGCAGTCATGTAAGTACTCTTTTTCACCATTTAACTGCCTTCATCACCTCATCATTCATTCTGTTCACCACACCAAAATCAGCATTCGCATCAGCCAGCTGTATGGCCTGAACTTGGTGCTGTACCACACCAGCGGCCTTGTGCCTCTGCTTGCCACCGGCAACTCGTCAAACATCTCAAAACTTTTCACGCGTTACTTGTCGACGCTGTTGCACGTCACCAACTGGTTCGAAAGTGACCCATTCGATGCGCAGAGCAAAAGCTACCAGTCGTTGAAGCTGGTGCGAGGACTGCACCGTCAGGTGGCCGAGCGAATGAACAAGGGCCAGAGTGACGTCCTCTGGATGAACCAGTACGGAATGGCACACGCACAGTTCTCTTTTGTCGGCTTCATGGCCGTCTTTCCCAAAGAGGTAAGTTTTTTGTAGAACCAACAAGAATTATTTTAAACTTCCTCTTTTTAGCTGGGCTTCCACTGCTTCACCGCTGAAGACTTCAGCGCATTGTTCCACTTCTGGCGCGTCATCGGCTACTGTCTGGGCACTGATGACCGCTTCAACCTCTGCTCGGGCACTGACGAGGAGACGCTGGAGCTGTGTCGGCAGATCTACTTTGAGGAGTGGCTGCCCGTCATTCGCTCTGGCGGCGAGCAGACCGGCGTCGAGATGAGCAAGGGTATCTGCACGGCCATGAGCAAGGTCAACCCCAATCTCAACTTTAACGTTCTGATGCGCTACGCGTCGCCATTCATGCAGCTCAACCAGGAGCACTACCAACTGGCCACTAGCAAAGAGCGCATCAAGTACTGCATGATTCAGGTGCTTTTCAGAGGGGCGGCCCGCTTTCGCTCCACCAACTGGCTGCTGACCAAGGTGGGCAAGGTCCGGCTGGATCGGGCAATCCGCCTGAAGAACCAGCACCGCGAAAAGCTAAAGCAAAAGTACGCCGACATTGAGTACCGAAGTGAGAAGTGTCCCTTTGACGTCAACTTTAACTACGTAGACGTCTTCCAGATGAACTGAAAAGAATGAGGAGGAGAAAGTGGACCTTCAGTAGCCGATCACAGTCAGTCAGTCGTTTCGCCGGATGAACCTGACCCAAATGAAGCTGTGTTGCCGAGTTTGCCTATTTATCTGTCAGTTATTTGTTTCACCTTATCGTCACCGGCGGCTGAATGGAGGGCAAAGAGAGAGAGAGAGAAAACGGAGAGAGAAAACGGAGACACATCATGTAACAGCGGTGTCATCACTACCGATGGTGCAAGTTGTTGTTGTTATTGCCACTTGCTGCCGTTGCCGCTTCTGCTGCTGCTGTGCAATCAACATTGCGAAAGTTGGTGCAATTGAGCTTAAGCAAAAGGGAGATCAGTTTTCATTAAGGCCGACCATTGTCGGCTTGCTGCTTGTACTGCAGTGCCTGTTGTACTCTCTGCTGCAATATGCTGCTGTCAAATGGTAAAAGTGAGACGAGACGAAGCAGAAAAATAGCTACTCATTAATAAACGAAAATCGGCTGCAGTCGGTGCTACGTACTCTTCCCTCAGCACTTGTCATTTACCATTAATCACAGCGGCAACTGGGCAAATCGCTGTCTAATTGATTAGATGCCGTTTTTGTGTCAGTGTCAGCGGTGGTTAGTTGAAGTTGTCTGTGTGCGGTGTAAAGAGTGGTACTTTTTTAAAGAACACACACACTGAAGGGAGAGGGATATCGTGTTTAGAGCACACTTACATGTTAGATTACATAAGACAGAGCAGACACTAATTTAACTTTCACTTACGTAAGGAGACTTTACGCGAGTACGGCGAGTTGACGATGCTCCAGACTTTGTGTGTGTGCTTGTTTGGTGAGAGTTTGTGTCGTTTAGAGAAAGAAGGTTAAGGTGAAGTTTTCGAGTAGTGGAGACAACAGTAGCTGTTGTAGTACTTGAGGCAGTAGCGGTTTTGAGGCGAATATTTATCGGCGAGAACTAATCAGCACTAATCGGTATCATAAACAAATGTTTTGACACACTCAACAGCTGCTACTACTACTGCTCAAGAGTGCTTAAATGCTGCAAAAAATGATGCGGCGGCAGCGTCTCCTCCTGCTGTTTCGTAGCGACGGCCTGAAAAAGCAGACTTTAGCACTGTACTGTGAATTTAGTAAGTTGGAATGCAGTGATAAAAAAGGCCGCAGAGAATCCTTGAACTTAGGCGAGGTGATGAAGATGATGATGGTGGTCGTTGAGGAGAAAGAGAGATTGCTAATTTGTGTCGCGGCGAGACGCAAACTGTGTCAGTCTCGTGATTCTATTTTTTGCTGCAGTCGCCGTCGATGTTGATCTTGCTCTCCTGCTTGCTTTCCCTCTTTCTACTTTAAACTGAAACGACATAGAAAATCTTTTCATCTGCTTATCTTTTCAGTGACGTGTCATTAGCATAGTGCCTCATTACGAGTGCAAAGTCAGACAAACAGTGGACATTTCCCAAGTGCAATGTGTCAGTGTGCGTAAGTGTGCCATATCACCGGCAATTGAGGCCAACAGCAGCAGCAACTGCAACTTGTGCGATGGCAATTAAGCGGCGCAACTTCGATTGATAATCGAGTCTGATCAGCAACATCATCAGTGAGCACGCATTATTAAATGCTGATAGCCGGAATTAAGCCGTTGACCGTGTCGTCGATGGAGCGTGCAGCGATCACTGCACTGCATCAGAGTGCACTGGCAATTGGTAATCACACTTACGCAGGCACACAGCACTGACAATGACAGAAAGTAGGCGTTTATGAGAGTGAGAAAAAGAGTATGAGTGTTTATGTTTGTCTTCTGCTCCTGACAGTGTCTGGTTGTCGTCTGGCACCCAGTGCATGTGTGTGTGTCTGTGAATACAGTACCGGTGGTGACAGTGACTGATAAAGCACGAGGGAGGCACATTGACATTTACGAGAAATCTCCCCGCATCTTATTGCCCACGTGTGCCACCAGTCTTTCCAGTAGACTCGTGGTTACCAACCCCAGGCCAGTATCAGAGGGAAAAAAGAAGCAGCACATGACCTGAAAGACAGTGACCGTTCATCCGAAGACTGTCAGGCCACTCGCTGATCACCACCACCATCAGTTTCGAGTAGGAGACAATTGCCGAACTGCCATTGCCAGGAAAGAGAGAAAGATCAGTAGCAACAGCCGGCTGAAAAGTGGCCCTTCTAGAAAGAACACTTTCTCCTTCTCCTTCCACTTTTACTTCTTCTTCTTCTTTGTGTCTTCTTCTATTCACCGTATGCTGTACGAAGGGGGAGGAGGCTAATCAGCGGTGATTGTGTCCACTTTTCCTCCTCATTTTTGTTGCCTAGCTGGCCGATCGTCTGCACGAACTACAAACTGAAGCACAGTGGCACAGACACAAAGCACATCAAATTAGCCTCAACATTGAACCTGAGCAGCACCATCATCGTCGTCATCGTTGTCCTCCTCGCCATCGTCATCATCATCATCACCACAAAGAGAGTTGAAGCTGAGAAAAGTCGTTCAGCAGGAGTGTGTGAAGAGGAAGAAAGGCCAAGTTCAAAAGTTACGAGTCAGGAGAGGCTGCTGCCAATCATCAGATCGGTGGCACTTCCTCCTCCTCCTCCTCCACCTCACAGATGCACTTACCATTTCGATCTGAGCAATTTCTTTTCCTGACCACCATCACCACCACCAACTGTCCACAAGAGCAAAGTCACTGCAGTTAGATAAATTACAATTTAATATATATGACAGGTAAAATACATGCGGTACAATAATTATATAAGAGCTGAAAGTGGGTGCGTGTAAATGAATAGACAAAAGGTATGAACGATAACAAAAGTTAAAAGATTCGCATAGATTCTCACCTGTGTGGTAGTACAAGTGCGGCTGAACAGAAAGAAGTGGGAGATATAAGGAAGAGGAAGAGAGAGAGAGTGGCTTTCAATGTACAGCAAAATGATTCACTCGCTCACTCATTGACGCAAGGAAAAAATAATAAAAACTACCTCACTTTGACTTTTCACTGTTTGCTAGAATGAAAATAAGGTCGGCGAGTACTTGCGACACCTCTGAGTCCAGTACATGGGAGGTGGTCAGGTCGACGATGCGATCCTCGAACTTCTTGATCAGATGCAGGTCCTGGCGATCACACTCCGTGGCCAGTGTGCGCATCGTCGTCGCCGCCTGCTTCAGCATGTACGTGATGGTGAAGGGCTCCATGAAGCCGGCAAAGCGGTTGTACAGCTGCGCCTTCTTCGTGTAGTCATACTGCTCGATGAACATAATTAGGTTGTAGATGGAGTAGTCCTGGTGGAGGATGATCCGAGCAGAGAGCACGTCGGCGGCGGCAAAGTTCGACAGAATGACTATGGACAGCTCACGAAGCACCTGCTCCTCATCGCGGTTCAGCAGACCGACCAGCACCTTGTAGAACTCCTCGATTCTACTGAAGGGCGGCGTGGCGAGAAAGAGGTCAATGTTGGAGACCTTCATGCTCAGCTTGGCGATGGTCTCCAGGGCGAGCAGCTGATAGGACAGATTGTCCGGTGGGTGAGTGTCTCTGGCGTAGCCAGAGGGGCACACTCCCCAGTGCAGCAGTCCGTCCAGCAGGGGCAGTATAATCTTATCAGGGTAGCTCGCCAGGTCGAGGTACTCGCTCATGTTTGACAGACACACCAGGGTGTTCATCCGAATGAGGTGCAGCGAGTCGAAGCAGTGGTCGGTGAATATCTCGGCCGCCTCCTGGTTCTCCTTCTCCCGAGACTTGTTTTGCTGGTCCTTGAGAATGCGAGCAAAGTTCTTCTTCTCGTAGTGTTCATGGCTGAAGGCGAGAAGCCTTGCCAGAACGAGCTGAAGCGAGGTGTAGCGTGCCATGATAATGGCATTGTCCTGGAGAAAGGAGAAATTGCGAATGATGGTGGAGAGGCAGTGACACCGCTTGATCAGCATCTCTATTGACTCTCGGCGTGGGCACAGTGCGGTGTTGGTGTTCACTCGGTACAGCTCGGCCTCAGTGTCCCACTCTAATTTTCGTTTGCACCTTCTAGAGTCAGATGAACCTTCGGAAGCAGCAGAAGCAACAGCAGTCCCGTTGCCGTTCTTCTGAACAGCAACCTCGGCGTCGCCATTGAGAAGGACAGACTTTGACTTTTCGGCGCGACTTTTAGGAGCAAAGTTAATCAGCTCTTTGATTGGGTCCATATTGGTGACAATGTGATTGGTGGGCAGGCCGTTCACATCTTGAAAGAACTTAAAGTCACCCGTATCCTCCACGATGGTGATCTCATTGACCAGAGGTAGTCCTGTTGAGGAGTAGGCTCGAGGCTCATTTTTGACTTGTACTGGAAGGCCGCTCCGAGACTTGAAGGTGTAGTTGGTCGAATCAAGCAGGTACACCTTCTCGTCCTTGCGTATTAAACTCTCAAACTCCTCCTTGCACATGTCCGGTGCGTGGTCGCTGTTCTCCTCTACAGCGGCAGGAGCAACATTCTTCACCGTCTTGATCAGCTTAAAATCGTTCTCCGTGTTTGCGTCAAAAAGATCATCGAAAATGGAATTGAGGAAGCACTTGTAGTAGTCGAGCAGGTTCGTCAACAGACTGGGGCAAGTGGTGAGCTTGAAAGCGCCATTGTGGGAGAGCACGTTTAGCACATCGAAAGCCCAGGTAGTCTCGGCAAGCAGACCCGACTTGAGACTCATCATTATCTTGCGATTGTCAACATGGCCAACGTTAGACAGTGGTCTAATCTTTCTGAACAGTGGCTTAGTCGTCTCCACCGTGTCAATTCTGACTTCTCTTGTCAGTGACATCATCGAGGAAAGTGGAGAAACCGATGGCACATTAGCTGCGCTCAGCGCCTGGCGAAGGTGTCTGTCATTCATCTCCTTCTTAACGGGCGTCACATCGTTGGCCATCATGGCAGGAAGAGCCGGTGATGCTGAGCGCAGATTAATGTTGATGTTGAAGTTGGGATGCATGTTTATGGGCGCCTTGATGGCCACATGACTCATCTGAGCCGCCGGAGACTGTGAAGGCGGTGGTGGTGTGGCCATCGCGTTCTGCATTGGCATACGTGGCTGCGGCTGACCGTAGTTGGCCTGGTTCATGGCGGCGGCAGCTGCAGCCTGGTTGACCGCTTGAAAATGCCGCATTCGCGCAGCCTGCTCATGATTCATTTGGTTCATGTGATTGCTGTAGTTCCGTGCATCAATGTACTGTCTTTGCTGGTAAGGAGACATGTTGGAGGGCATCTGATGGGGATACATGTTCGGCGGCTGTTGTTGTTGATGCTGTGGGTGCTGTTGATTGTATGGTGACTGCGGTGGCGGCTGCTGCTGTTGTTGTGGAGGTTGTGGTTGTCCTTGCTGCTGTTGTTGTTGTTGTTGCTGCTGTTGAGGCGTCATTGGGGGACGTGACGAGGATTGCTGATCGTAGTTGTAGTTGGCACCTGGTCCGTAAGGATAGCCTGTTGGCTTGCCTCCCTCGGCTGGATCATTGCGGTAGGGTGAATTGGGATACGAATTGGGGAAACGCTGGCTAGGGTGTTGCTGCTGCGGCGGTACCGGATAGTGTCGGGCCGCCGCCTGAGGTGACATATTTGAAGGCGGATATTGCTGTTGCTGCATGCTCGCCGAATGCATCGGCGGCCGCCCATAGTACGCATTGGGATGGTGCTGCTGTTGATATGCTGCAGCTGCCTGCTGCTGTTGCTGACTGTGGTACGCCTGAGGAGAAGGCTGCTGCTGCTGCTGAGGCTGCTGATCCATGGGCGGTCCACCAGGATAAGGGGCTTTCTTGGCTTGGGCACCGGGCGGCATTGGCGGCATTTGTTGTGGCGGCGGCGGTGGCCAGTGTCCGTTCTGCATGCTGGCGGACGGCTGTCCTGGCGGCGCTGGGTACGCCTTCGGGTAGCCGGACGCTGTCTGGTAGTAGGCATTGTTGGCCGCCGGTGGGTACTGCTGATTGGCGTTCATCATTGCGGCCTGGTGGGCGGCAGAGGGGCGGCGTCGGCGGCGATGGAGCTAGTCCAACGTTGGAACGGGCGCGAAGTAGAAGTAGCGAGTAACGTAGATGACTTTTTTCTTTTATTTGTCAATGCATTGAGTGCAGCAGCACAACACAGCGAGCAGCGAAGTCAGTTGCAGCGGGGCGTCAGTAGAGGACGGTACCACGGGGCACAGCCGCACACAAAGAAGAGTGAAAGTCCAGCGCCCTGATTTGCACACGTGTGGCTCCAGTAATTCCGGGAATCCCCCTCGGGCGCCATTTGATAATCATATCAAGAGCGGTTTACTGTTCCAATTTTCATCTTTGCGACCAATCCTACTTAAGTTCGAAAGCTGACCTGGCACGGGGCAAGTTCGGGAACTTTACAGCTTATTGCGGTAAGATTTCCTGGATTTGTTTACACTTCATTTGGAGCAGTTCTGAGAAAGACTAACTAGATTTTTTGTTGGACCATTTCAGCTATTTGACGCAATGGATCCCGATTATGGCAAGCAAATGATGCCTTTGGAAGAGATTGACACCCACCGCAAGCACTGGGAAGCTGACAAGCACTGGGAGATGCGAAAAAACTTTATGGTGATGTTCCATGAAACCTATCCACGAGGTATGTTTGGACATCTGAGATTGGGTTTAAAGGAAATTAATGGTAATTTGTACGTAGATGAACTGCTTTGCAAGGCCCAGCTGTACGTCAACATCAAGCTGCTTAAGAACGAGTAAGTTTGGTATGACAGTGTGTAGTTTGTTCATTTGTAACGCCTTTCATTTGTTACCCTAGGTACAACCAAGAGTTGATGAACGAAATCAAAGCCATGTCAATTCAGGTGAATACCTCAAGTCGCAAAATTTTGCATGCCAAGCGGGTTCTGAAGAACAAAGAGTAAAGAACTCCAAACTGCACATATCGTACAAACTTTTAAAGTGCAATCACTACATCAACTGTTGATGAAGCAAAAAAGCTTTTTATTATTGAAAATTTACTGATGAAGTGTTTAAAATGATGAAGAAAAATCCGCATAACTGTATAGTCGATGAAGGAATATGAAACAAATGTATACACAGAAGAAAAGGAGATGGTGACTGGAGTGGTCAGAGATGGGGGTGGCACCGGTGGAGAAAAAACGGAGAGAAAAAGAAGGCAACGGTTGTGGCAGCTACACAACAAGAACAGATGTAAACAAGAGGTGACGCGAAAATGTAAAAGCAAAAAAATATCAAAAGTGCGTTCAAACTGGGGGTGAAACTATGTACAGAGAAGAAAGAGCGCTGTTTGGATCTGTTACAAGAGGTGTTGACAAGGTGTTCGCCGCTGTGATGGGTCTTCAATCATGGCACATCATCATCAATTGCATCATCAAATGAAATACCATTATTATCATCATCCGCCGATCATGACGCGCCGTGCTTTCGACGGCCGAAAAACCTCTTGGGCCGATGCTTCAGTGGATGCAGAACCTTCAGATCACTCAAGAGGTACTTTTTGCACTTGTCAGTGCACTTCTCCCACTTCTTCACGTCACTGTGGCGGTAGTAGATGTTCTTGAACTCATTAAAGAGCTTGTCGTCGCCTTCCAGCTTGCCCAGCAGGTCGTGCCACGCCTGTGGACTGAGATTCTCCAGGCCGAACTTGTCGACGGCGCGGTACTCGTGCACCCAGTTCGGACCGCGCTTGCTCTGGTTCGCCTCCGTCAGGTTGAAGTAGTAGGTCTCGTGGTCGTTGAGCGTCCCGCTCTCGTCCATGTAGTACAGCCGGTAGGCGGGGTTGTTCTCCGTAAAGGGCGTGATGGAGGGACCGATGTAGGCGAGGCCGATGGGCACGCCCGCCTGACTGGGCGAGTAGAAGAGGCGGTACTCGTCGCGGTGCGTGTGTCCGTAGTACTGCGCCAGGATGGTCTCGTTGAAGCGGTCGATGATGCGCAGGAAGTTGTACAGCCAGGCCTGGGTGCACTCGCGATTGTCGGGGGGAATGTGGCCGATGATGTGCACCCGGTCGCCGGCCGTCTCCGCCTTGTGCAGCTCATCGGAGAGCCACTTCAGCTGATTGGCCGGGTCGACGGGGTTGAAGAGCGACCAGGGGTTGAGGCGGGCGCAGTAGTTGGTGTTGATGCAGATGATGCGCATTTTGTCGCGGGGTTTCACGGTGTAGTAGCCGCCGCTGAAATTTTAAAAAAGAAGAGGGAATTTGTTAGGAGAACGTACAGCTGAAATCGAACCGATTGTTGGACTTACTATCTGAGCGTCTGCAGAGCGTCTTCCGGCAGCCAGAAGGCCCACTCCTCGGCGACGGTGTCGTACAGCCAGGAGACCGAGTTGACGCCCTTTATCTCGGGCGGTGGAAAGCTGTGCAGGGTGGAAAGTGAAGTGTGTCTTTAGTGATCATGTGTGGAACACTGTGTTTTAACTTCAGTCACAAGAGAGTGTGTTCGACACGCTCGCTTGAGGCAGCCGTTGCAAGCAAATGCACCACCGCAACCACCACCACCAATCACTATTTTTATATTTATAAACTTGACGGTTTCTACTTTTGTACGACACGGGGAAAAAGGAGAGGAGAGGATAGAGTGCAGAGGGCAAAAAATCAATTGCCCATTAGCATAAAACGGTGGTGGTGGTTGTACGGGGCTTTAACTTTTTTTTCAACGACTTGCACTGATTTTAAAGGGGAAGAAAAAGGAAAACAGTGCAAACGGGTTTGTGGACTGGCCGACGTGATTGCCGAGAGTGAATGTTGCTGCTGTTGCTGATGCTGCTGTACTTCAACACAACCACAACAACTCTGATCATCGGAAAGAAGCTTTGAGGAGCACTCAGGAAAAGGAGAGATGCTCTGCTGTCTATTGTCGATCAATCACTAACCACCACCACCACCATTCACTAATGACCGACTGTGTCTCACCTGTTGACGGGTACTCCTTCGTGGTTGCCAATGACCGGGTACACGGGCACTCGGGCGTACTGCTTGATGAGACCGGTGACCAGCTTCATCTGGGAGATCACTTCGCGTCGGGTCACGTTCCAGATGTCATGTGGCGCCACATCGCCGGTCCACATCCAGTATTCCGCCTAGAAAATTACAAGCAAATGAATCAATCAAAGCCATTTGGCACATCTCTCCCTCCACTTACATCAGAGTGCACTTCATTGATGTGCTTGAGGACGTGTCGTAGCGTTGGCACGGGCGTATCACAGTTTCGGTAGTCGCCCCAGGGCCCGGCGGCGCGGTCCCGACTCTTGGCGGGACCGTTTGTCGAGCGACAGCAGAGCGGCTCGCCGCAGTTCGCCTCCGAGCCGGGTTCGTAGTACGGGTCGACGTGAATGTCGGTGATCTGCACCAGCTTCGCCAGGCTCTTGTACGAGTCGCGATAGTCGATGTCGGACATCAGATCGGCCTCGGCGTCGTCTGCCCCTGCTCCTGCTGTCGAGGCTGCCCCGGCTGAGGAGGCAGCAGACGGCGACGACGAGGACGATCTCTTCACATTGTTGCTCTGCTTCCGCTCGGGAATGGCAATCGTCCAGTTGAGATTTTTCGTAACCTTGCGGGCACAGTCCATGCCGAAGATGACGCCGCACATTTCGCCGTGTTTCAGCGTGGTGTGAGTGCGAATGTAATCAAGATCGTCCTGGGAGAAGGGGAGAAAGGAAGGGGAAAAGACGGAGAAGGTGAGAAGACGACGATTAGGGGAAGGAAAGTGAGTGAACAAAATGATAGCATCGAAAGTGATGATTGACAGAGAGATCTGCTGTTTTGGTCCGTCTTGGTGATGAGAAGATGAAAATACTAAACAGAAACCGATGCCTGGAGAGGTGCTGGTGACAATCAAGTTAGGGCTAACTTGATTAGTCTATTACTGGTGACATGAACCTTTTCTTTCTTTCTTTCTTTCTTTCTCGTTCAATCAATAAATATAGTCATCAGATAAAGATAGAGCTGTTCGAAGCTTGCACTTGCTACTCTAGCAAGCGAAGCGCTCTCTCTCTCCCTTGCTCACTCTCTGACTGCCTTCACTGCTTTCGATTGATGGCCACTAATGATGCCTGTCGGTGACTGACGACCACTGCCCGAGCTGATTAGTGCTGCTGTCCGGACAGTGCCAGCTCTGAAGTGAAAGTTACAGGAAGTGATTGCTATTTGATGTCGCTATTTCTCTTTCCCGCACACCATCTGAGCACTCTTGGGCAAACACTACTGACGACAGGTGGTGATGATGACTGCCAGACTGCTGCTGATGCTGTTGATGCTGCTGATGCTCAAGTGACAATCATCTTCGTTCATCACCATCACCTTAGCTTGACTGCAAACACACAAACATCACACACTGGCGCCTTAGTTGTTGACGTAATTAAAAAGCAAGCAGCACGGCATACTATCAAAACAGTAGCTAGTCAATTAAGGCGAGGTGGTGAACGGCTTTTTGGACTTTTGCTCTTTTTTCCACTGCGCACCACTGTCTATCATTACCGACACTACTGTCCGTGCTGGTGACGTGCGACGAGTCGCCGACGACCACCACGCCGAAATGCCGCCGGCACTAATTGTGTGATGATGATGTTTTTGTTAAGCTTTGTTTTCGTTTTCTTTCCAGTGACTGCATCCTTTGGACTGTCGCCAGCACATCCTTCTGCCCGGTCTGATTGTCACCAAGTGATCCACTGTGTGCTAATTACACCACCGATGTGTCTGCCAAACAACAGCAGCAGGTTTTGCGATATGGCAAAAGGCACTGTCAACTTTGGCACTCTCTTGTCTGTTTTGTCGGTTTGCAGCAAACAATGGTTGACAGTAACGACAACAATTCTTCAGTAAGACTAATCGATTTTGCCAAGACATTTCATCGGACGGCGCAGAAAGTGAAAGTGAAGGAGAGGTGTGAATGAGAGAGAGAGAGAGAGAGAGAGAGAGAGAGAGAGAGAGAGAGAGAGAG
>JAALOO010000437.1_pt1 | contig 37578 bp, 27 predicted proteins | sample 7257641 | NCBI WGS metagenome assembly JAALOO01 (sample SAMN14085613, study PRJNA598686) | mite metagenome | biome: ENVO:01001000; feature: ENVO:01001002; material: ENVO:01001226; isolation source: single female mite from University of Michigan culture on fish food culture... ...
AGAGAGAGAGAGAGAGAGAGAGAGAGAGAGAGAGAGAGAGAGAGAGAGAGGGTTGCTACCGGATGACTGTCAAACTCAGTGCAGTGGTGCACAACTTGATTTACGATGATGTCTGTCTGTTTGTCTGTCAGTCCGTTTTACTCTTTTTCTTCTATCGAGGGTTGTACAGCAGTCAGAAAAACAGCGTTGAACTCTAACAAGTAAACAAACGTGTTTTAGAAATAGGAGGAGGCACACTTTGCTCTGGTAAAAGCAATTGGCAGTCTTTTCAGAAAACTTCAACAGCTTCCGCCGGTTTAAAAGCGGAGGAGGCAATGTGTGTGTGTGTTTGTGCATGAGTGTGAGTGCTCACGACAGACACTTGCACCGATACCGTCAACAACACTCAACAGCCATGTTTCACAATCACGCCGTTTTCAATGCCAATGCCACCGTCGTGCATTATTTGCCCTCCAAGGAACTCTTCTCAGTTCTGTCTCACAATTCAAATTCAATTAGGCAGCTCCGATCAATTCGCTCGATAGTACACTTTCCCTTTCACATTGAGACTTCTGTTGTCATTTTTTTCTACTGAAGAGGTACCATTCTCTGCAGTAAACCACAATCTGCCCCTTCTTCACCGGGCACTCGTGCAATTACCTTGAATAAGTGCGCTCGGTGGAGCGCCATTTTCACCAGAGCACTTTGCCACTTATTTTATTAGAGCTGGAAGGAAAAGATAGATTGTGGCAAAAAGAAAAAAGAAGACGAAGACGACAACATGGCGGTAAATATGCACGAGAAAAGAAAATAACTGACTCAAAGTCGATAAAAGACTATTTTCAGGCAGTACTGATGATAAAGTGAATATCATTTGAACGCTAGTGAACCGTGTTGGGAAAAGAAAAAAAGAAAAAGAGAAAGGGAGACAGAAAAATCATTTAGAGACCCCTCGACAAATGGCACACGCAAAATGAAGCACCCACTGTCACAGAGAGAATGTCTTTTCGCTCTTTTCTGAATAATTTAGCATTATCAATAGAGGTTTGATTTATGGGCAATTAATCCGAGACGAAAAGCAAGACAGGGGAGCCCTTAGAAGAATATACCTACCAAGAAAATATACCTACTGTGAGTGGCGCCCAATCGGCCGCGACGAAGGGTGAGCCGAATAGACTGAAGTTCAGTCACTGAACGGTGAAACGAGAAAAAAGTGAGCGGAAACTATAGTCTGCCCGCTATCTCGCAGAAGTAGAAGATCTGCCCATCGGCCTAGTGACATTTGCATTGTCCTTCTACCGCAACTTCAAGCACCGGCACCACTACCACTTCTCAATTTTTCTCTCTTTCTTTTTTTCTCTTCATGACTCTCACAGTTTTTGGGTGCAGTTTGCGCCTTTATTAATAATTTGCACCACTTCTCCCACCCGTTTTTGTCATCTTCTTTTGCTCTTCTTTCCTTTTTTAGAGCAAATGTTGTAGCACTTTCATTTCCAATAGCAAACTTTTTCCGTTCTTCTTTACTTTACTTTACGTTGTTGTCTTAGACGCTGTGTTGTTTGTTGGTTCATTTCAGTTGAATGGCTGCAGCAGTTGGAGAAGACGTCTGTTGACATAGAACCCTTGCGAAGTGCCAAGCTGAAAGTCCTGATGACTCCACTTGGGAAAGGGTACTATATAGTTGTCTAGCAGGGGAACTGCAAACGGTGTAAGTGGCAGGCAGTGGTGGGAGCAAGAGACAAAAACCAAAAATAGAGTTTGAAAAGAAGTATGAAAATGTTGTGGCAAAAGACAAACATGGGGGGATACTTCAACCGAATACCGACCATTTAGCTCTCTAACGAGTCTCTCGACGTCAACGTTGTCCGCCAGTGGGTCATTGAGGCCTCTGAAGAGGGCTATGTTGGCGGAGGTAATGTTGGCCAGCGGGTACGCCGGTGGCTGTTCAGTGCCGTACCGCTGCATGTTCTCCGTTGGTCCAAAGTCCATCATGCCGTACCGATTACTGGCCACTAACTGAGCAAGGTGAGCGTAGATCCAGGTTGACGTAACCGCCGCAGAGTGGCCCATGTTCACTGGAACCAGACTCTAACAGTGGTAGTGGTGATGATGGTTGTGACGTTTGTGGTATTATGCATTTTTAATATTGATTAGCAAATGCTGATCGCACTAATGATAGATTTTCATTTATTCTCTCTTACCCGATTGAAGTTGCTCGGATCTGCGCCGTTGACTGATTTGAAAAGCTCAGCGCAAAAGTCAAGCACAAAGTCATTACCGCAAATGAAGGCGCCCAAGAACTGCATCACTGCTGGCGGCAATCCGAGTGGACCGGGCAGAAATCTGTTGGAGTGAAGTTTCAAGCAAATTAGGTGACAAAATAGATTATCATATAATTGCTTTCAGCAATGCTGATAGTGATGAAGCATATGTGCAAACCTCAGAACGCCCGTCCCAATGGGCACAAAAGGGCGAACAACGCTCCAGATATTGCCTAGGTAGGCAATGGGAGCAAGGGCAATATACGGACGTATGATCTGACCGACCTCTGGCATCAGTGACTGCAGGACAAACATCTGATCAGTTCCGAGAGAATGGCCTATGTACCCAAGAGAGTCTAGAAAAGAGAAAGAGAGAGAGAGAGCAAAAAAATAGAAAACGAAGAAGAGTGTACAAAGCAAGAAAAGGCACCCAAAGCAAATAGGAAAGGACACTTCTTGTCTGTTGACTGAGTGCATTCACAAACACACACAAATGAGCAATGTCGACTTACTCTCGCCGGTAGCGCGAAGAACGTAACTGATGACGGCGGGCACGTCGTAGATGGCCAGTTCCGTTAGCGTGAACTGCCAGTATCGCTGATCTGCAAATATTTAAGAGTGACAGTCCCCACTTAGCACTAATAATGGGTGGCACACCGGTGCAAACAGGTGCCCAAGCCCAGCCGCCGCTCTCACCAAGGTTAGCGTTGTACTGCTGATGCTCTGAAGAGTAGAGGTTGCCACCTGAACATTTGACCAGAATCGATCGTTTCAAAATTAGTTATGACAAGACAATATAAGGGCAGTGATGAATCTAATGAAGACGTACGTGAATTAGGCAGCCAGACATCGTAGCCACAGGCGGCCAGTGTGTAGCTCAGCGTACTGGTCACCGTGGTGTTGCAGTCATTCACAACGTTTCCATACTCCACGTAGACGCCGCTGGAGTTGATGCCGCCAGGCGTGGAGAAGAGCCACGACTCAGAGCTGACGGCAATGCCGTGCCAGAGGATCAGTGGCCTTGGTCGGGTGCGCCCATTCGAGAGACTTCCATTTTGAAGGTACCGGTTGACGATGCGGAAGACCGTCAGAATGTAGCCATCAGCGGTGGTTACCTGGTGCTGCTCCACGTCAAAACCTCGCGACCTAATCAGTTGTGGCTGATGATGGTAGTGGCGAAAGTACGGAAGTGATTGGAGGGTGAGCAGTTTACCGGAAAGTGAATAGTTTACCGAAGTTCTAAAAATATCCGGATTCAAATCAAACAGCCTGAACCCCAACAAGTTCTGACTGTACAGTTGGTGCACCTGAACGAACAGCAGAAGACAAACTAGGGACACTGCACTGAACTGCATGATGGCTGTTCAGAACTGAACTCACACTTGTACAAAAGACTAAATAAATTGAAATGTCAACTGAATAATAAAATAAAATTTTTATTGAAAAAAAGTAAAAGACTTCAAGGACTATCAGACTGGTCTGACTGTTTTTCTTCAAAAAAGCAAAGCGCAAAATCTCTAGCCGATGCGGGCAAAGCAAACAAAAACAGCCCACTATGTCAGCTGTTTTTTGCCTGCCAAAATAGTGCGGGTGTTGAATGTGATCAAAATGTACATCACGTTCTTGTACAGTGTCAGCGGCGGATGGCTTGGTCGGTGAAATGAAGAAGAAAGTAATGGTGATGATGATGACCAGCGGTACTGGTCGTGGCAATCACTCTATATAGTCCACTTCACCCCTTTCTCCTCAGTGATGGTTCATGATTTGGAAGAAGGTAAAGGTAAAGAGGACGACAACAAGTGAGTAGGAGATACTGGAGGCCAGGCCAATGAAGACGTAGTAGTTGGTGAACGTCCACCCACGCAGCATTATGTTACGTAGAGAGTTGATCGGCAACGTCAGCGGATTCCACATCATAATGTTGCGCATCGTCTGAGAAAGACTTTCCAGCGGGTACAGCGTACCGGAGGTGAAGACTAGCGGCATTTCAATGATGAAGACGACCACCTGATTTGTGTGAGTTTGGAAAGTTCAAAAGATAAACTTGAAACAAATCACAACACTTACCAAAGAGGCGACCTCAGTCGGACAGAGCGTTGAGATGCACACGCCAAAAAGCAGTCCTTGCAGTGCAGAGAGCAGTGCAAAGGCAAACACCTGCCAGAGTTCGCCGACAATTTTGATCTTGAAGTAGAACGCCGACACTCCAATGACCCAGATCACCTGGGAGAGCACTGGCAGCAGCAGGTAGATGATGTGCGAGAGGATAATCTCCGCCGGCTCCACACCGGCCACAAAACCCCGCTCAAGGTGGCCCTCATTGCGCTCCCGAACGACGGCAAAGGAGGCGACCAGCATTGACATGCCGTGCACCACCGAGATGATCATGCCCGCCGACATGAACTCGCCGTAGTTGATGCGGTACGAGCCGTACACTGGCGGCATCAGCTGCAACGGCGAGCCGAAGAAGGAGGGGTTGTAGCCGAGCATCTCCCCCACCTGCCGGACGAACACCTCAAAGGCGTCAATGAGCGCCCTGAAGGTGTACAGCGCGAAGACGCTGTGCGTGTTGTCCGGGTAGAGGAGAATCTTGCTGCCGTCAATCGTCCGCTGGCTCACCTTTTCCTGTTTGGTGAAACGCCGCTTGAAATTGCGTGAGAAATTTTGCGGAAATGCCACTGCTAACCAGGTGTCCACCTTCTGTATGGATTCGATTGCCCGGTCGACCGTCTTGTAGGGGACCACACGCACCGTGTCGCCCAGATTTGAGAGAAAGAGCTTTTGTGAATGTGTTTGGGACAGGTAGGATGGGTAAACAAGAAGAAAAAGAAGAATGGGTATGCATAAAACATCAAAAGAAAAACACCACAAAACAAACACAGACAAAAAGGGTAGGCGCCGTTGCCGCCGCTGCTTACATTAGACAGTGAATTGGAGCGATTGTCTCGGTTCACCACGGCGATGGGAATGTGCTGGGGGTTGCGTTCAAATGAGATGCAGTACAGAGCAATCTGAATGATGGGCAGAATGTTCAGCAGAATAATGGACACGGGGTTGCGCTTGAAGAGAATGTAGTTCTTGGTGAGCAGGGCATGCAGACGGTTGACGTTGCAGTGGCCGCCGTCACCACGACCGGATGATGACTGTTGGTTCAAGGAAGGGGGTGAGGACACAAAGGCACCACCGCCACTGCCATTGTCTGCCCTTGCTGATGATTTGTTTGCTGAGGGCTGAAAAGCTGATGATGCGGTGGCTGATTTAGCACTCTGCTGTGCAGTGGACATGGCAAGGCTCGCCGTGGAGAGGACGGCCAGTGGTGCGTGATTAGACGAGCTGGTGCTCCTCTTCAAACTCGACCTTTTTAGAATGGCACTTTTTCGCATACTCAGCTTTCTTTTTCGTTTCATCGAATTGCTGCCGCCGCCGCTTCCCCTGCTGCTGTCCTCCGGTACTGTCCTCATGTTAATCCCGCTGTCCGTTTCATCCCCCTCCTCCTCAATCGTGTTGTGACTCTTAATCGTTTGTCCCCCACCTTTGTGCAAGCACAGCTCAAGGAAAACATCTTCAAGGGAGGTACAGCTGTACTTGAAGATAAGTCGTTCTGGGTTGTCCTGTGCCAGCAGAGTGCCCGAGTCAATGAAGCCCACCTAAGGTGCATGAATTGCATGAATTGGACGAGTGGTGGAGGGGTATATGTGTGAAGGAAAACAGGAGAAAAGGTAAATAATTATGCGTAGGTGTTGGCCATAGTGTTTAGGATTGTGTGTATGGTTGTGTGTGTGTGTGTGTTGTCCCAAGAACTCACAGGAACAAACACCGACGTAGGCGTCAAGAGCGAGAGAGAGTACTCTAACGTCATTAGGCTACAGCTAATATTGTGTTCACTGTCACTGCCACCACTAACACCACCTCCTTCCTTCCTCCACTTACCCTGAACGCATTTCGTGCTTCTTCAGTGTAGTGTGTCGTAATGAGAACGGTGGTGCCCTGGTTCTTGCACAAGTCCTCCAGGTAATTCCAAATGCGACAGCGAAGCAGACTGTCCACTCCAACTGTGGGCTGTTGGGAAAATACACAAATTCAATTATCATTTTCATTGTTTTCTTTTGCCGCAGTTGCAATCTATAAAACTGCAAAACCTCGTGCTCACCTCGTCCAGAATCAACAACGGTGGCTCGTGAATGAGGGTCACTGCCAAGCTGACGCGTCGTTGTTGACCACCACTCAGCTGACCGACCTTTCGCTCGCTGGTGGGCAGGTTAAGAAAGGAGATAAAGTGCTCCACTTTCTCGTCTATGGTCGACGCCTCCAGACCGTATATTTGGCCGTAGTAGTGCAGCACTTCCTTGATTGTCAACAGCTCAAAAAGCGCCAACTCCTGCGGCATGTACCCGACGACGCGGCCGGGAATGTTTGACTCTGGTGTGCCCGGCTCGGCATTGAACACTCGAATGATTCCCGTCAATGGTTGCAGACGGCCGAGAATCATGCGCAACAGTGTGGTCTTTCCACAGCCTGAAGCTCCGAGCAGAGCGTAGATCTTTCCTGAACAGTTTTTTAGTTGGAAAAGAACACTATTAGTCTTTTGAAGAAGAGGACAAATCCCTCTTTACATTGCAGCAACAGTAACTGCCTCTTACCTTGTGGCACTTGAAGTGAGATTTTATTGAGTATAGGCGTAAATGAGTTGTAGTGAAAGGATACATTGCGCACATCAACGGCCGTCGGTATTCTTTCCTCTTCGCCATTGCCTGGAGCAGTGTAAATGTACGACAATGACTGAAACTCTTCAGTGTCAAACTTTTTCAACTTGAGCCGGGCGCCATAATACTGTCGGTCAAAATAGTCGTCTAGGTAGCGGTTGTAGTACTTGGGATTAAACATTTTTTCAGCTACTTTTTTCCCTTTTTTCAGTTAGTTATCTTCTCGTTTCCAGCGAAATGCACTTTAGTGAGTTTCAAAAAAGGGTAAATGGAAGGGTAAATTTGAAAAGGATTGGCTTTTGTATTTTCAAGTGTAAAAATTAGCAATGCAAATCACAGTTGAAAGCAAAATCACAAGTTGTAGAAAAAAAGATAAGAAAAAGAGGAAAGTGCATTTGAGCAGAAAAGGAAAAAGGATTCTGACAAAAACCGTTGCTGATTGCTAAACAGGAAAACAAAAAAAGAAAATATGAGGAATGCCAATTAAACTTTTGACTTTAAAAATGGTACAAAAGTGTAAAGCTCATTAAAAGTAACGCCAATGGCACTTCAAAGTGGGTTAGGGTAGTGGGTTAGTGGATGCGAGTGGCACTTCACTGTCTGCTGTTTCAGCCTTTTAATTACTGCACATCGGACCAAAGAGAGAAGAGTTGCCGGAGTTAAACACAAAACAAAAAGTAGTCGTGCTGCATTTCAAGCTAAACCGTACAATGAATGGCACTAGGAAGAATAGATCTCATTATAGAGCAATTCAATTACGATGGCCTGGGTTTGAAGAAAATGTGGCCTGGTTGCGGCCAACGGTGGCAATGACGAAGAAAGAAGCCGAAAAAAAGAAAAAGAAGAAGAGGTAAAAAAAGAAAGTGGACTAAAGTCGGAGTGATGAAACGAGCAGACAAGTCACACAAAGTGAGCACAGCACAGCGGCAAACTATTTAATTGAGCAAAGACAAACAAAGTTCTGCCGCTTCATTTGCAAAGAGGTAGAATGCGGCAATAAAAAACAAAACAAAAGTAGAAAGAACGTAGAGAATGCACCGAATTGACGGCTAAATGCACTGTCGGGTAAAGTGAATTAATTCAGCACATGACGGGAGAAAGGAAAACACCATATGGATGACATCGAAGTGGAGAAGAGGAACTGCATTTTGATGTTGGTCGTTCGGGTGGTTAAATCTAACAAGACAAAGGGTGAACAGGGTGAAACACGATGCAATATTGGCACTACTGTGGTGAGCACTACCACAAAAGAGATCTTTACTGAATAGAGTGAAAAAACTTAAATGATACTAGCGGATATAGCCATTATCAGATAATGCTTTTTTGTACATTGATCTGCACGGATGATGATGATGTTGTTGATGATGCTACTGATCGGCGGCTGATGAGCTGACATTGGCTGCTACTTGAATACAGCAATTTCTTGCTTTGTCAAAATCTCTGTGTGACTCAGGTTTTTCGACTTGTACATTTTTGTTCACTTGAAAAAAACTTATTAATAGACGATAACAGAGAGAAGAGAGACGACTGGGCGACTGTGTCGTCCGACGGAGTTGTGCCGTTGTGGTATGAGTAATTGATATTGAGAAACGCAGATTGCTGAGTGCTCCTTCAGTTCAAATGATGAGCTGAACGTCATAAGAAAGAAAGCCGGTGCAACGGTGGCCTACTGTGTCCAGCGGCTACTAAACTATTACTGCTGCTGATGTTGTTGTGGTTGCTAGTGATTACTGTTCATCTGCCTATCACACGACGGCTAAGTGCAGACGAACAAACGGACAATGGACACCGCTGGAGACACTACTGGAGGCACTAGTGGAGGACACTAAACGTACGGTTGGCCGAAACTGAAGCTGACACTGAGGAGATGTTGACGGTTAAGGCCGATTTTGCATTTATGATGATGAACAAGAAAAAGTAGTAATTGTTGAGGTGGTGATGGCGGTGGCGATGATGATGATGATGGTGATGATGGTTCCAGCCTCTAATTGCTTGCCATCGCCAAGAATGCTAAACGGTGCAAAGTGCATTCAGTGAATGGCAATCGATGTCGGGTGCCAGTGTGCTGGATGAATGTGCGCCAGTGTCGATGAACAGATGCCGAAAGGGGTTCGAAAGTTGTAATGGCGGGCGAAACGGTAAATGGTCACATTCACCTTCACACTATCACTGCAGAATATATTACTGCTTATCGCTAAGCAGAGCACTTGAAACAGTAAATACCGCCATTTAGCAATAAGTTTCAGTGTCGAGTAGTTGCGACTGCTGCTGCTGTTGTTGCTGTCGTCGTTGTCGCAGCCGTCGTCGCCGGCGGTTGTCAATTACATGCCATTAAATGATTTGTTCACTCTTTTCTTCGAGCATTTTTTGCTGCTGCTGCTGCTACTGTTGAAACTGCTGAGAAAGTACGTCAGAAAAGCGGGAAAATTATTTTTAGGGAGAAGCAAAAAATGTGTGTGCTGGTGACTCTACTGATTTGTCATTTTTTCAGATTTGCATCAAGAAACAGCAGCAATTTTTGGGAAAAGAGAAAACAATTTAAACTTTGCAGCTGTCGCCGGGTAGGTGCAATGGGCAGGCAGGTAAAGCGAACACAATGTAAGTACTTTTCTTCTTTCGTTGCTTCAGACTAGGGGCAATCACACTGAGTGAACACTTGTGTCACATTCTCTGACGTGATTTACTGAATTACTGTCGAAAAGAGCTTGGAAGCGATGTGTTGCAAAGGGAAGGACACTGTGAAGTGGCTAGACGGAAAAGTGCGACCACAGGTGGACAAGTCAGAGTGCATATGTTTGTTTGCTTGTTTATTTGTTTGTTTATCGTGTCTTTTCTCAACAAGCACCTCCACCACTTCAACCACTTTCAGTGGCGACAGTGATGCCTTGTATGATCCATTGTGTCGGCCTGCCTGCCTGTCAGTCAGTCACATGGCAGGGGGAGGGGGATGTTCACCTGGATTTAGGTTATCTCCTATCCGAACAGTAGTTTAAAGTGGGGCTGCTCCATAAGCTACACACCGACAGAGTGTGTCTGTTTGAGCAGTTCGGTGACAGTGACTCCAGTGCTGCTGCTGCAACAGAGCACTTTGCGACGGCTATCTTCTGTAGGTCAGGATCACCTTCAGCAACGGCAACTGCTGAACAGTTGTGGATCCCGTTTCACCGTTTGTCTGTCGTTCAGTCTGCCTCTCTCTGTTGCCCAGTCAGTCAGTCAGTAGATCTGGCTAATTTTATTTGTCCTTGCTCCAAAGTAAGCACACAGGCACTGTTGATTGATTGATCCGACATGGCCACTGGGCGCACGGCTTAGCAAAAAAAGAGGCTCGGTTTTCTGCTGATTGCTGCTGATACCGGTGCCAGCAGCCTTTATTTAAGAGCGAAGGAGTCCAATGCTGTGCTGTGTTCCGGAAATTAGCAGCACCAATAAAAATCTGCTAATTGCTGCCTTCTTGTGAGTGACTGTACTTCTATTGTCTCAGGTGAGTCACTTTGACTGGCTTGTAGTAGTAGTGTGGCATTTCATTGGCAGCAGCAGAAGTGGTTGTGGCAGTGTTGCGTCGTTGTTGTGCTTGATTAGATTGACTCCAGTACTGAAAATGGTGAAAGGGAGCAGTGAGTACTGCGGAGCCGACAGTCGACAGTGGCTAAAGACCGGCAATCTAGTTGCTTACTCAGCTGTTACCACTTCGAACGCACACTGAACTCATTAACGCTGCTACTGTTCTTGCTGCTGTTGTACATTGCGACAGATGGTTTTGATGTGAGTGTGGTGACATTGCTGGAATGGCGCCAAATCACAGCACAGCAGGAGGAGGAGGAGGAGTGATGCAGGGTGGCCATGGCGACAAGGGCCAAAATTGTTCTGTCGTCCGAAGGCCACGTACACTGGAAAGTGGATATACACAGAATGCACAGTGATTTGTTGCAGTCATCGGCAGCAGTCAGTCACTAATTGGTCACTCACAAACACAGGCACAAGCTGGAACGTGGTGGAAAGAAATGTGACAACTGGCTGGTTGGCTGTTTTTCTCTTTCTCTCTCACCTGCTCACCTAGCATCGACGATCATCGACTACTTGGTCTGGTCGATTGATTGGACAGCGGCAGCAGCATCAAACACTTTCACTCTATCACTTTCAATGCACGTTTCTCTGTCAATTTTGCCAACTTTGCCCTTTGTCTCTCTTGCTCTTTTGATTTACCTTTGCCTGTGCCTTTTCATTTTCTCACCCACACCTAGTGTGACTTACAGTGTGATCTCAGCCTGAGGAGCAGCTCATGCGACAAATATGAATTCGAACGCACTAAGAGTGAGTGAGCCAGTCAATGTGTGTGTATGTTTGTGTGCTTGTGTGCACTACTAGCGATTAGCACTGACGCAGACAACGGTTGACGTTGAGAAGGCGCAGTTGACACTTGGCCGATTTTTGCTGAGAGATCGGTTTAGTTACCTGAGAGAGAGAGAGAGAGAGAGAGAGAGAGAGAGAGAGCTGGTCGTGGTTGAGCTTTCTCGCAAGTCGACTGCGAATGCCGGTGGCAGCCAGGCATTAGCATGTTCACCAAGCACACAGTAAAAGGCTGAAGCTTACACATAGTTGCCTTTCTCGTAGACAAGATCTATTGCATAAGAAGTATACACACAACAAAGTTTAAGGTCACCAAAGACATTAGGCTCGAGCTTGAACAAACTGTCGGTCTTCTTGCTCACCTGAGGGAAAAGGAGAGAGAGAGAGGGAGAAAAAGAAAGAGAAAGCTAAACTAGACGGACGCAGTGAACTACTACTGGTGATGGGGGCCATTAGCTTGTCGAGAGTTTAGTTTAGTAACACAATAACAATTGAAAAAGGGGCTCATCGTCGGCATTTGAATGATGAGGATGGTGACGGCAAAATGACGGCATCGATGACAGGCAGCGGCGATGATGCGTTAGCGCGGTTGATGCTGCAAGTCTCAAAACACGACGCAACAGTATGTGAAAGTGAAAGTAAGAGAACCAATTTGAATAAGCACTTGCAAACTCATGTCAACTGCCTGCCAACGTGTTCATTGCATTCCCAGTCAAGTGTGCAACACTGGTGTGAGTGATAATTTGCACTTTCAGGTATCACTTTTACTAGAGAGCAGTACTTCTCACTACTTACTCATTTCTGGGTGGCCAATAAACCAGTGATTAATTAAGCAAGGAAAGGAAGTGGCGCACCAGTCGGCCAGTGGTGCCAACCCCATCATTGCCTTGTCATTTAGTTCGGCTGGTTCTCACTGTCTTGCTGATGATTGATGTGCCAGGAAAAGTGCCACTGATGCTGATTATTAGCAGGAATCGAAGTTACTCACTGTACATTTTTTCCTTCATCACCGGTTCCTCAAGCAACTTTCAAGTTGTATAAGAAGACATAAACGAAAACTTTCTTTGGATTTAGTATTTGAGGTGAGTCAAACATAAGAAAAAAATCAAATGTTATACCTGTTGGTGAGGTGAGGTGGATCGCGGAAAGAAAGTACACGTTGACTGAGAACAACGAGAGAGGAAAATATTGGAGAGAGAAGGGTGCAGGAGTTACAAAAAGGTAGCTAAAATAGCTAGTGCAAGTTGCACTTTAAAATGCGGTTATGCAGCCCATTATATAGGGCGTAGGGATGATGTGTTGTAGTCTCGAATGTGTAAAGTTTGATTACCTCAACATTACCAGTATTGTAATCATCCTTTTTAGTGGATGAAACTGCCTAAAATAGACAAAAATCAAAATGGGTGAATTCCCGAAGGACAAACTACTGAAATGTTTGTACTTTTTCTGTTAAATAAACAATGAATTGCATTTGTGTTTGATTGTTGTCTGAATTAACACGTGAGCTGAGTTGAGCACCATTGGTGTATACCTGTTTTTCCAAAAAATTTGATAAAAACAACTTTGCAAACATTTCAGTAGACATCAAAAGTTGTGACGTTTGGGCGTGAAAGCTAGCAACTTTTCACAATTGCCTGTCATTTTTAATTTTGTTAGGGATAGCTCTAGAAACTACTTTTTTATTTAAAATTGAAACAATAAGGTGAAAAATGTCAAAATTCATGACAATTTTTTCCTTGTGAAACAATGCAGGAATCAATTCAATTACCATAAATTGATGTAATTTTGCACAGTAAAATTTAAGAAATGACAAAGTAGAGCACATATAAAATGCAGTGAAAAACTGCACGCTCAATACATCAATTGACTTCCTTGGCTAGAACTGCCAATCAACCAGCATAAAATTCTCACGATTAATCTATGTTTTTTCAATTACTTTTGTCAGTTTTTTTATACAATCAGTTTAATGTCTACACTAAAGGGAGCCTTTACTGCATTTTGCAAAATTTGAGTTTTATAGCTTAAAATTTGCTCCCCAATCTAATTGAAAAGTTTGCTTTTGTTGATGGTGTTTTCATACTAGACTCTCGATTATTCATTTAACCGATGATCATTAATTCACGCTTTCACCAACGACAATCGGCAGTCATTTTCACTTCCCTTCACTTATATTGCACCACTTTATAAATTTAAAAATTCAACATTATCTGAGCAGTAAAAGCGTGTTTTGTATCGGAAAGTTTATCATGCCATTTGCCGTGATTGTATTAGACAAGGAACTTTAGAGATTGGCTATTTTTGAGCGTGTGAGAGTGTGTTGTGTACGTTGCTAAAATCAGGAGCTTGCTCATTCATTCAATCTCCCCTTTTCAACTGAATGGCTTTTTTGTTGTGGCCAGTTGTTGTGCTGCTGCTGATGATGATGATGGTGCACCACCATGGTGGTCATGCTGGACTCTGCTGAAGTGATCCAAGTGCAGAGTACTGCACAGCGGCAGTGGTGTGCTTATGCGCCTGTGTTGATTGAGGAGGAAATGTAAGCCAGTGCAAATTATCCAATTACAGAGAGGCTGCAATGAAGGAGAGGAGGCAATGATTCGTGACACAGAGATGGCTTGCTCGAGCGAGTGAGGCAGCCCCTAACTGCCCAATTACTTGACTGCACACAGGGTTTATGATCAGACTTGCTGGGGAAAATTTTATTTTAGTGCTTGCTCCTTTGATGGCGATGGCCACTGCCACAAAGCCATTGCGCTCAACAGAAGCCAGTAGAACACACACTCACACTTCTCCAACAGGTCATTATCATGGAGTAGTTTCAGGAAAAGCAGTTTTGAGCTGGTCAGTGTGTGTCTGGCCAACAACAAACCACACAAGTTTGACATTTGCACAAGTCAAAACTGACTTCATATTAGTTGATTGAAAACACACTTGCCAACGGCAAATGTAATGTACTTTATTGGAAAAACTGATGTATTTGGTTGTTTTCGCATTACAATCAATTACCAGTTCAGTCTGCGTTGTACAAGTCAACACGGCTTTTGCCAGTCAAACAGACCGGCAGATTTGCTGTTCATCGAGACATTTGTGCGGGCAAAACAGTAAACACTTTCTTGTTTTCTTTCTCCCCTTTTGCAGTCATTGACATTTTGACATTTATGCTCTGGGCTCCTGCACTTGACGTATCGATTAGTGTATCTGTGATTTGTTAGAAGGAATTTGGATTTGTTTGCTACTAGTCAGAACCAGAAAAGGATTTTTTGCCGGTATTTTATTAAGGTTGTCTGAACTTCCGGTTAAATGCTTATGGATAGTCATGGAATGTTTTTACATTTAATACAAAAATACTGAGCAACTGGATTTATTGAGTTTTGTGTTAAGAATCACAAATCTAGATTGGCATGTTATTGAACTTACTAAAAGTACCTCTCAAAATAACTATCCATGTACTTTATGCTGATTGAAAGAAATAAATGATCGTTAGCAAAATTTGGCTCAATTGCTTAGCTTAGCAGGAAAAATGGTTCAAGAAGCAAACAAAAACGAAGACGTGTAAATACAAGAAAAGCTATCAAAATGATGAACGTTCTTAGATGATTTATTATTTAATTAGCTAATTAGCTGTCTGGCGTTTTCTTTTTGTGCTTACAACAAGTGTAAGTTTGGGTGCATGCTTTCAATTGGATACATTACTCAGAAATGGGGGCTGAAAAATTAGAGCATTGGCTCCCGCATTGGCAAATAGAAAGCACTTTGGCCTTTTGCTGTTCTATTGACACAAATACAAACAATACAGTTAACAAAGAGTATTCTTGGCAATCACTTAATCTATCATTGACTATCATTTTCTTTTTACTAATTCTAGAAATAAAATGTAAAAACGTAGGAGTTGTGAAAACAAACATGCACTCGTGTGTTTTTGTTTAAAAGTAGTATCTTTTTGAGAAAAAATCTGCTAACGCAAATAATAATAATTACACTGCTCTAAATGAGTTTGTTTTTATCTAATTAATCAAGCAAAGAACATGACAACATTCATTTGGGCCGGTGCTCGCCAGCAGTCTGTTTTTCGCAATTTATTCAATTCTTTTTTATACATGTTTTTAAATGTAATTACAATATTGTTACAATATATTAATAACACTAATACTAATTGACATGCCTGGCTCATTTGGCAATGCTTGGATTCTTTCACTGATACAAGCGAGCAACTCGTTAGGTGCGCTCGTTTGCCAAATGACAAACGTGTCTATTCCGTCGTAGCAGGAACGAGTTAATTAGAAAAAAAGGAAGTACTGTTGATGTTATTGTCAATGAGCAAAACTGCGTGAGCACAAATTTTCAAAAAACATGACCATTTGGTGAAAAAAGAAAAAACCTTTTCCTGTTTGGTTCTGGTGCCTGGTTTGCTTTTTCTTCTTTTTTAGGTTTTTTTTGTGCGTCAATCGGTGTTGTTGAGAACAGAAAACCTTTTTGCAGTTTTTTCACAGCAGTATCTGATATATCTGCTCATAATAAAAAATAGCATTGATTTATGTTCAGGACATTATTTGTTTAGACTCTCTTTATACTTGGGTATTGCAACAACTGCATTAGTTAGCAAGAATTGAAGAAAAAAGCCCGTCATTTTTTGTCATTTTTTGGAGTTACGCTATACGCCGTATTAGTTAAATTTGCCTGTTGGGCCACTACCACCACTTTTAGCAGTGCTAGTTTAGTATGCTATTTATTTTAAAATGAGTGCAATTTTACATTTAAATTTAAAATGCCTGTCATTTTACTGGTAAAAGTGGTTTATCGATTGGCTACTGTGCTAGAGAAAAAGTGTGAGAAAGCTTTAGTGGAAATGTCACTGCTGTGTGTCCTTCCACTACTGCACTTGCCTGAGAATGCTGCCCGACAATTTCATACACCATCAGTAATTATCACTACTTTTCATTTTCATATAAATCTACCCGTGGGTAATTTGACGTCGAAAAATGAATTGTGGTGTTGGAAAGATTGCGTTCACAATGTGGAAGTGAGTGAGCAAAAAGTCGGAGGAAAAAAGTACGAAGTATGCTGCCCCAACTTTAATATTGAAATAGGCAAATTAGTCAGACAAATAGAAAGTGAGAAAAGTAGAAAAGGAGACAGTGAGGACAGGAGGACAAAGAGCGGTCTGACGCACGGTGACTTTTGTCTAGACTTGCTACTTTGGGCGATGCTGCCTTTGCCGTCACATCATCAACTTGGGCACCGTTTTCTTTGTGCAAACACACATCTCTACCTCTGCCTAGTGCCAATTTGATACCTCCACTTAATTCAAGTATTCTCGCTCTTTTGCTACTTTTCATTGCATACTACCAGGCAAAAGTTGCCAAAACTAGGCTTTATCACATGGTTGGCGCCACTGAGGGCGAATAGTTGATAGTTTTCACTGTACAAATATTTTTCACTTTCCCCTATTTATTGCCCCTTTTTGTATAAACATTTTCAATTTCGGTTTGTCAAGTGGAGAACTGGTTTCAAGTATTTTAGCGCTAACCAAAGGAACTCTGAATTCTTCAAAATAACAGTTTTTTTGCAAAGTTGTGCACATTTAAATCTGTTTGCTTTGGCGCATGTCGAATATATTCAGCGCAAACATCTTCAAACTGACAGTTTTTATTTCCGTTCTTTTTCAGTGTCAATTTTTTTTGTCAAAAATGGAAAATGCCTAAAAGGCAGGTAATGCTGTCATTCAAGAGCAGCAGTTCTCAACACTCTGACAAGTTCAAGCACATTGAGGACATTACGTTTTCCTGTATCTTTGTCGGCGCTGCTGTGAATCACTACTGAGAAGAGGCAAAAGGAATTGTGCGTATAAATCTTTAATGGGAGAGACTTTCCTAATGTAACTGTACACTACAAAGGAGCATTCTTGAAACTGTTTTGCTTGATGCCGCTTTTTGCAAGCATTACAACTCTGTACGACATGCGTTTATACTCTTGAAAAGCCGTATAAAGCCTACTCGTCGTTGCTGTTTTCGTCGTCACCAGCACCGGTGAGCTTTGACGGCTTGCCTTCATTTCCATTTCAAACTCCTCCATTTCCTCTCGTACAAACAGTCGGGTTAACACTCTTCAAACAGACACTGCACAGTGCTACCGGTGATGGATTACCACCACTGCAATAGGAATAGGAAGCAGGAATAGCAGTGCAGTACCATTAGACACTGCGTAAATGCACAGCGAGAACATTTAATCCCAATGTACCACTGTTTGCTTGCTGCAGCAAATCGCCTGCAAACACACACTCACACATGCTGAAATTGAACACAACTGTCGTTCACTGCCTGTTTTCACAGTTTGTTTGAACTGCCTGTTCCTAGTACTAGTTTGCAGTACTTTAATTCATGTCAGTGCATCCGAATCAGCAGTGACACCGCTGGATCAGTTAATGGTTGCTTGTATTGGCGGCTATTTGCTGAACTTTGTCTTCTATTTGACTACCGTTTGAGCTGAGGTAGTGTCCACTGAACCAGCAGTTCAGCAGAAAGCATACGCCCGTGACGTCGTTGTGTCAGTGTCACGCTCAATACGGTATTACTTTTTGCTGACCAGCGGTGTTCATTGGCAGGCAATTTGACTAGAGTTTAGTTTAGTTGCTACAGTGCGCATGTACTGTTTGTGACTGTGTGTGGTTTGCCCGCCAATACTCGGCTGAGCCTACTCGCTTCGCTAGACCGGAGACAACTTGGTAGCTAATTTACGAGTGGTCATAGTAGTAGTATTATACGTATTCTTGTCGCTTCAACTTTAATTTCAATTTATGTCTCTTTGATTTAATTTAAGTTTCAAAGCTACAGCAAATGTGTGTGCTAGTGTATGATATTTACACTTTTCGCTCTTTTTTGCAGCACTGCTTTCTGCTTTCTGTCCCTACTGGTACAACGACGGCAATGAAATTATTAATTTTTCAGTTGAAAATTTTTTACAATTGCCAAGAGATTTAAAAATGATTTTTACTAGACTGACTGAAAAAACATGTTTTCGTTTTATTTCTCGGAAGCTGGTATCTGAAATTAGTTTTTAATTATTTCGTACTGCACCGCTCGTTCTTCTTGGTAATCGAAATTGACATTTTTTAACCAAGACACGCGTGTGGGCTTTATATTTAATATTTAAGAGGCACTAATGAATGACAATTGACGCTACTCAACTGGGCAAACTAGATACAAGTTGACAATGCCGTTTGTGCTCGTGTTTGCTGGTGCTGGCGCTGGCTCCGATGATGATGATGATGATGATGTGCTCCAATTAGATTCATTAGCGTTTATTTAATATCAACGCCTCCGTTTCTTGCAAGATGGCTTCATTATTTATTGACGTAATATCGAGCTATCATATTTATTGAGTAGAGAGAGAGAGAGAGAGAGAGAGAGAGCGACTTCTTTTCTTACGTGCTCTGCTGTCCTCTGCTCTACTATTGTTGCCCGAATCGTCTGTTTAACAGTGGTCGCCGGTGTCGTCGGTGCTCGTAGTCATGACGACAGTTTCTCCTGCGTTTGGATTTGATCATCAGGAGAAAACCACAATAACGTTGAATGGATCCACTCTCTCCGAGTGTGTGTTTGTTTGTGTACCCCTAAGCAAATGTTAAAGTTGCATAGGGCAAGGGCGCTCTCACAGTGAAAACTACCGAAGACTACCGAAGACTGCCGCCGTTACAGTTAATTGCCCTGCACATCTATCAGCCACATAGTAGTGGCACGTTAATGAGAAGACCAAACCAGCAGCAGGCAGAGAGTGTAGTGACACAGGGGAAGCAATGCAACTTGAAGAAGACGTCAATAGCCTGTATGTGTTACTGCTACTGCTGTCAAAGTTTGCGGTTGCCAAAGTGCCAAATGCTCTGACTGTTAGCAAAACAAAGCACAAAACAGTAGTACCCCACAGGGCAATTTACCTAGCAATTAATGCTTCAGCTTCCCACACATTCAGCTTCAGTTGGTGTCATGAGACCCCGAGCCTCTTGAAGCTGCCTCCTTCCGCTCTTCTCTTCTCTTGAATATCACTTTTGCCTAATGTTTTCCTCTTCCAGAGACTCGCAGCTGGCCAATGTACGCAAAACGGAGAGCATCGGTGGACGGTCGCAGAACAACAGTGCCGATAACGATGGCGGGGGCAATGCCTCCAATGAAAATGGCGGCAGGAAAAGTTCATCATCGAGCAGCAAATCTACCCAAATCGGCCCTGGAAGGGCAAGTGAAAAGTGGCTGCTCGCCAACCACGACTCCAATGCGAACATCTACACCATCTCTAGTGGCATCTCACTGGCTGACCTTTACCAAGACGGCGATTACCGCCTGCTGATAGGCGACATTGGTTTCACCGGCAGTCCCAAACTAAAGGTTTGCACTATTTGATAATGTCTTTTATGACTGTTAACTTTACTTATTATCAGGTTTATCATGGCACGTACCTGCAGTGCGAGAATCTTCTGGTCGACATTCCTTGCGGTGTGGTGGTGGTGCACAATGACAAGCCAGAGCTAACCACCTCGGTCATTGTCGCCTCTGGCTCCTATCTCTTTGTCTACAGAAATCTAAAGCCGTTCTACAAGTTCTCGCTGCCTCCTCTAGAGACGAATAAAATTGAGTCAGACGCCTGGACGCGCTACAAAGATATGCGAATCAATGTGGGCACCCTCGAGGAGATTCTCAATAACTTGCGACTGGAAATCGGCCGGCGAAGGCTCACATCAAGGTAATGGAAGAAAAAAACCCGACTGAATTACTAATTAAACTCACAACAAACGTACAACTAAACAAAAATCACACAGATCACAAATGCTGCTCAGCCTCATTTCAGCGGAGACTAAAACGCTCTTTGCCGAGAGTTTCAAGAATCACCCACTAAAGAAGATGAACGTAATAACGTGCATGGCCACACTGAAGAAAACCGTCTCCGATGCTAACGCTCCCTCCTGTCTCATTCTCGGAACGGAAAATCAAGAGGCATACATTCTCGAGATAGATGCCTACACTATTCTCAGCACTGTACGGTCCACCACCACCATCTCTTTATCTTTATTAATGAGAGCATTCTCTCTCTCTTTTTGGTTTTTCTTGCAGGCCACCCTGCCCAGTGTGCCAGTGTTCATCGAGGCGAGTGGACTGTTCGACGTGGAGTACCGCATTCTGTTTGCCTGCCGCGACGCTCACATTTACCTGATCAAGCGCGGCTACAGCAGCGGCCGCCTGTGCATTCAACTGAACTCGCACCCGGTGGGCCTGGCGCGCATCGGCAGCAACATCTACGTTGCCTGCATGGACCACACGCTGAGCATCTTCACCACCAAGGGCAATCGAGTGTGGAACATGAAGCAGCCGGCGGCCATCACCACCATGGAGGCCATCTTCCTCGAGCGCCAGGGGCTGCACATCATTGCGGTGGCGCTCGCCAACAAGAAGGTCATGTTCTACAATGTACGGTGAAGGGCAACAATGAGGGAAAATTGTTTAAAGTTATGTAATTACCGATAGTTTGTTACCACTAGGATCGGAAGTGCGTCGACATTCTGCACATGCACGACATTGTAGTGGCGATGAAGTTTGGCCGTTTCGGTCGTGAAGACAATACTCTGGTGATGGTTTCAAAAAGGGGCGCTCTGACGGTGAAGATACTGAAACGAACGGCCAAGTTTATTGCGAGGGAGTACGAGGAGGAGGCGAGCAAGGCGGCCAGCGGAAGTGCTGCCGGCAAGTTGATTGTTCCCAAGAAGACTAAACTCTTTGTCGACCAGACGATGAGGGAGCGGGAGCAGTACCTGGGTAAGTGTGTGCTGCCAAATAAATGGCTTTTCAGTAATGGTGGCAATAAAATGCCTTTTTTCTCACCTTTATTCTATTGTGGCTGCTCACTGCTTTACACTTTTCAGCAATACATAAAAGCTTTGAACACGAACTGATGCGCCTCAAGGTAACACGGCAAACTATTATTTATTGGCTTTCTCAATCGTAACAATGTGCTATTCTTTCTTTCTTTCTTTTCACTGTACAGCTGAATGCAGCTAGAACGTACGTAAAGGCACTTCAGTCGAGTCTGAATCCAATTTCTCTAAATACCAGCGACTCAATTAAACTTTCTGCAAAAGTATTTGTTTTCTTTCTCTTTCAACTGCATCGTTAATTCTTTTCCGTTTCCGCCAGGTATTCGGTCTTGGTCCAATCTTTCAGCTAAACCTTGAACTACAGAACAGCAACGGCGACAACTTTCCCACCGATCTGATGATGGTTTTTGAGTACGATGCAAAGATCTATCGACTGGAGAGAAATGTCATTCAGATTGCCTGCCTCCTTGCCACGGCCACCTACCGGTACACCAATCGAGTGCACTGCATCAGCGAAATGAATCTCTCTGATGCGATTAAGGTACGCTCGTGACTGTTGCCAGCAGCAATACCCTTTAGTCAGAAGTAATTAGTCGTGTCGAGTTTTTTCTCCTTAACCAATTGGCATCAAAGTATCCTGTAATTAAATTACTACCACTCCTTTTATATTTTCTGCAGATTTACATATTATATGAAAACGAAGAGGTTCCACTGGTGACGGCGGTAATTAACATGCCTCGCAGTGAGCTGGAGACTTTGCCGGAAAGTGATGCCACCAATCAGCGACCACCGCTGGGTGAGACGAATCAGTTCTAAACGGAAGTCGGCCTAAGGAAAATGAGACCCCACACACACACACTAAATTGGTGAAAAATATAACCGTTTGCACCCGTTTTCAATTAATTTTTTTGTCATTGCTTTGAAGCCATTTCATTTACATAGAAAAAGGCTGTTTAATCTGAACGCAAACAAATGTGTGGATGAAAAAAATGAACAAAATCTCATTTTAGGCGGTTTAGAGGAGGCAAACGGAATGAGTGTTCTTTATTGCAAGAGAAAAATTAGGTTCTTGGAGGCATCAAAAACGAGCTTATTGCGTGAATGGATGATTACATGGAATGGAGTGACGATAAATAATTTAATAAAGAAAAGCTGGAGAACACCACTGATTTGAGTAAAATGCTTGGAGGTTTATGTGGAAAAACAGAACCGATTTTTTTTCTTTATTCTGCTAATAATTCACCATCTTATCTTCTACCAAAACCGCCAAGTCCCATGCCTAAATTAAAAACGGTAAACAATGGTGATAATCGAGGAGTTTTCGAGAAGAATCTTACCATAAGGATAGCTGTAATAGGGATACATGTACCCGTAACCGTAGTACGGCCAACCTAGATTTTAGAAAATTAGGTATACATCCAAAAAATCATTTTAACGGGCTACTTACCCATCCCTGGATACCAGCCTGATCGATTTTTTATCAATAATTATTGATTAGAAAACATTTTTTTTAATTTAAAAAAATTTTTTTTGTTGATAAACCGAATTGACTTACCGAACCTGCGATAACCCATCCCACCACCTAACCAGAACGCCTCAGACTGAGGAGTGATCAGGTAGATGAGCAGTGCAAGGGCGATCAGAAGGCGAGTGCTGGTGCTGGTGAACATGGTATGGTCAGCAGTTGTTGTGGTGCTAAGTTCATTCAATTGATAGTGGTCAAGTTTTTCTTTTACTTTTTTGTCAATTGAAGTGCAATCACTTGCTCGCCAGAAGCTTTTATACCTTTCTCACCAACCAGCTGACCTGCAGCGGTTGCACCTTCTCGTCGAACCTGTACTTGACATTTCGATGGTCACTCTCACTCACTCACTCATTCTCAGTCTCTGTCTGACCACTGGTCAGCTTAACTGGTTTGCACTGCTCATTGCCACCGCAACAGCAACAACAGAACCGTTGCACCGTTTTACATAAGTGGCAACTTGGTCCACCACCGCTGGTCAAACGGATATAGTAACGCAACGGCAGTCATATCGCAGTGGTATCTCAGTCGCTGGCCTTCACTACACCTGCTGACCACACACTGAAAAGGTAGTCGTCGTCGTTGTGGTCACAGGTCCTTGATCTACAGGTGAGCTGTCTGAGAGTTCACGGCACATAATAAGAACTGTAACGGATTAACTGCCGGTGACATAATTTACACGGGTTAGTGCGTCCGCACAAGCGCGCGCTCACACACACTCGTGCTCTGGCGCCGTCAGCTGTTGGTCACAGTCACAGTGACACGCACACTTAATTGTTGCTTGCTAAACACTGTGCCGTTGCCTAAATCTGCACTCGGAAATTCTGCCTCGATTGCTTCAACTGCCTGAGCAGGAAACGCAGGAACTGACCATGAAAGGTGAACAAGGGGCTGCTGCTGCTGAAGAGCAGACAAACAGTAGCAACAGTAGCTTTCAAGCTGAGTCGCCCGAGCCGAGTACGCGCCAACCTCAAAGGAAGCGCCGCATCATCACGCCCAACATCAGCGTTCCAGTGGACTGCCCGGCAAAGTCTCATCCCAATAGGGCCTACAAGAAGAACCGAATTTGCACGACCAAGTACAACTGCCTCTTTTTTATTCCTCAAAACATCTCCGAGCAGTTCTTCGGCCGCTTTGCAAACATGTACTTTCTTTCCATTCAAATCATCAACTTTCTTCCAGGTTTGTTTACCTTTCTTTTGCTTTTTCCTCTTCTTCTTTTTCATTTGTTCAGTGCACTACAACTACTTTTCTTGTTCTTCTTTCAGGCATGCAAGTTTTCAGCAGAGAAGTTCAGTTGCTGCCGTTTTTGTTTGTTTTAGGCGTGACGATGATTAAGGACTTTTGCGAAGACTGGCAGCGACGGAAGGCTGACAAGGCTGTCAACGACAACAAATGCCGTTTGTACGATAAGTAAGCGCCTCTCATTTTATTCCGCTCCACTATTCATGACGGCGCATCTCATGACCTCAAATGCTCTAAATTAGACACTTGGGTCGATTCGTGCAGGCGCCATGGAGCCGCATTTGCGTGGGCGACATCGTTCATCTGTCCTGCAACGAGACGGTGCCTGCCGATATGATTGTGCTCAAAACTAAATCGGCGGAGGACGAGGATGAACTGGGTACGTGCTATGTAGACACTTCAAATCTCGATGGCGAAAGCAATCTAAAGCAGCGCTATGTGGCCAATGAATTCGGCAAGCTGAACGAACAAGGAGTGGAGGATATTGATTTCCGCTTTGTCGTCGAGTGCGATCTGCCCAACATGAATTTGAACAAGTTTCACGGCAGCATCGTTTTCAGCGATGGCAACAAAATCGTCGTCGACCAGGAGAACCTGCTGCTACGTGACTACGTGCTCAAGAACACCGCCTATATAGACGGGCTGGTTGTGTATGCGGGTCATGACACGAAGGCGATGTTGAACAACAAGGGACCACGGTACAAGCGAAGTCGCCTCGAGATCATGATGAACCTCGATCTAGTCTGGTGCATCCTGCTCCTCATCATCATGTGCGCCTTCTGTGCGCTCGCGCGGGCCTTCTGGAAGGAGAGCTACGCGAAGGAACAGGTTGACCGGGTGCCCTTTATCCTGCCCGGCAGCGGCTACTGGGCACAAACGTTGGACATTTTCTGGGACTTTTTCGTCTTTTACATCCTCTTTCAAACCATCATTCCCATTTCGCTCTACGTGACAATTGAGTTCATCAAACTGGGCCAGATTTATCTGACCATCTACAAGGACACGCACTTTGTTGACTCGTGCACGGGAAAGAAGCTTGAGTGCCGAGCGCTGAACATTACCGAAGATCTCGGCCAGGTGGAGTACATTTTTTGCGACAAGACGGGCACACTGACAGAGAACACGATGGAGTTTCGGCGGTGCACTATCAGCGGAATTGACTACAACCACGAACCGGAACTGAATCGCTCCAAGATGACATATGAACAGAGTAAGAATTAGGCAAACAATCAGCGATGGATTTGTTTAATTGAATTATTTTCAGCTCAAAAATCTCTGCGCAAGAAAAGTCTTCGCTTGAATCAAATTTTGAAGGACAAGCTGGACCGCATAACACAGGAGTACACCTTGAAGATCAAAGTTGACATTGAACGAAGTGACCAAGTGCCTGCTTCTGCCAAGTTGAACCTCACCCAGGAAGAGGAAAAGATCAGAGACTTTTTTGTGCTGCTGGCCATCTGCAACACAGCCATGGCCGCCGACAAGAACGGACACAAGGACATTCTCAACATGAGGGGAGATACGCGGGATGAGAACGCCAGCACCACTAGTATTAGTCAGACGTCCACCACATCTACCTGCTCCAGTGAGAGCTCTGAAAGCTTGAAGAGCTTCAAAACGCGACGCCTCAAACTGTTTGACGAGTTTGCCGAGCAGACGGAGAACAGCGGAGGCAAGAAGGCAAAGCCAATCTACGAATCAGAGAGTCCGGATGAGGTTTCGCTAGTCACTACTGCCTTCAAGTACCACGTTGCACTGCTGAAGCGGGCTCGAAACTACGTCAAAGTGATGATGCCCAATGGAACGGTGATCACCTACGAGGTGCTCAGCCTGCTTCCTTTTGACTCGAATCGCAAGCGAATGTCCATCATTATCCGCTGTCCACTGACCAAGCGTGTCATCGTCTTCTGCAAAGGCGCCGATCAGACGATCCTCTCTCAGCTGTCAATCGCCAGCACGGCTGATCCGGCTGAACTGGCCGAGACGAGGAGAAGTGTACTGCGATACAGCGAAGAGGGCTACCGTGTGCTCTGCATGGCCAGGCGTTATCTGACCGAGGAGCAGTTTAGCGACTGGCATGAGCAGTTTCAACGGTTGCAGCAGCAGTCGGCCACTGAACAGCAGCTAGCGGAGTGTGTGGACAAGATTGAAAGTGGTCTGGAGCTGTTGGGCGCCACGGCGATTGAGGACCGCCTGCAGTATCGCGTTCCCGAGGTGATCACCTCCTTGCGGGCGGCTGGAATCGTCATCTGGGTGCTCACGGGCGACAAGATGGAGACGGCCATTAATATTGCCAATTCCTGTTCGCTCTTTGACAGCAAAATGAAGCTGATTACCATCTCTCTGGAGACGGTCAAATCAAAGGTCAGTTAAACCTAAACACTCAGCAGTTCAAGTGAGCTCATTTGTCATTTTTTCAGTTGTCAGCCCGTAAAGCGCTCGTCGACAATATCATTTTTGTGCGCTCGGAGATCAAGAAGAGAGCTTCAGCAGGCAGCAGGTGCATTCAGCAAGTGGACGACAAGTGCAACAAAAGCAAGAGCAAATCAATCTGTGCTCAATTTTTCCGCATGTTGTACCAGGTGTTGCACTTTGAGCATAATATCAAATTTGCCACTGCCAGTGAACGGGCCGCTTGGGGCCTGGTCATCGATGGACCCTCGCTCAACTACATGCTTCAACCGGGAAATGTCAGTCTGTTCATTGAGTTGACGCAGTACTGCAACTCGGTCCTCGTCTGCCGGGCGACGCCGGCGCAAAAGTCTGCAGTGGTCATGTGTGTGAAGATCAAACTGAACCGACTGACTCTGGCCATTGGTAGGGGATTCTGGTTTGGGTGTTTTTCTATGCTCAAATCTGATTTCGATTGAAACAGGTGACGGCGCCAACGACGTGGCCATGCTGCAGACTGCCCACGTCGGCGTGGGAGTGTCAGGCAAGGAGGGCACTCAGGCGGTGATGGCCTCCGACTTTGCCATCTCCAAGTTTCACCACCTGGAGAAGTTGCTGCTGGTGCACGGCAACCTGTGCTACTACCGCCTGGCGCAGACCATTCAGTACTACTTCTACAAGAACTCACTCATCATCTTTATCATCTTCTTCTTTCAATTCTCCTGCGGCTTCAGCGGCCAGTCGCCAGTGGACGACATGCACCTGATGCTAGTGAACCTCGTCTACAACACTTTTCCAGCCGTTCTTCGAGGCATCTACGAGAAGGACTACGAAGAGGCGGTTTTGCTGGCAAATCCGAAGCTCTATGAGAGAGGCCGCCTCTCGCGTGTCTACACGAAGTACTCATTCTGGGTAGACACTACTGATTCAATCTACCAAAGTCTAGTCATCTACTACTTCTGCTACTTCACCTACCTCGACACCGATATAGACTTTTATGCCTTCGGTAGGTATTCAAAAGTGCATAGTGTTAATCTGATGTGTTGTCGTAATGTTTGCCTACCAGCTCAGTGTTGTAACACTCTTCTTTTTCTCTGTCCAGGCATCATCTTATTCACCATTGTCATAGTGACAAATCTGTTGCAGGCAAGTTTTTGTAAAAAATGTTTGCATTTTTACTCAGTATATTGTGCAGATTGCAATAGAATCTCAGTACTGGTATCGCACTTACGTTGGCTCTTTCATTTTGTCATTTGCCTTTTTCTACCTCATTGTTGGCATCTACGACATTGCTTCATGGGAATGGTTCCTCAACTATCTCGGTGGGCAGAACTATCTTTTGTTTACTGTAAGTCAATTTTTATATTTTTTATCATGTTTTATAAAATTATTTCCAACAGAACGTTATTCAAGATTCTAATTTCTGGCTTTTGTTGGTCATTTGCCCAGTGACTTGCTTGATGCCAAGGTGAAGTTTTCAACACTTCTATAACGCTTTTACTTATTCTTTTTCATGCAGGACTACACTACGAGTTATTCAAGAGATAGTTAAGCCTAAGTTCCAAGTTTAACCACTTTAGACATTGATTAAAACTTTTTCTATTTTGTTTTGACAGCAACAATGGTTTTGCCGACAGTTAACGTTTGAGTATACAAAAGATCAACACGCAAACATTTTTTTTATTTTACTTTAACCACAAGTTACTCTTACATTGTCTTTTATAAAACTTCACGACATCATGGTCTGCTTTAATTGTCTTCAGATTGCTTTCCTGATTAGCGCAATGATGTTGCAAGAAGCTACTGTTTTTGGTGCTTCAAGAAAAAAATTTCACCTGCGCAGTAATTCAAGAAAAGCTATTGTTCCATTTCCAAATCCAAGTAAATACGATGCACTGGTGAAAGCTTCCCTTATTGCTTGGAAAAACCACAAAGTTAAGACCATTGCTGCTTCGACCTCTCTTCTCATTGCTGCGGGCTACCTTGGCTCTAAAACAATCTACAACTATTTTCAAACTCGTGGCAAAAACAAGAGCAAAGGTTGGAGTGAACATCCACCTAACGGAAGCGCTTTTTGGGCCACCACTGTCAGTGACAGAGAATGGATCATCAACTGGGCGATGTACCTGGTGGTGGGCGTGCTGGCCATTTGTGCTCTCGCCATCGTCTACTTCTACTACTGCCATCCAATGGACGAGGAAGAGGAGGGTACGTTGCCCAGTGCTGCTGCTGCTACTGCTACCGCCACAGCTCCTGCATCACCAGCATCAATTGCATCTTTTGCATCCCCTCCAAGAGGTGGTAAGGTGGTGGTGGTGGAAGGTGCTGAGGGGAAATCAGTGAGAGTTGCTGCTGCTGGTGGGCAGACGGCTGAAATGAAGGCAAAGAGCAAGAGCACTGGTCGACCTGTGGGAGCGCCAGCACAGCAACCAGCACCTGCACCTCCTCCTCCTCCGTCTTATCAAGGTAGTGCCATTCCCAAGGTCAAAATGTGATTTGAACACATCTTCTGGTCATTCCTTTGACTGACCCGACTCTTTACGCATTCGTTCTTGAGTAAAGCAATAGACACCAGTCATTTTAATCAGAGTGTAATATAGTGTAATTAGAATTTACAAATGGAAAAACAAAAATGGCATTACTCGCTCACTGCTCTCTAACGGCGCTGATTATCAGGCGGAACTCACTTTTGACCAGGTGACAGGAGCACTTGTCAGCCAGCGCATCACAGCTGTCACTGCTGCAGGCACAGTCAATTTGGTACTTGTCCTTGATTCGCTCCACCAGACGCACCCAGAGACGACTCTCTGTCAGCAGAGTGGTCCTGCTCACTGCCCCTCGCTCCACCAGTTGACGGCAAATGGCCATGGCGGCCTTCAGCAGCAGCGGGTAGTTGATGTAGTTGTGCATCAGCTGGAGGAGGGTCTCGCCTAGCAGCTGCCAGGTGCCAGAGGGGACAGAGGAGGCTATGCAGCTACTTGCAATGCTTTTCATTCGAATGGGCGTCACGAGGAGGTGGATGAAGGCGAGGGAGGTCAGTGCTAGTGACTTGTGCTCTTCACTGCGATTGACGTGCTGCAGAAGGGTGGCGAGGAAGGTCATCAGTGACCAGCAGTTACTCTGTTGCTGCTGTTCTTTTTTGAGAATGCTGGCTCGAACTTCCAGTGAGCTCTCAGCACACTGCACCAAAGTGTAGAGATCGCTAGATAGCTTCTCCAGGACGACGCTGTTCTTCAGCACTGCACCAAAGTGCTCCTTCTCGCTGTTGATCTTGCCGGCGACCGTCTTCAGTCGGCCGAAAGCAATCTCTGTCTTGTCGGAAAGTGACGGCCCAGAAGGAATGGCGGCATGCAGCTCAATGGAGGCGATAAGGCCCATCAGTTCGGAGTGGCCCAGAATAGTGGAAGAGCTGCCCTCGAGGAGCTGCTTTTCAATGCGCCATCGAGTGCTCGCTCCACGCCAGTGTCGCTGAATGGTGATGGCCGCCTGGCGGAAGCGGTCCACAAAACGCTCGACGTGTGCCTTCAGTACAGCCATGTGGCGCTTCAGTCGAAAGCGCTTCTGCACCAGCTGGACGGCCGCCTTCAGCTGGAGGTAGGACGAGCGAGCCTTTCGAGCGGCAAGCTGAGCTCGAAACTGCTGTTGCACTACTACGGTGGCCTTTCGCAGACGTAGGAACTCCTTTCGACGGCGAGCAGTCTCGAGTTTCTCCCTGAAACGACGCTGAACGGCGACAATGGCTGGCAGATGAGGCTGGAAGTACTGCTCCAGCTTGAGCTGCTGCTCAACCTGACGAAGGCTGCTCAGCAGTCGAAGGGTGGCACCTCGACTGTAGCCCTTGGCCACTTCAGCAGCCTCCTCCTGCATGTCCAGACGCTGCCAGACTTTAGCAGTGTCGTACTTCAGCAGACGTGCCCAGAGAAAGGAGGAAAAGAGGCGGACCATGTTTGCTGTGCGGTCGGCTGTGTATTTGGCTGGGTACTTGAGCGACTTCACCAGACCACTAGAGCTGGTGCCTTCACCGGCGAAGAGCACCTCAGTCAGTTTGGCAAAACGAATGCCGTCAGAGAGGTGCACTGGAGAGAGTGCTGCAGTGGCCTTGATGGAGAACTCAAAGGCGATCTCAGCGTGACATTCGCCGTAGTGCACACTGTAGGCGATTGAGTGCAGCTGGGCGCGAAACTGTGCTCCTAAACCGGCGGACAGATTGGTGAGCACAAACTGGGAGAGCACCTGCTCGGAGCTGGTCAGCGCCTTGAATGCCATCTTGTTCGCCTCCGTTTCCTCATTCACCACAAACAGACTGGGCTGGTGGGGCAGGAGTGACTTGAGTTGGCTTTTAGCTCGGTCCAGAAAGAAGAGGGCAGTTAGAAAGCGGACTGATGATGCGTGGGCCCATTTTTGTTGGCTGTTGGGTGGCGGCGACACGAGAAACTGAAGCAAGTCAGTTTGTAAACTGCAACTGCTCTGCTTAGGCGTAGCATTAGGCTTTGCAGACTCCTCTTCGAGCAGTTTCAGCACTTGCAGGGCAACCTTCAGCCAGCACTTTCGGTAGCTGATAAGCAGGCGTTTGACACGAAGCTTCCATTCAAGTTGTTTTGTGGAGGCGGCCACGAAACGGTCCCAGCTGATGTTGCACTCCAGCTTACGTTTCATGGCACGACAGTCTTCCAGTAAGGGCTGACCTAGCTCGATCAGCTTGCTCGCTAGCATTGCCTCATTACTGAGAAGCTGAACAGTGGCCGGTGAAGGTTCGAGGACAGAGTTGAGCCATGAGATTAGCTGTTGTTCCTCTTCTTCAGCGGCACTCGGAACCATAGGCTTGATGTTTTCCATTTGAGATTTATTGTGGAAAATAAAAACTACGTTAAGATTGCGTCATTTTATGCTTTACATAAAATACTTTTAATTTATTCGAATTTGATTGTCAAAAAATAATAATTGATTGTAGTTGAATAGCACTTCGAAAACTCTCTTTTACATGATTCTAATGATTTTAATTGATTGTTTTGACCGACCAGTGAAAGAGTACCGATTCGAGGACAAACAGTACGGCACATGTGGCACCGCTGGTAATGTAGCCGATAGTGACCATGAAGGAGGTCTGCATTGACCAACCACGCAGCATGATACACCGCAAACTGCGAATGGGCAACATGATCGGATTGATGAGGAAGATTTTCTGAATAGTGCTCGGCATGCCTTCCACGGGCCACAAAATTCCGCCAGAGAAAAAGATTACCACCATTAGAGTGAAACTGAAAATCTGTAACCATAGAAACCTTGAGTTTATATTCTCTTTTCTAAACACAGAAAGAAGAGCACCTACCAGAGCCGATAGTTGAGTTCGACAGAAGATGCCGATGAAAGCACCGAAGAAGATTCCCTGATAGGTAGTGAGGAAGACGATCAAGTACGCCTCCCAGAAGCTGCCATCCAGCTTGATGCCGATAACGTAGAAGGAGAAGAGGAGAACGACCAAAATCTGAATCAACACCGGTATCAGCGGCGCCATCTGGAAGGTGAGCAGCAGCTCAATTGGCTTCACGCCCTGGTTGAGGTCTCGCTCGAGGCAGCCATCAGCGTGCCAGCTGACGATGCGCAGGGCGGTCATGAGGACGGTGATGGCCACCAGAATGATGATGATGATGCCCGCCTGAAAGAGGTCCTGCAGGTGGGGCTCCAGCGAGCCGTACACCAGCCGCTCCACCTGAATGGGCGTCGAGAAGATGTACGGGTTGAGGCCATTTTGAGCGCCGAACTGCTGCACCATCCGGTGGAAGGCCTGCAACACTGACCGGTTGAGGTAGCGAGCATTCAGTGTGTCACTCAGGTCAATGTACTGGTGGATGTTGCTGTCGTGAATCAGCTGTTGAACGTTCCGCTCATCGTAGAGCGACTCAAAGCTCAGCATGCCGTCGATGGAGTAGCGATTGACAAAGGCGCGCGAAAAGTTGGGACGAAAGGCGAGAGCGATGACGTTTTTGCCCTCTTTCAGCGATTCGAAGGCGGCACTTTCAGTGGGGAAAAAGTTCAACTTTACCATGCTGGTGTTGAATTCTTGCAGGTAGATCTCCGAGATTCGTCCAATGCCAGTCTGGTTGATGCCCTCGTCTCGATTGACAATGGCCACTGGCACATTGCGCGGCGTCCGGCCGTAGCTCGACTGGAAGAGGGTGATGGTGAACAGAGGAATGAGAATCATCAGTGCAAAGATTTGCAGGTTGGACTTGAATATGGTCCACTCGCGACACGCCAGCGCCTGCAGGTGCTCCACATTGAAGAGGCCTTTAGAGCAGTAGTGTTGTTTGTTGTAGGCAATTTGAGGTGCATTGTGCTTGTAGCCGTTTTGATGATTGTGGTGATCGTCGGTCATTTTGTCCGGATCCACTTTGCTATACCGAAACTGCTCACCACTAGCACTACTGCTTTTGATTAGCTTTTTATCTGCATTATCTTTTAGGCAGAGTTTGTAGAAAACCTCCTCCAGTGTGTTGCACTCCAGTTGGTGCATCAGACTGTTCGGCGACTGTTCAGCGAGTATTCCGCCATCTTTGATGAAACCCACCATGTTAGACTGCTTTGCTTCATCAATGTAGTGCGTTGTGATGATCACTGTGACATTCTTCTGGTAGCAAATCTCCTTCAGGTGCTTCCAAATGTCTCGTCTGATCAGTGAATCAACACCAACCTGCAAAAGTTATAAATTAGTCAGTAAAACTGTGAAAAAAAAATCAAACTAACTCACAGTTGGTTCATCTAACAGAAGGACTGCCGGCTCGTAGATGAGTGTAACACCGAGAGAAAGTAGCCGTTTTTGGCCGCCACTCAGCTGCCAGACAAACTGCTTAGCATTGGTTAGACCGAGCATGTGAAGGTAGCTTTGAATGCGCTTCAGAACAAAGCCTCGATCTCGAACGTGGTTGACGCGGGCAAAGTAGAAGAAGGTCTCCTCAATGTCCATGCCCGGGATGAGGGCAATGTGCTGTGGCATGTAGCCAATGAGGTGGTTCAGCTGGTGGCCATTGTTTGCCTCCACCTTGGTGCCCAGCACCTGAATTGAGCCCTGTTGAGGCTGAATGCGTCCCAGAAGAATATTCAGCAGGGTAGTCTTGCCACAGCCATTACTGCCCAGCAAACAGTACACTGCGCCTACAATTGAACAAACGTTTCCCTTTTGAAAAAAAATTATTTTCAGTATTAAACCATTACCTCTAGGAACATGAATGGAAACATCCTTGAGCACTGGATGATTTTTTGTGTAGCCGAAGCCTACAGAATCGATGACCACTGCAAGATCGCTCATTTTTCTTTCTTTTAAATTGAGTCAAAAATAATTTTATTCAATCAATTAACATTGCTGATTTATTAGAAAAAAGTGACGATTTTAATCTTTTCAGTGGATGGCTTAATTAGCTATGCGTTGAATCGCAATTTAATCTATCAAATCAAATTACGCATAAAAATAGCAATAGTAGCTGGCACGAGTCACTTTACACTTTAGAACAAGTTAAATGGCGAAAACGTGCGGCAAATTAATTATGGCTAGTGGTGTTTTGATTAAAAAACTTTCAAATGTTCCACAAAATTTTATAAACGATAGCGAGCAACACGTTTGTTTGTCAGTTTATAAGATGATTAGCATTTTTATAATGACAAATTAAAGTTGGTTAAACATTTGTGGTCAATTTTAGCTGTAAGCAATGTTGTAGCATGCTGTGAATCAATTAATCATCTACCTAATCACTCAAATTAAAAAATGATATTAGCTGGAAAATGTGATGAATATTTAGATGAATTATTGAAATTTTACACAAAACAACACAACCAGGATAAAGTAATAATGAAAGATTATTTTTGAAAAAGAGTATTGTTATTAAAACTTATTGAAATAATAAACAACAACAAAATGTTAAAAAACAGCACTGTGGAAACAAACAAAAATAAAGTGGAAGCAACAATTATTGTATGCAAATTGATAATGTTGTATTTAATGATGATAGATGGAAAGTCAAGTTGGCGAACTGCACAGATCTATCATGATGAGTTTTATCTCACTCAAAATATGCACTTTTTGGCGATGCCTTTGTAATTGGAAGCACATTCTTCATTTTCATCTTTTTTACTTGTGAAGACGTTTTCGTTATCTTTGTTTTTTCTACATAAAAACATGTTTGAAAAACACAGTAAACGGAAAAGTATTTCACAGACGAGGTGGTATACTTTACTGAACTTGTTTTGCAAAAGTGCTAATGAGCGATACGCAAAAGGTTTCAAACAGAAACAACGTACAGGCGAGACAACTTTGATTTGCCGTTAAGATTTGCCTTCACCATGACAATGGAAGCTGGTGATCCTATCCTTCGAACAAGAGGACGAGCGCCTAATCGATGGTTCCAGTACAACGCACGGTAGTTGAATTCACGTTCACATTCACGGGCACTTTCAGATGTTTAAGGTGAAAACTTTGTTTGACTACGTTGATCCAACAGCATCCTATATACTGTATAGAAAATAAAAAAGTACTGAAGTTGTAGTTTTAAAAAGGGGTGGTGGTGGTGGTTTTTTAAGTTGATGTGCACTGCAGTGAATTGAATTGTTTGGGGGCTGGAGAACGGAATGGATGCGCTCAGGCACAAGGTTAGTGCAATCATTTCAATCTTTTATTTGTGCGTGAATGCTATGCACTGGCGAGTGGTCATACAAAGACAAAGTGTCCATTTCAAACTGATCGTCAAAAGTACGACGAAGACGGCGTCCGAATTGTCTCCAACTGAAGAAGGATGCTTAGGAGGAGGGAGGTGAGACATCTGAGCCGCACCGATACAGCGACACACAAAAACAAATGTTGCCTTTCTACAATGCAAATGCCCAGCGCTAATAGGTGAGCTAATAATTAATAATAGCAACAAAAACGGCAGCACTGTTGTCGATCGGCAGCATCGTAAGAGGCTGAACGACAACATTGAACACGAAGCACCGTTTTGTTCACTACTACTGACTTTTGCCGTATGTTTCACGGCCCTTTGCCAATGCTTCTACTGCTGTTGCCTAATTTAGTGTTTTAATTAACGTCTCAATCACCACTGCTTCAGCGCTACCTCTGAGTGTACCACACTTGAACTTGTTCACTTTTACCTTTTACCTTTTGATGGCTTTTCCTCTTGCCGCATCAGAAGGTGTGTGGCTTGTCTCCTGAAGCAACACAGTTGTTCAGAAGGGCTCTAATTTGTTTGCTCGTGCCTGCAATTAGCCAGGTTATTCAATAGGAGCAGATGAAAACTGTCTCTGTCAACTCACATACTTTTTCCCTTTCTAGACACAAGATAACTGTTTCGTGATCATTTGCCTTCGTTTTGATTACCGTAATCGATTTCTCTGCTCAAGTTGAAGTGTCACTGGCTCTCATTAAATGATTACATCTTCTCATGGCTACTATTTTCTCTCTTCAAACTGCTCAGATGGCTTGTGTCCAATGCGCGCAGACTTCTAAATAGAAGTAATAGTAAATCGTAGATAGTAACATTTATGTTCAATGCTAAAGGCTCGTTAGACTTTCTACTTTTACTTTTAGTTTGCAGTAATATAATGATCTGTCAATAGTAATTAATGGCAATGAAAAAAAAGACACGGACACGGACGCCATCCACAAGCAGCTGATAGGTGAGAGCCATCAAGCGAAATATAATTATTTATGTGCTTTTTTGAGGCAATTAATGCAATGGGATACCTATAAAGTTTTTTTGCCTACTTAAACTGACTAAACACAAAGATTATGCTGGTGTGTGCTAGCTCAAGTACCCACTTGAAGACACCAACGCTTTCAACGGCGGGCAGTTGATTGATAAACCACCCAGTTCATTTTTTGTGTAAAATCAGGTAAATTTAGTTACGTAATTAATGTCTGAGTTTTCATAAAAAGAACACTTTTTTTACGTTTACATTGTGTGCTTGAAAAGTAGCGGCGCTACCATTTAAAATGAAAGCCTTCAGTTTTGATTGCCACAGATATGCTCGCTCACCAGGAGCAATCTTTTGTGATTCTACCTGCAAACTTCCTGCTACTGCTTAACTACTACTGAAAGGACACTACTGTCTGATTGCACTGTCCGACATGATGCCCACTTACTCGATTGAAACATTGTTCTTGAGCAAAATTATCTTGACTGTTAAAAATATTTTTTATAAAACAAATTAATTGCAAAAAGTAATCACAAAACATGGTATTTTTATTCAAAAATAAATGTTAATGAATAGGCACATTTCAAAAGAACAGTACAACTTTTATTTTTAATAGTTGTTTACAATATAACAACTAATCACATGAGAGCTCTACAGTGCTTATTACTAAGATTTTCTAATTGAGGAATATTACCAGCTATTATTTGATCTAATGTGTTAGAGTAAAAAAAAAAGATTTCTCAAAAAACAACTGTCAGAAAAAGTGCATTTTGCAAAAGGTATTGAAATAAAGTTGCTTTGCACTTTTGCAAATTATGATACAATGAGAATAACCCATTGGTTTGATAGCCGGAAGGAATTTAGAAAACCCAAATTGAAGGACACTTTGTATAACTAAAAACCATTGAAAACGCGGTAAATTGATCAACAGTTTAATGAAGGGCCTGACTGATCTGACCACTTGTTGAGTCACGTGCAACAAGAAATAACAAGTACTGCATTACTTATTTGAAAGATAAAAATAAAAATGATTAACATTTGCGTAATGCTACTAAATATTGAGTCATCAAACGATCAGTTTGCCTTGATTTACTTTTAGTTTTAGTTACAATTGAACACCGTTTAGAGCTTCAATTTGCGTCAATTTCGCAAAAAAATTGTTTACTGTACTAAATTTGTCATACTACAAAAGTAAAACTTTACATGCGCACCTGACACAAAATTGGCGTTCAATTAGTAATTGCTTTTGTGAATGAATAAACTATTAGTTATTGTTCAATAAAATAAGTTTACCAAAAAATTTTTAAACTTATTAAAAATAGTTAAATGCAAATTATTATTTAGCAATAAAAAACAATTTGTCAATATGTGGATAACAAATCAATAAGTTTTTTATTTTTATGTACAGACAAAACTCGCAGTACGGAAGTGTCATCAAGTTTATACAAAAACCCTAAGACAGATTTTGTTTGTAATGTCAGGTTTGCCTGTATATAAAAACTCAAGTTATGTTAACATTGTGAAAATAAACAATATTATTAACCAGTACGTTACAACAAATTGGTCTCACTGGTTAAAATACTTCCCATTGTG